>ENA-OYVY01000532-OYVY01000532.1-human-gut-metagenome-genome-assembly--contig:-NODE-532-length-16257-cov-4.188248_pt1 | contig 16257 bp, 8 predicted proteins | sample MGYA00244161_ERZ653379 | MGnify/ENA primary metagenome ERZ653379 (study PRJEB26926, sample SAMN06164900) | human gut metagenome | biome: ENVO:00009003; feature: ENVO:2100002; material: ENVO:00002003... | reverse complement strand
ACGAGATGTAGCTCCGTCTCGTGGGCTCGGAGATGTGTATAAGAGACAGGTCCACGATCACCAGCCAGCTGTAAACATTCTCACCGTAAGCGGTAGTCTTATACATGACATTATCGCCGTAGGCAAAAGCCTTGCCCTCTTCGGGGGTGCCGGTCACGGTTACCAGGAACACGGTCTTGTTATCCATCTGCACATACTCGGAAACAGCTACCTTCATGGTCAGAGTGGATTTCTTCTCGATGGTGATGACCAGATCGCCGGTGACACTGTAGATGGTGTAGGTGTTGTTAGCACCCTCGGTGACAGTCACGGCCTTGCCGCCCATAGTGGCAGTGATGGTGTACGCAAAGTTCTCCTGCTTGGCCACGGTGAAGGTGTAGTTAGCCTTTTCCTGAACGGTGGGCTCGCCGGTAGCATCACCTGCGCCGGCGCCTGCAAAGGTGACCTTGTAGGTTTCCGGCAGCTTGACCTGCTTATTGCTGTTGATGACGATGTTGCCGGTCACATCCGCACCGGGGATGGTGTAGGTGTTGGTGCCGTCGTCATTTACCTGGGGCGCAAAGCCGGTGTATACCTTGCCGCCGATGGTCACGGCCATGTTATAGGTGTAGCCAGTCGCAGGAGTCAGCTTGAAGGTGTAGTCCTTCATGTAGGTAGCAGTCGCTTCACCGGTGGTATCGTCGCCCAGGGTGACATTAAAGGTCTTGGCAGTCTTGCTGCTGGTGACCACCACATTGCCGTTGACATTGGGGACCGTGTAGGTGCCATCGGCGCCAATGGTGGGAGTAACAGTCTTGCCGCCGACGGTGACGGTGACAGTGTAGTTATAGTTGGGGTCTTTGGGAACGAAGGTCAGGTTGCCGCCTGCTGCGATCACGGAGCCCACCGCGTCGGTACGGGTAAAGTCATCCGACAGAGACACGGTGTAGCCGCTGACGGTAATAACGGCGGTGTCATCCAAAATGGCAGCCGCAGGTGCGTCAAACTCAATGGCGTTTGCATTGGTATCCACACACGCTTCCGTTACTTTCACATCGGATTTACCCTGACCGGCTGCCACAAAGCTCAGAGTCAGCGCATCGCCCAGCTCGGCGGCTTTACCGTAACGCACGATTCGCACGGTGCCGCTGCCGGGGATCACGCGATAACCCTCGATGTTGGTGGCTTCCATGTTCAGCGTCAGAATGGTGGGGTCAAAAGAGAAGGTCATGTCGTAGGCGCTGTAGGTGGTCTTGCCGTCGTTGTTGCCGATGGCCACAGGGATCTCCACGATTTGGCCGGAGGCTACCTGCTTGTCCGCACCCAAGGACACGGTGTAGCCCTTGGCAGCGGCAGTCCCGACGGGGATGGTCAGCTCACCGTCGACTACTTTGTGAGCGATGTCGGTAGGCTCTGCTCCGAAGGTCTTAAGTGTCTGCACCTTCAGACTAAAGCTCATAGCGTTTGCATTGGCTTCCTTCGCAGTGAACTTGAATTGGCAAATTTCTCCAGCTTTCAGATTGAACGCTTTGCTCAGTGCCAAAAAAGCGACCTTAGTAACTGCCGTACCATCGTCATTGATGGTTTCTTTGCCCTTGTCAGTTGACATAAAGTTATCAACATCTTCGTAGGTTTCGGACACGGCCCCCTCGTATGTGTAGGCATCACTGTTGTAGGTGATTTCAAACGCCGCACCGCCAATGGCCACTTTTTGGTCAATACTCAGCGTCAGCGTCACAGTCTCACCGGGGGCGACAGAGGTCTTATCTGCACTCATAGTGATGGTCGGTTCGTCTGCTGCAAAGACGGCAGGTACCAGGCTCAGCACCATCGCCAATGTCAGCAGAATAGAAACGATTTTTTTCATGTGTTCTCGATTCCTCCTATCAAGATTTTTTCTCAGCAGGGAATTCCGTAATATTTCCCAGGTAGAACTGGCAGATCATCAAGGCATCCGAAACATCTACTGCACCGTCTCCGTTCACATCGGCAGCTGCATTCTGCGCATCCGTCGGTGCTACATTGCCCAGATAGAACTGGCAGACCAGCAGCGCATCCGAAACATCAATGGTATTGTCTCCATTCACATTCCCATACATCACATCCGGCTCCGTCTTGGCATACTCAAACGTGAACAGCGCGATGGGCGCGGAGTTCTTGTCAGCGGGGGCACTCAGCGTGATCGCCTTGCCGCTGCCGTCCGCGTTGCGGACATACCCTGTCACCGGCATGATCACGGTCTGCGTGCCGTCCGCATTGAGGGTATAGCTGTTCTCCAGCGTGATGGGCGTGAGGGTATATCCGCTTGCCTGCGCCGCCGCACGGTTCACGGCAGTCGCCGCGAACTCCACCTCATAGGCGTAGACCGTGGTGCCGTCGTGACGGATGTCCACGTCCTTGTTGTAGGTCACGGCCACCGTTTCCGCGCCTTCGGGCACGGTCACATGGTACTTGGGCACTTCCTTATAGGTCGTCTGGCCGTCCGCGCTGGTCAGCGTGGTGATGCCCTCGTAGCTGGTATTCTTTGCTGCCAGCTTTTCACCATTCACGGCAGCGTCCTGGAAGGGGCGCTCCAACTCGGCGTCCGCCGCCACGTTCAAGATGGCTGTGGCCGGTGCGATCTTGGCATAGTTCGTGCCGCCGCTGTCGTCCTTGGGGATCGTCCGGTTGGGGTCCATGCCCACGAGGTAGTAGGTGCCCTCCTCTGTGGGGGCGGTGAAGGAGAAGGTGCTCTTTCCGTCAGCCGCTTCCTTGTACTGCTCGATTTGCTCCCACTTGTCGTTATACAGGAACACATCCAGGTTCGAGAAGGGATAGAAGTCGCTGCCCTCAAAGGTCGTGCCGTAAGCCTGAGAGGAGATCGTCATCTCCATGCCGGGGCGGGCATTGTACTCGTCCTTGTCAAAGCGGGTAAACGCGCCGCCGCTGCTGTAAAAGCTCCAGTTCGAGAACATGGCCACATCCCAGGTATCCCCGTCCGACAGCACGATGTAGTCGGAGGTGGAGCCCCAGCCGGGACTCATGTAGGGGAAACAGTGGTTGCGGTAGTACATCAGGTTCTCATCATGACCCCAGAAGTTGGTCATATAAAGGCTGGTGGGCGAGCCGCTGATAGTCAGAGCGGCAAAGCTGTCTGCCGTATAGGCCGGTGTTTCATCCATGTAACAAACATCTTCACCCAGCTTAAAGCTCGCCAGCGCGTCACGAGGATAGGCCCCCTTGCAGCATTGCTCCTCCGGCAGGCCGATGAAGTAGCGCTCCAGCAGATAGAGATACAGGTGCAGGCCGGTGGGCCGCTCCACGATGTTCTCGTCGATGTATTTGCCTTCTCCGTTTTCCGTGTGATAGCGGTAGTATTCGCTCAAGTTGTACCGGCCCAAGTCAAAGTAGGGGACGGTAATGGCCTTGTGGCACAGCACCGTGCCGTCGCGGCCTCGGATGGGCACGCCGTCGTTGGAGATGGTCACATACACCGTGACTTCCTTGGCGGGGGTCTCATCGTAGTTATACTGTGCGTCCAATCCGTGGGGAGCTTCCGTGACCGTGATGGTAAAGGTCGCTGTAAGCTCTTTGCCGTCCGAGCAGGTCGCCTTGACCTTCGGCGTATAGGTGCCGGGGTCTTTCTCTGATACATAGAGTGAGCCGTCCTTGACCTTGGTTTGGACGCTGAACTGCGCTGCGTTGGTCAGCGTGTAGGTCAGCGTATGGCCGTCCGTATCTTCAAAGACATCTGTCAGCCAGCAGGCTGCCGGCCACAACCTCACCGGTGGTGACGGCATCCGCCTTCACGGAAACGCAGGAATCCGCAGCCAGCGCCGGTATGACGCCGAATACGCCTGCCGACAGAGCCAAAGTCAGTGCCAGCAGCAGAGATAGTATGCGTTTTCTCATATTTGTTTACCTCATTTATGCGTAGGTTACATCCAGCGCGCGTAGAGCGTCATGTTGCTGCGCACCGGGTCTTTCTGTGTATCCCAGGGCTTGGTGAGCGCCTGATCTGCATACCAGCCGCCGAACACTGCGCCGGGCTTCGTGGGCGTCATGACTTCGCCAATGACGCTGCCCCGCTTCACGGACACGGCCTCCAGTTCTGTGCCGCCGCTGGTCTCAAAGCGGACCTTCTTCTTGCCCAGCAGAGCCAGCAGAATCAGCAGCAGGGCCAGCAGGCCCACGCCACCAATGATCCACCAGGTGACGCTTCCTGCGGCGGCACCCTCGGCCCAGTTGGCGTAGAGGGTCATGTTGCCCTTAACGGTGTCCTTGTGGAAGTCCCACTTTTGGGTGCGGTCCAGGTCTCTGTACCACCCCTCCAGGTGGTAGCCCTCCCGGATGGGGTCCTCGGGCTTTTTCACCTTTTCACCGTACTGGACGGTCTGGGAGGGGACCTCCGTGCCGCCGTTGCTTTCAAAGGTAACGGTGCAGTCCGTGGTGACGATGACGGACACGCTATTATCCTTCACGGTGTATCCGGCCATGCCGTCTTGGGTGGAAACCAGGGTGTTGGTGGGGATAAGCTGCGACACACCCTTCGTGCCGATGACCTTCATCTGAAAGCTTCCGACTACCACCTCCGGCTCCCAAGCCTCGCCGCCCTTAAAGGACACGAAGTTCAGATAGAAGGCCCGCCCGCCGGTGCGGCGGCCTAAGTCGCTCCAGCGGATGCCGGGGGCGGTCATGACGCTGCCGTCCACCAGCTGGAGGAAGGTGTCGTCGTACTCAATCTCGGTCTGCATACCGTACATATCGGCGCTTTCCTGGGCATCGGTGCGCTTGAGCACCAGGGTCACGGTGATGGTCTCGCCAGTGGTGGCCCGCACCTCAGATGCACCGCCTGCGGACAGGTCAAAATTGTAGCTGCGGCTCTCGTCTGTTTTGCTGCCTGTCTGTGAGGCAAAGGCTGCGGTGGGCAGCAGACACAGCAGCAGACACAGGGCTGCCAATAGTGTAAAAATGCGTTTTCTCATGCTGATCTCCTTCTCTCTCCGACCGGTTGGGCCGTTTTTTGCCCGGCCTGGCCGGTGCGAAGCCCCCAAAGGGGGATAGCCTCCCCTCCCGCCGGGGAAGGGAGGCTGGCAGGACCTTAGTTAAACTGATTCACGATGGCCACAGCGTCGGTGTGATCCACCACCTTAGTGGCGTTTACATCGGCCCGCAGGAACTTCTCCACGGAAACCTTGGTGAAGTCACTGTATGTGCCGTTATACATATCGTAGACCAGCTGCGCATCGTTGACATCCACCTTCCCGGTCATGTTCACATCGAAGCCCAGGGTGATGGTGACCACATTGTCTGCGGCAGAGATGGCGACCTTGGCGGCGGCCTCCTCCTGGGTCGGGGTCTGACCCTTGTCCACGATCACCAGCCATGCGTACTGATCCGTGCCGTAGGCATTGACCTTATACATGGTGTTGCCGTCATAGGTGAAGGCTTTGCCTCCCTCGGGGGTGCCCTTGACCGTTATGAGCATCATGGTCTTGTCATTCAGCTCCAGGTAGCGGGATACGCTTACCTCCTCCGCATTTTGGGAAACCTTTTCCACATTCACCACCAGACGCCAGCTGCGGGCATATCCGCTCAGCGTAGTGTCAGGAATGGGGTCCACCACATACTTACCGTTGCCCAGGGACCGGACTTTGGCGGGCATATTCACCGCTGTGATGCTGCCGAGGGGCTGATAGTAAGCGGTTACGGTGTAGGTGCAGTTCTCCCTCTCATTCAGCCGGAGGTAATAGGGCATATCCCTGGGAACGGAGGTTCCGTTTCCGGGTGCCTGGTCCTCAGCACCGTTGCCCGTCACCAGAACGGCATAGCCGGGGTACTCGTCGTTGGTTCTGGTACTGATGATGAAGTACACAGTGCCGTCGATCTTGCTGCCAGGGATGGTGTAGGTGATGGTGCCGTCCGCATTGGCCACAGGGGTCAGGCTGACCTGATCGGAGCGCGTGCCGTCGGGATAGCGGATCTCATAGTGGATCCAATAAGAGAGTCCCGCTCTGGGAGTAACGATCACGGAATAATCCTCCAGGTAGGTCGCCTTGTCCGGACCCTTGGTCACATCCTTTTCCAGCAGAGGATCCTTGTCACCAAAGACGTATTCCACATCGTACTGCTTGGGGGTCTTGCCGGTGCAGGTGACCTCCACATTGCCGGAGATATTCTCGATGGTGTAGGTGTCATTTGCGCCGAAGGTCAAGCCCTCGGTGATGTTGTCGCCCATCTTCACGGTGAAGGTGTAGGTATAGTGGCTGTCCACGGGCTTGAAGGTGAAGCTGCCGCCCTTGGGGACCAGGCGGGTCTCGTCAGAGGTGAACGCATCCGGCAGGGTCACGGTGAAGTTATTGGCGTTGACCACGGTGTCGGCGTCGGAAATGGTGGCCTCCGGAGCGTCAAAGTTGATGGAGTTGGCATCCAGATCAAATTTGGCGTTGGTCAGCTTCACGGTGGAGGTGGCAGTCGCCTTGGCGGTGAAGTCCAGAGCCAGTGCCTCGCCCAAGGACACGGCATCGCCGTAGCGGCGGACCCGAACGGTGCCGTTGTTGTCCTCCACCGTCAGATTGGCGGCGTCACCGGTCTTGGTGTTCAGGGTCAGTGCCGTCGGGTCGTAGGTGAAGGTCATGTCATAGGCGTTAAAGCCGGTGATGTTTTTCTCGGAGGAGGCGACGTTCACGGGAATGCGAACCTGCTGACCCGCAGCAACCTGCTGGTCAGTTCCCATGGAAACAGTGTAGCCGGTCTCGGTTCTCGGATTAGAGTCCGTACCGACTGTCATTGTAAAATCATTTTCCCATTTTTTAGTTGGAAGTCTTCCGGTCTTGGCATATACACCGCCTTTCACACGGTAGTTAATTGCTTGCCCTATATCGCAAGTCGAGGACACTTTGAAGGTAATCTTTGCAAAAGGCCCCTGCGGCAATGCCTGAATTTTTTGAGCAACAGAGTCATCAGATCGACCATTCTCGTCAAACCGGACTTCGCCAGCATATTCGCCAGCGGTGTCTTCTGTAATTTCGTATGCAATCTCAGTCCCGTAAAATTCAACTTTTTCACAGGAGAGGACATCTTTGTTATAATATATTGAACTCCAAAGTCTATATACATCCGCTGTACTTCTATCCAATGACATGACAGCGGTTATTGTCTCGCCGGGATTAGGGGCCGTATTATCAAAAGTGACACTAAAAACATCATCAATTTGCGACGCTGCATACACAACAGGGGTAATGCTTAAAAGCATAACGCAGGTCAGTATCAGGGAAAGAATTCGTTTTTTCATACTATTCTCCAAATAAAAGTATGAGGTCCGGGGAATCCGCAAGCGGATTCCCCAGACCTGCGTTTTACAAGTGCAATGCCATCAGGCTCACCATACTACTTGATACAGTATATCCGTTAGATCGCATCGCAGACGTGCTATAATCCTTACTGGTCCTTCAATTTAAGACAAGTCATTGAGGCGAGGATCTTCCAAATATGCAGCGAGAATCTCCACATCCTTGTCGTTCAACTTACCATCATCATTGAGGTCAGCCTGTGCCCACTGTTCCGCAGTAAGATCAGCCGAAGTCTTCTTATCGGCCACCCACTGGGTAAGCAGTGCCAAATCCTCTTCATCCACATATCCGAAGGGATCCAGGTTCACATTGCCCACAGTCGGGGTCGTCAGGCCAATCAAGTCGGTCTGCCAGGTCAGAGCGGGGCTGTACCGGCTGGAGCCGAAGGCTGCGGTGGTCAGACCCGTGTTCATGCTGGTCACGAAGTCTGCGGAATCCATTTCTGCTCTGGTCTTAGCAGTGGCCGTCTGAGAGGTGCTCTTGGCACTGCCAATGCCCTGACTGCAGGTGAAGTCCAGATAATACAGGTTGGACATCGCTGCGGAGGCGTTGTTGGTCATGCCGACCACTGCGCCCACATTGCTGCCGGTGCTCTCCACATAGGCCCGGTTGTAGCAGTTCTTGACAGAAGCGGACGCGCCGGAGGCAAAGGCCACGATACCCGCCACATAGTTGCCGGCACCGGTGATGCTGCCGGTGTTGTAGCAAGCGGTGACGCCCTTGGTGGTCTGACCCACGATGCCGGCCACATAGCCGTTGCCGGTGATCACTCCGCCGTTGTAGCAGCCGGTAATGGTACCGGTAGCGTAGCCGGTGATGCCGCCCACATACTGATAGGCATGGATGGTGCCTTCGTTGCCGCAGTTGGTGGCGTTGGAATTCACCAGACGGCCTGCAACGCCGCCCACGCTGCTCCAGTTGCCATTCACACGGGTAACGGTGATGTCAACATCGGAGACAACGCCGGAGATGTTGGTATAGTTGGCGTAGGCCACCACGCCGCCGGAATAGGCGTTGGCAACGCTGCCTGTGGAGGTCAGGTACATCTTGCCGGTCACCTTCAGATTCTGAATGGTGGCGTAGCTGCTGCTGGTGCCGTTCACATAGCCGAACAGTCCCTTATACGGGGCCGAGGTAGTGGTGGCACTATAGTAGATGCCCATGTTCTTCACGGTATGATTATTACCGTTAAAGCTGCCCTTGAAGGCTGTGCTGGCGGTAGTGCCGCCGATGGGCGTCCAGTTGTAGCCGGCCAGGTCAATATCACCCGTCAGCGCACCGTTGATGGCATAGCTCCCGCCGTTGACTTGCGCCGCAAACCAAGCCAGCTCCGCTGCGGTACCAATCTGATACACGCCGTCGGTCAGAGTGGGCTGCGTCTTGGTGGTGCCGTCCCATGCGCCGGCAGCAGAGGCCGTCAGCGGAATGGTCTTGGTCAGCACGCCGCCGGACACATTGGCCTTGTCTGCACTGCCCAGGTAGAAGCTGCCGTAGACATAGTCGCAGCCGGCGCAGAGCACCGCATAGGTGTAAGTGCCGTAGGGCAGGTTCTCATACTCGCCGTTGCTGTTGGCGGTATGGACATTGCCTGCGGCATCCGTCAGCGTCACAGTGGGCGTGGCGGTGGTGGGATTGGTAATATTCAGCTTCAGCTTGAAGTTATAGCGCGGAGTGACCTCCACATTCACATTGGGGAAACGGTTCAAGCAGAAGTTCACCGTGACCGCATTGAAGTTCGTGCCCACGCCGGTATCCGACATGTTATACAGGGTGGCAAACGGGTTCGCCGCCGAGTACATGGAGCCGTAGGTATAACCGTTGGTGAGCTGAACATTGGCGGTGCTGCCGGAGCCAAAGTCCACATTCGTCGGGATTGTCAGCTCCAGCTTGGCCTGATCCATCTGCTGATACTGGGCGACATTGGTCTTATAGGCCGTATCGCCGATGGAATAGAACAGGTTGTAGGTAGTGGGGTTGAAGATACCACTGTACTTGTAGATGCCACGGTAGCTGCCCTCGAAGGTGAGAGACACCTTATCGCCGGGCATGATCTCCGTCTCCTGGGGATTGGAGGCGTTGGTGACCGTGGCGGTAACCTCGGCCACGCGAGCCAGACTGTAGGACACCTTGTTGTTAGCTGTCATCTTGATGACAACAGTACCACCGGCCAGCCCCGCATTGCGGAAGCCCAGGAGACTTGCATGGTACTTGCCGTTGGAATCCGCCGTCAAGGGGAACCAGTCGGAGAGGCCGCTCTTCATGGTGGTCTTGTTGGTGGTGACAATGGCGTACTGAACATCGGACACACCATAGTCTTCGCTATTGCTTGCCACCGTGAAGTCCAGGGTGGGGGCGGTGTCGTTGCTCAGATAGAACCAGTTGTCGTAGTTATAATCCCACGCCGTCGGGCGAGAAGAACTCAAGCCGTTGGAATTATAGGCGATATTGGCCGTTGCGGTACCGTTTTCCTCGCTGCTGAGCACAAAAACACTGGTACGCTCCGGATTCGTGGCCGGATAGAAGCCGCCGTGGGTGCCATGTGTGTCATTTGCCGCATATACATCCAGCGCCTTGTAATTCACGGCAAGGATGGTCGTTCCATTCGGTTCCACATCGAGCCAGTTGTTCTCGGCGTTGCCGCCGTTGGATTTCCGCAGGGTGGGCGAACCAGCCAGCAGATGAACCTCAAATTCAGGCTCAATCATGATATTTGCCGCGTCAGAGTTGATGATCTGCCACAGGCGGTAAGAACGGATACGCTCTGTCCCGCTCGTGTACTTGTAGCCGCTGGGGGACAAGAAGGTCTGAATCTCCGCTTCGTCACGGGTCTTGGCTATCGTGCCAAGATTAGAGAAACTGTGGGAATACTGATCCGTGGAGTCTCCAGCATTGAAGGTGAATTCCTTCGCAAAACTGGTGGTGCTGCTCTGGAGCCATCCGGCCTTGGTCACATAAGTGGTGCCGCTTCGGATGTCCTTCAAGCGCCAGGTGTAGTTGGAATTGCTCTTGCTGATTTTGTAGGTCAGCGTTCTGGTAGCGTCAACGGATGCGTTTGCATCGCCACTGGTGCTGCCCGTCTTCGGCTCAATGATCTGTGTGTTGAAATTATTATACTGGAAAAACAGGTTGAAGTCCGCATAGGCAGGAACCGTCACCGTCAGGTTGATGGCCTGGGAAAGCGCCAGGCTCTTTGTAACAACCGTGTATCCGGCGGCAGTCGTGTTGTTGATCGCCTGAGTGAAGATGTAGTCCTCGGCACAGGTGCCGATGGGGTCCACATAGGCATTCCAAAGGGCTGCGTTTCCGGCAGAGTACAGCATGAAGGGGTAGTAAGTATAATTGCCGGAAGTATAGGGCGCACCATGCTGCACATCGCCGCCCATGCTGGGCATTGAGATACGGGCAGTGTAGTCGCTTGCGGTGAAGTAGGTGTTATCGGTTTTGCGGCTCGTGGTGTAAATGGAATGCAGCCGCAGGTAGAGGCTCGTACCGCCGCCGGTGCCGCCGTCCACATTGGTCTCTGTGGGCAGGGTCAGGCTGTGGCCGCCGAGGTAGACATCGTACTTTCCGGAAGAGGCATTGTAGCCATACGCACGGAAAGAGTACTTGCCGGGAGCCAGGGAAGCATAGAACTCATTGTAGTTGCCGTTCTTGTTGCCCGTTGTGGAGTTCAGTGTGTTGGTAAAAGTGCTGTCCAAAAATTGGACGCTCTCGTACAGGCTGGGATCGACGCCATCCTCCCGATAAATGTAGGTGTCGCCATCTTTACCGATGTAATCGGCACCCTTCGTATCGAAGCCCTTAGTCTTGTAAAGCTTGATGAGCGGATAAACATTGCCGTTGGAGGAGTAATTCATATCCTGGCCAACATAGAAGGTGTAATTCTGCGGAGTTCCTGCTCTTACATCCAGAGTCAGCGTCCAAGTGTCCGTAGAATCGCCGTAGGTATTGGTCGCATGGAATTCATAGGCATATGTACCGGCGGCATTCTCCGTGATCTGGATGGTGGTGCCGCCGAACAGAGCCGGAGTGAAATAGTAGGGGCCGGTCCTGGTATCTCCAACAGATCTATAATAATAGTAGTTGGTGTAGTCCAGCGCTGTGCCATCCGGATTCTCGAAGATATTACCGGCCTGCAAGTCGGTGAGATTGTAAGCATAGCCAGCCGTTACCGTATCGCTTGCAGTAGAGGACACACCTTCCTTCAATCTCGGGATCTGCTGGTTGGCATCTGTTACAGTCAGGGTGATGGTGTGGGTAGCCGTTCCAGTATTATCGGAAGCGGTCAGCACCACCGTGTAAGTCCCCGCAGCAGTGGGGGTGTAACCCAGAATCGTGCCGTTCAGCGCCTGAGCAACGCCGTTGATAGTCGCCGTGTAGGTCAGCGTATCACCGTCAGCATCGGTAAACACATCAGCCAAATCCAGCGTCCACGCATTACCAAGCGTTACATTGGCTGTGGTGATTGCATCGGAAGCGACCGTAGGGGCCGAGTTGCTTTCATAGGTGAAGGCGAGGAAGTGGACGGGCGCATAGCTGGCGCTGCCGTCATACTCCGGCGCATAGGCAGTTCCGCTACCATCTGCACCCAGCACAAAGCTCTTTTGGACCGTGGTCCCATCCTCGGCGGTACGGGAGTAGTTCAAGGGAATTGTGATTGTGATATCCCCATTGCTCTCCGTATAGGCCATTTCTACACCGCCGCCAGTCCACTGCGGCACATCGGCGTAGTAGCCGGATGCTTCACCGCTCGTGGCATTGGTCAGTATGACAGCGTCTTTGTAGGTGGCCTTTACATAGGTCGTGCCTGCGGGAACGGTGACCAAGTAGTAGGGCACATTCTCGAAAGCAGAGTAGCCGGTAAAGGTCACAGGGTTCTGCACACTGATGGTTGCCGTTCCTGTGGTCTGGTCATTCGCACCATAGGGAACAATACTATCCAGCGGCGCAGCTACTGTGGCTTGTTCCGTTGCAAAGACTGCCGTGGGAAGGATGGATAGAACCATCATGAGCGCAAGCAGCATTGAAAGGAACTTTTTCGCTGTCTTTTGCATTTCCAATCTCCTCTCAGAAAATTTTTTATAATAAGGCCTGCCGGCATTATTACCTTAGCTGCGAGCACATTTTCGCATCCAATAAGAAAATAACAAGGTTATATAGGGGCGCGACACCCTATTATAATTGGTGTCGCGTTCCGATCTGTCCAAGGCGAAAGGTGCTTTCGTTAAGAGGATTGGGCGGAAGGGGCTGGCTAAGCCCCTTCTGCCCATATGGAAAACTGGCGGATCTCCGCCCTCGACTTGGCAAACCTTACTCAAGCATTACATCTGTTGCAACGAAGGTTTCCTCTGTGGCTTCGTGAACAGCGCATTTGCTTTGGCGTTGCTTGACTCGCTCAACCCGTGCTGCCCGTTTAGCGTCACGCTCGCTCCGATGCAGCTGAATTTGGATATTCTTTTCGTTTTGATAGCGCCCGCAATCTCTATTGCGGGGTTTTTTGTATATAGGATTCAAATGGGCGGCTCTCAGCGCATCTTTCCAATCGCCAAAGCGCTCTGCGATGTAACTGCCACCGACGATCTCGATGGGGGCAGGGGACTTTCCCCAATGTCCGGCGCAGCGCCGGAGATAGGCCGCCAGCTGATCCAGGCTGTCGCCTGCGTGTTTTTCCGCAAAAGCGCGATCCTGCTCAGCCAATGCATCCCGTGTTCTTTTGGCAATGTGCTGCTCGTACCAATTCGCTCCGTCAAAATTTTGCGCACCTGCTACTTTACCCATGGGCACACCTCCTTAATGATTCATGACAAAAAAAGCGCTGATAAACCCATACCGGGTCATCAGCGTACACTTCTGCCATATCAGCACCACGGAGAGAGCGCCCGCTGCCTTTGAGTCCTAACTACACAATTCTACTGACTTGCGCCATGAGATACTCTCTGCGTTTATGATCTGTCTTCTCACGACTTTCTCGCAATGACGGACTTTCGTCCCAGTGGTTTCCCGCCTCGATCATATCCTTGCGCTTACAGTGCCGACCGCATGGGGAATCGCACCCCTTTCCTTCAGGGCAATCACCTGGCCGTTTCCAGCTCGGATGACCGCCGTGCAGCATCATCGGACTCGATTATTCTGTTTTCCAGTATCACTTCGTTTGTTAAGGGAATACTACAATAGATCCTCCGGAAATGGGCTTTCGTGAATTTATTCCATTTGCGAAGCAAACTCCTCTTTAACCATCTATATTATATTGGTCTTTTTGCCGCTTGTCAATGCCTGAAATGCGGTTATTTAGCAAAATTCGCACACAAATCACAAATGTCTACATTGATCGCACCCAATTCACCCGCATTTTTGCAGAGCCATATCGATCAAAATTAAAATGCAAGTAAAATACGCCGTCAAAAACATCGTCAAGGAGGATATCATTATGCCAAGGCGTGGAGAAAATATTTATAAACGAAAAGATGGACGCTGGGAGGGGCGGTATATCCGGGGACGCTCACCTTCTGGTCGGGCCGAGTATGGTTATGTTTACGGCAGCAGTTATCGGGAGTGCCGTGCAAAACGGCAGCAGCGCCTGGAATCCCTTCAAGAACTGCCGGCGAAAACTTCCTCACTCACGCTGAATCAGGCTGCGGAGCGGTTTCTTGCGGACAAACAGGATAAATTGAAGCAGTCCACGCTTGCCCGATATGCCTATATGCTGGAACACTATATTCTGCCCGCTTTGGGAGCGGTGCTTGTATGCCAACTGACGGCGAATCAGATTTCCGATTTTCTTCGCCGTCTTCAGAAAAATGGTCTTTCCGGGAAAAGCGCCAGAGATGTGGGGGTGTTATTGAAATCCATTCTGAAATACAGCGCCCCAAAAGCAGGCTGTTCCTGTCCGGGCCTGACTGTGGAGTTGCCAGCATATCGGAGAAAGCAGATTGACATATTCTGCCCGGATGAAATCCAGCGATTGGCACAGAAGATTGTAGTTGAGCCGACGACCACCGGGATCGCTATTTTGCTGACGCTAAACACCGGCTTACGCCTTGGAGAGCTGTGCGCCCTGCAATATAAAGATATTGACCTACAAAACGGGGTAATCCATGTCACCAAAACCGTGCAGCGTATCCGCAGCGGGGATCGCACTCGTCTGGCCGTGCTGCCGCCCAAAAGCAACAGTGCTCATCGTACCATCCCCCTGCCGCTGGACATGGCCACCCTCCTGAAAAAGGCTGTTCAGTCTCATCCCGATGGAGAAAAATACCTCTTGACCGGGAAAAATGTGCCTATGGAGCCACGGACACTACAATACCAATACCAGGTCATGCTAAAGGCGACGGGTATTCCATATCGAAATTTCCATGTGTTGAGGCACACCTATGCCTCCCGATGCGTGGAGCGTGGAGTCGATGTCAAGAGCCTGAGCGAGATGCTTGGTCATACAGATGTCCGCACGACACTCCAGGTCTATGTTCACTCGTCCTTGGAGCACAAAATGCGGGTAATTCAGAGTATTTGCTTCCTTGCACCGGTGTTGGACCCGGACTGTTCGCCGTCACCGTCTCCGTCAGATCATCCGGAAGCACCCCGATACCAGCAGCTTTTGACGACTCTATCGCAAATGGAATAAATTTACGAAAGACAATCGCTTCTCATTCCCACAAGGTTCATTACAAATTCATTATACTGTTTGGCATGTTGTCGTCAATTCGTTTGCTGCGCCGATATGTGGTAAAAGTGGTGTCACCGTTAGGGCGACACCACTTTTTTACTGCTATGGGCGCAGAATGCCGTAGCCCATGATTTCATACTGCCCTATCTTCGCTGGAGAAGAAAATGCCGAAGCAGGAGCCGACAATCAGCGCAATGAGACAGATAACAACAATGACCACAACCGCAACCCAACCTCCGGCAGCGATAGCCGCAGCCAGTGCTTTCATCGCCGCTGCGATGGCCTTGATTGCCGCCGCAACAGCTTTCGCCGCCGCGACAGCCGCTTTGTATCAGATTGCAAAGAACGTACCGGACAACCCGGATGTTCCGACTTCCAAAGCCGTGCGTACCATTCGCCGCTACGAGGAGCTGCATCCTCATAACCTCGCACAGAAGGCCGCCATCATCGTGGAAACCTTCCGCGATGTTACCAAGCACAAGATCGGCGGCCTCGGAAAGATGATGGTTGTTACGGCATCCCGTCTTTCGGCTGTCCGTTACTACCATGAAATCAAGCCGTATCTGGAACAGAACGATTATGACGATATCGAGATTATGATTGCGTTCAGCGGAAGTCTTAAAGACCCGGATGAGCCCAACAGCCCGGAGTACACCGAAAGTTCCATGAACGTGGACAGCAACGGAAACCGCGCCAAAGGGAGCCAGACAAAGAGCGTATTCCACGATGAAGGTGATATCCTTATCGTTGCTGAGAAGTATCAGACGGGCTTTGATGAGCCTCTCCTGCATACCATGATCGTGGATAAGGAACTGCGCGATGTAAAAGCCGTTCAGACATTGAGCCGTCTGAACAGAACTTATCCCGGCAAGGTGGATACCTATGTCCTTGACTTCGTGAATGATGTTGACCGCATCCGCGAAGCGTTTCAGCAGTTCTATCAGGAAACGAGCCTTGACGAAGAAATCAACTTTGACCTTATTTACACCACGCAGAAAATCCTGCGCAACTTTAAAGTTTATACGGATGCTGATATTGAAGCGGTATCACAGATTTACTTCGATCCCGATGTCCGTAAGGCGAATGCGACACAGGGCAAAATCTCCAATACCCTCAAACCTGTCGCGGACAAGTACAATCAGCTTAATCAGGAACAGCGGTATCAGTTCCGCAGAGAAGTCCGTGCATATCCGGTGTCTTTGGCCTAATTCGCAGGTTGATTGGAAAGGATCGTTCCGACGAGAAGGAAGCGAAAGACGGCATGTCCGCCGAGGATGCGGCATA
>ENA-OYVY01000531-OYVY01000531.1-human-gut-metagenome-genome-assembly--contig:-NODE-531-length-16330-cov-5.216713_pt1 | contig 16330 bp, 7 predicted proteins | sample MGYA00244161_ERZ653379 | MGnify/ENA primary metagenome ERZ653379 (study PRJEB26926, sample SAMN06164900) | human gut metagenome | biome: ENVO:00009003; feature: ENVO:2100002; material: ENVO:00002003... | reverse complement strand
ATTTCTCTCTCTAAACATTCTCTTTTAATTAATTCTCTATAGAAGAAAAAACGTATTTCCTATTATTATTTATAGCTCGCTACTTTTGAATTATTCTAATAAGATATTCTGAGTAGTGAGCTTTTCTATTATTATTTAATATTTGTCGTCTATTCATGGCAATACTCATAAAAAGAATTATGAAGTGGCAAGGCTTTTATACTTTTGGGGCTATTAACTTTCAGAACTGAATATATTCTATATCTTTGTACAAAACATCTATTGAAAGAATTATATCCTAGACATGACAAAGAACCCTTTAATCTTATTCATAATACTGATTATGGCAGCGTCTGGTGCACTTGCTCAAGATCAGCGATTATTCAAGAACCTGACTGTTAGCGACGGATTACCTCATAGTGAGATAACATCTATTATACAAGATAAGACAGGTTTTTTATGGCTTGGTACTCTCAATGGACTAACCCGGTACGATGGTAATTCAATGAAAACATATATCCGAGATAACTCATCCAACTCATTGAGTAATATTCGTATCATCTCACTATACCACGACAGTGATTCTCTATTATTCATAGGAACGGAAGGAGGAGGGTTAAATGTTTTCAATCTTTATAAAGAAAGTTTTGAGAATACCGCTATCTTGAAAGTTGAAAGTGAGTTGTCTTCTCAAATCGTTTATGCTATCCGAAAGGGAATAAATGAGAAAATATGGGTTGGCACGGATACCGGACTTTGGGTATTGCAAAAACAAGGAACCTCTTTTTCTTATCAGGAGTATATACCTAATATTCCAATGGTTACTGATATAAAAGAGGTTGATCAGGATATTTTATGGGTTACATCTAATACTGGGGTTTATGAGATAAACAAACACACAAGACAGGCTAGACTACTTTTTGATCATCATTGGGCGTGTATGCAGGACTTGTCACTTGATGCAACTCTTATTGGCGGAGCAGATGGACTCTTTTTGTATACACGTGGAGGGGGGTGGAGAAAGATACTTGATGTAAATATTGCTACGATCTGCATTACAAGCAATCACGAGATATGGATTGGTACCATGAACGATGGCCTATTTAAGTTTAGTCATGACTTGAAGTTGTTGGCAACCTACCAATATGGCCATATATGGCAAAGTAAAGGACTAAGCAATAATCATATACGTGCGTTCTGTGAAGATTTCTCAGGTAACTTATGGATTGGTACACGAAATGGCATGAGCAAGTTGACACTTGGAGGAAAAGAGTTTGAAGTTTATAATAGTATTCTTGATGAGAATCTACGTGAAGGGCAGACGGTTAGAAACAAGACTGCAACCTTTTTTGAAGATGAAGACGGACGTTTGTGGATTGGTTCTCAAGCTACTGATTTGAGGATTCTTGACAGAAAAACGCAGAAACTGCAAACTATTGACGCCCGAAGAGCACCTGAACTGGCAAATGAAACAATCTCAGCATTCTTCCTCGACCGAAAAGGAAATCTATGGATCGGTACATGGGATAATCTTTTTATATTATCTAAAATAGAGAGAGATAAAATAGATAGTAATGCGCCGTTGAAACTTACTTCTATGCTTCGTAAGCATCATATTTCTCCAATGACAATTTTTAAGATCATAGAAGATAAAGACGGAGAACTATGGATGAGTACAACTCGGGGAATATATAGGTATATACCGTCGGCAGAAGATTATTATAATGGCACTTTTCTGAATTACAGTAATACTGCCACCAGTAATAATGTATTGACCAACAACTTCATGACAGATATTTTTGTAGACCAGGTATCGGCTGGGGCTAATAAAATAATCTGGGCCGGGACTAGTAACGGACTTAATAAGCTGCTTTTTACCAAAGAAGGGATGAAGGTACTCCATATTAAGAATGATACGACTTCTACCGGCTTGAAAGGTGAATTTATTTCTGTCATTCATCAAGATAGTAATTCAGATTTATGGATAATTGGAATTGATGGCTGGATGAATAAACTGATAGACAATAGATATAATGATGAATATCCCCAATTTAATAGTCTTAATATCAATGAAAATGGGACATTCAATACTACCGAATCATTGCAAGAAGATGGGTATGGAAATTTTTGGATGGGAGGAGTGCGTCTTGTACGCTTTGACCCTAAATTAGTTGCGTTCCGTTATTTTGATGAGCAGGACGGTTTGCAGAGTAATTCATTTAAAATATGGTCTTCCTATAAACTTCGTTCAGGCGAATTAGTATTTGGCGGAATCAACGGCTTTACGATTTTTGCTCCCCAGAATTTTAAAGATAATAAGATTGTTCCCAAAGTTGCTTTGACAGACTTTATGATCTTTGATAAGGAAGTCAAGCCGCTTCAGCCTTATGATGGACGTATAATTTTGAGGCAATCACTGAACATGACAAAAAAGATTACGTTGCCTTATGATATGAATAGTATTAGTATTTCATTTGTTGCCTTGCACTTTGTTTCTCCTTCAAAGAATAATTACCGTTATATGTTGGAAGGAGAGGATAAGGGCTGGCGGTATGCACAAGGAAATAAAAACCGGGCAATTTATACTAACCTGAAACCCGGAACTTATACTTTTAAAGTATATGGAAGTAATTGTGATAATCTATGGACTGATTATCCGCGAACCATTGAGATTGTAGTAACTCCTCCTTTCTGGCAAACTAATGCCGCATACTTTATCTATTTTTGTCTTTTGGTTATTGCTCTGTTGCTTTTCAGGCGAAACCTGATTATGACGGAAAAAAGAAAAAATGCACTTATAATGGAACATCACATGAGAGAGGAGGAAAATAAGATACATCAGATGAAATTGAAGTTCTTTACGGATGTGTCACATGAGTTGAAGACTCCGTTGGCTCTTATTTACTCGCCTATTGAAGAATTGATCAATGAACCGGGATTAGAACCTCTTGTCGCACGGAAATTGATGTTTGTGCGGCGTAATATTGGGCGGTTGCTCAATCTGGTCGAGCAGATTATGGATTTCAGAAAGTTTGATAATAACATGATGCAATTGGCTATTACAAGAGAAAATCTAATTGGTTTGTGCCGTTCCGTAATGTGTTATTTTGAGGATGAGGCAGAACGGAGAAGCATACGTTTCATTTTTCATTCGAACAAGGAGAACATTGAAGTCTGGATTGATAAAGAAAAAATCGAGAAGGTGCTGATGAATATAATTAGCAATGCTTTCAAATATACTAAAAACGGGGGAGAGATTTCTATTGATTGTAGGGAGAAAGATAATAGGGTTATTTTGCATATCTGCGATAATGGCTTGGGAATAAAGACAGATGATGTAAATCATATATTCGAACGATATTATCAAGGAGAAAATTCGACACAGGGTGGCACCGGAATAGGACTGGCCTTGGCTAAAGCGGTTATTGACCAGCACAAGGGGCGTATTTGGGTAGAGTCAACTTATACAAAAGGTACAGACTTCTATGTGGAATTATTATTGGGAAAGGATCATTTTGATAATGATAAAGTAAAAATCCAGCCGAAATCTATCACTGTAACAACTTCGAAAACAACAGAAATGTCTGAACTTGGTGAACATATTTCTTTAGACTTGTTGTCGGAAGACGAAAAACCGGTTGTATTAGTAGTAGATGATAATATAGAGATGTTAACCTATCTGGAAGAATCATTATCGAATTATTTTACGGTCATTACAGCTGTGAACGGCGAGTTAGCCTGGAAAATAGCTTTGAAAAAAGAAACGGACTTGATTATTAGTGATGTGATGATGCCGGTTATGGATGGTATCGAATTGTGTTCAAAAATAAAGAATGACATTCGCCTGTCACATATCCCTGTCATTCTTTTGACAGCGAAAGGGGAGGTGGAGCATAAAATAGAAGGATATGAGTCCGGAGCGGACGAGTATATCTCTAAACCATTCAACCTGAAGTTGTTGATGGTGCGGATTAATAATATCATCAGGCAACGTAATGAACTAAGAGTTGCATTTAGAAAACAGATAGTGGTTGAACCGACGAAATTAACGGTAACTACATTGGATGAGCAATTGTTGAAGAAATGTGTAGAACTTATTGAGGCTAATATTGCTGATCCTGATTTCAATGTAGACGAGTTGTGTAGAGGAGTGGGGCTTAGTCGGCCGGCGGTATATAAGAAGGTGAAATCGTTGACCGGTCTGTCGGTTGTTGAGTTTATACGCTCTATACGGTTGAAGCGAGCAGCACAATTATTGGCACAAGATAAATCGTCGATAAGTGACGTGATGTATCAGGTTGGATTTAATAATCGTTCTTATTTTAGCTTGCGATTTAAAGAAGAGTTTGGATGTAATCCTAATGAATATGAAGTAGAAGAATGAATAAAAGATAGGCAATATTTTTCTTCTCTAACCCTTCAATGAAATATTTTTTCCCTTTATATAGCTGTTTTTAAGGGGTGTAACGATTCATGTTAACATTGGAACGATTTGTTTTCGTACCCTAATGCCTAAAGCCCTACTTTTGTTCATGTGATTAAAAACAACATTGTTAACCCTCTAATGAATAAAGCCTATGATAGCCTTATAAAGAAATAACCATGAGCGTAAAACCTATAAACAGGTAATATCAGATCTATTAATTTATTGTGAAACTTATTAATCTAAAAACATGGAAACAAAACCGAAAAGACCTTGGTACCTGATCGGATTATTGATTCTGCTTTTAAGTACATTTCCTTCGTATGGGAGTCTATTAATGGCACAACAAAGTAGAAAAGTAACGGGTACTGTATTGGATTATGCAAAAGAACCGATAATTGGTGCTAATGTTATTCTCAAAGGTACATCCCGGGGTGTTATAACGGATGTAAAAGGTGAGTTTACATTAGATAATGTAACTACCGCCAGTATTATACAAATATCTTATATCGGATATAAAACTAAAGAAATCACAGTAGGACAACAAAAAAATCTTGTGGTGATGTTATCGGAAGATTCGGAGAATTTGGATGAAGTCGTTGTTGTGGGGTATGGAACGCAAAAACGAGCTTCCATTACAGGATCAGTAGCCAATATTGTTTCTAAAGAGCTGACAGCCGTGAAAACGGGAAGTGTTGCCAATACCTTAGTAGGAAGGCTTCCCGGCCTGAGAGCCGTACAACGCTCGGGTGCTCCTGGGGAGAATATTCCGGAGATGGATATTCGTGGTTTTGGCAATGCGCTGATTATTGTTGACGGGGTAGAACGTAGTTTTGCAAAACTGGACCCGAACGATGTGGAATCAATCAGTATATTGAAAGATGCTTCTGCGGCTGTATATGGTAGTAAAGGTGCAAATGGCGTTATTCTGGTGACTACTAAAAAAGGGACTGAAAGCAAACCTAAGTTTGAATATTCCGGTTGGTATGGTTTCCAACGTATGACCCGTTATCCGGAGGTGTATAATTCTTATCAATACGCTATGTTGTCCAATGAAGCCGCCAATAATATTGGTTTGGCAGATGTATATAATGAGGAGAAAATGGAGAAGTTCAGAACAGGTGATGGTGAATTCTATAAAAGTACGAACTGGCTTCATGCGATCACACGAGATAATGCTCCGGAGACTTCTCATAATTTCAGTGTAAAGGGAGGGAATGAATATGCCAGATATTATTTGTCTGCCGGAGTAATGGACCAACAGTCTTATTTTAGATCTAATGACTGGAATAATCGTCGATATAGTATGCATGCGCATATCGGAACAACTTTGGCTAAAGGATTAGACGTAGATGTATTGCTGACAGCACAGTCTGATCGTCGTAATGTGTCTGGTGGTAGTGGCGTTTTTCAAAGTATACAGCAGGCAAAGCCATTCGGAAGTCCTTATTATTTTGATGAACCGGTTGGACCGTTACGTTCTACCTTCAAAGAATATGGGCAGGGCATTTTTGATGAGAGATACCTGAATAGCAGTCTTGATATAAATTGGGAGATTCCTTGGGTGAAAGGATTGAAGGCTAAAGCAAAAATGAGTTACGATTTCAGGAATTATAAAAATAAAAATTTTAATCCCAAAGACCCTTATACTTATGAACCGACAGAATCCGGTGAGATAGTAAAGGCAGAAGTCGGTTCTACGGTAGGTAAGTTGAATCAGGAAATGGGGAATAATATTACCAAGGATATGCAATTTTCATTAAACTATACTCGTACATTTGGGAAACATGATATCTCAGCTATGGCTATGTATCAGGCAACTAACCCCAGTTATGAGTGGATGACGGGTTTCCGGGAGTTTATGATAAATTCATTGCCTGTTCTAAATGCAGGTAACGATCTGAAACAGAATAATGGTGGAACGGAAGGTTCTAGTCTGGTAATGGCATTGATCGGTCGTGTGAATTATGCTTATGCGAATAAATATATGATTGAAGGAGTGTTGAGATATGACGGTTCCAGTACTTTTGCTCCCGATAAACGTTGGGGCACTTTTCCTTCAGTGTCTATTGGTTGGAGAATTTCGGAAGAGTCCTTTTTTAAGGAAAACATTTCCTTTATTAGTAATTTTAAGTTACGTGCATCTTACGGTGTGGTAGGTGATCAGGGAGGTTTTTCTCCTTTCCAATATCTCGAAGGATATTATTATCCGAGTGGCAAATACTTGTTTACAGAGAATGTAACGACTATCGGATTATCTTCGAGCGGTATTGCCAATCCGGATCTTACTTGGTTTGAGTCTAAAATAGCTAATATAGGATTTGAACTTTCTATTCTTAATGGATTGTTTACTGCTGAGTTTGATATGTTTAGACGTGATCGCAGTGGACTTATGGCACGTCGGAATTTTACTTTGCCTACTTCTTTCGGAACTGAATTGCCGGAAGAAAACTTAAATTCGGATATGACTAGAGGTTTTGAATTGGTATTGGGACATAATAATACAATAGGGGATTTTACATACGGAGTGAAATCAAATGCTACTATTACCCGGAGTCGTAATAAGTATGTGGAGCGTGCACCGGATTCTAATAAATATACAAACTGGCGTAATAACTCGAATGATCGTAATAAAGATCTCACATGGGGATATACAATGATTGGTCAATTCCGAGATTACGAAGAAATACTAAATTCTCCTGTTCAGGATAGTAATGGAAACAAATCTTTGTTACCAGGGGATTTTAAGTATAAAGATTTGAATGGTGATAACATTATTGACGATAATGATGTTTCTGTTATCGGATTAGGAAATACGCCTTTTATTTATTTCGGGTTAAATTTGACTGCTGCCTGGAAAGGATTTGATGTAAATGTATTGTTTCAGGGAGCCGGAGGACATAAAATTCAGTTGGGCTCTGCATTTTATCAGAGTTTTATGAATGAAGGAAACAGTAACGGTATGGCTATCTGGATAGAACGTTCTCACCGCGTTGATTCAAAAGATCCTGCGAGTGAATGGATTATTGGTAAATTACCGCCGGTGCGGAAGGCCGGATTTGCCAATAACGAAAAGGTAAATTCATATTATCTATTGGATGCGGATTATTTGAGGTTAAAGAATCTGGAAATAGGCTACACTGTTCCTAAGGGCCTGACTTCAAAGATAGGAGTCGATAAGATACGAGTATTCTTTAATGGCAGTAATCTGCTGACATTTACCAAAGGTTGGTTAATGAAGAATATCGACCCGGAAAATAATAACTCTAATGCATGGTATTATCCGCAAGCTAAGATGTATAATTTCGGTTTAAGCTTATCATTTTAAAAACACTATCTGGTATGAAAAAGAATAAATGGATTAATATAATTGTTACGGCGGCAGTACTCTTTTCAACGTCAGGTTGTATGGACTCTTTCAGTGATATAAAGTCGAACAATAAAATACTTCCAAAGGATGTTTGGAACGATCCGGCAGCTATAACGGGCATACTTGCAAATATGTATAATAGTATGATTATTGAGGACTTTAGCTATTTCTATGGAGACTACTCATGGCGTAGCATGGACCTGTCTGCCATGTCGGATGAATGTACGGCGGGATTTCAGAAAGAACCTGCTTTTGATCAATATAATGCAGTTTTTGAGTATCCGGATGAATTTTTAGGTAATTACATTTATATTCAGGGGGATCAGGGAGGAGAAGGAAATGTACGTTCCGTGTATCCAGAATCTTATCGACTGATAAGAAATTGCAATGACTTTCTGGAGAAAATAATCGATGCTCCGATGAATGAGGATGAGAAGAAAACAACAATTGGTGAAGTCAAATTCTTGAGAGCTTGGGTTTATTTTACTTTGGTAAAAAGATATGGTGGTGTACCTCTTATTGATAAACCGCAGCAGTATACGGGTAAAGAATCGTTAGCTGAATTGGAAGTTCCCCGTTCAACGGAAGAAGAAATTTTTCGATTTATTATCAAGGATTGTAAAGAGGCTGCCGAAGCATTACCCGAGGTGCGAACTACTGAAAAAGCCCGAGTGACGAGATATGCTGCTTTGGCCCTTTGTTCACGTGCTGCGTTATATGCTGGTTCTATTGCTAAATATGGTAAAGTGGGACTGGGTAAACTTACTGGTATTGAAAGTTCTAAGGCAGATGAGTTCTATCAAATTGCTTATGATGCTGCGGATTTTATTATTAAAAAAGGACCTTACAAATTATTTAACCAGATACCGGACAAGGAACAGAATTTTAATAAATTGTTCGTTACAAAAGATAATGGAGAATACATCTTCGAGAAACTTTTTGACGTAGCTACGGGATTGGGAAATTCATACGATAAGAAACATTTGCCTTATTCTTATTGCCGTTGGGGATCCATCACTCCTACTTTTGAAATGGTCGAAGCTTTTGAATATCAGGATGGTTCGGAAGGAAAGATAGATATTGGACAGTCATTCGAAACAACGTATGAAATGTTTCAAGGGAAAGATCCTCGATTCTTAGCTTCCATTTATGTACCGGGTTCTTCTTTGTTGGGCTCAACAATGCAGTTTCAAAGAGGATTGATTTTGAAAGATGGTTCCAAATATTATGCCCAAAGCGCTCCCGGTCCTTCTTACTTGTTGGAGACATATATTGATCCTGAAACACAACGTAAAGATACCATTTTTGGTAAAGATGGAGGTACATATACAGGAGATGCTTCGAAAACAGGATTCAATATTCGTAAGTTTGTCAATGAGAATCTGAAGACTGAAGCACAATGGGATTTCGGCAAGACCGAAACATCTTTCCCGATTTTCAGATTGGCTGAAGTCTATCTGAATCTAGCTGAGGCTGCTGTGGAAATGGGTAAGTACCAGACTGAAGCTTTTGAGGCTATTAAAAAAATACGGGATAGGGCTGGAGTGGTAACTCCTTTTGCGGTAGTGGATGTGGAGAAAGTAAGGCACGAACGTCAGGTGGAATTAGCTTTTGAAGGGCATCGCTTTTGGGATATGAAAAGGTGGCGTATTGCACATCTACCGGTAGATCAGGGTGGTCTTAACGGTTTCCGTGGGGCAGGGCTACATCCCTTCTTTGATTTGCGTATTCGAAAGTACGTGTTTGAAGTTGCTAATGATTTGCCTAAACGGCAGCGTGTCTTTACAGAGAAAAACTATTATACTAAATTCTCAGGAAATGATATGAATTCAAATCCTAGTTTGATTCAGAATCCGGAATTTCTAAACTAAACTCAATTTGTAAGTTATGAAAACTAAATATTTAATAGGAATCATTGTTCTAATAGGAGGTATACTGGCAGCATGTGAAAAGGATAATTATGATGCACCGAATGGTGGATTGTATGGGTTAATCATTGATCAGCAGACGGGTAAACCTGTGCCATTGCCGGTAGAAGGTTCAACGGGAACGATTATTAGAATCATGGAGATTGGAACAAAAGCTACACAGCCTGTAGGGTTTTACGCTAAGCAGGATGGATCGTATGCTAATACAAAAGTTTTTAATTGTGATTATTCTGTTACTGCAACCGGTCCGTTTCAAACTGTAGGAGAGTATACAACCACAGTAAAAGGACAGACGAAACTGGATATTATTGTTATTCCGTATTCTCGTATCGAAGCATCGGCTGAAGCGAATGGAGAAGTAGTTACTTTAAGCTACAAGGTGAGTAAGAACGATCCGGCTTATAAATTGACGGAGGTATATGCTTATTGGGATTATCAGAAGTTGGTTGATGATGTAAGTAGCCATTATAGCCGGAAACTAACGGAAAGTACTGGTAGTGAGAATGGGACATTTACTTTTAATTTAGCAACAGATAATACTTATCAAACTAATAAGTATAAAATACAGGTAAATGGTAACAGGGTTTATTTCAGGATCGGAGCCAAGACAAACGGATATGTCAATTACAGTGAAGTAATGGAAGTAACAATCAATACGGGAGAATAAACAACATGAAAACAAAAATATATCATCTGCTGGTATGCATAGCAGGATTACTCTGTCTGTACGCTTGTGACGACGAGAAAAATAATTCGGAAGTTGTAATGCTTCCTCGGATCATGACTGTGGCTCCGACGGATATCAAAGCCACATCTGTATTGGCTGGCGGACACGTAATGTCCGATGGAGGTGGAAATATAACAGAAAGGGGAGTCTGCTGGGCTACAACTGAAAGCCCGACAACTGATAATGACAAGAAACTTTGTGGAACAGGAAAAGGGACATTCCAACATGTTATCACAGGGCTGGTTCCTGGTAAAACCTATAACATACGTGCCTTTGTCACTAATGAGAAAGGCGTGGTTTATGGTGAAGAATATACCATAACGACAAAGAATCCGACATTGGCAACTGTTGTATCGGCACATGTGACTAATGCTTTTGGTGCTACTGCGATCAGTGGTGGAAATGTCACAAAGGATGGTGATGATGTCATTTCTGCTCGTGGTGTCTGTTGGTCTACGGATCATAATCCTACTATTGAAGATAATAAGACTGTAGACGGAACAGGCACAGGTGAATTTATCAGCACATTGACAGGACTGACTCCGGAAGTAACCTATTATCTGCGTGCTTATGCAACTAATTTTGCGGGAACTGCTTATGGAGAGGAAATTTCATTCTCTACTATACAGCCTGTATTGCCGACATTATCAACTTTATCTGTAACGGATATCACATCTACTACTGCAAAATCTGGAGGTAATGTTACTTTGGATGGAGGAGCGGCTGTCACAGCCCGAGGGATTTGCTGGTCTACTACAAAGGAACCTACTTTAGCTGACAATTATACTGTAGATGGGGCAGGAATGGGAGCGTTTAGTAGTGAACTTTCCGGATTGCAGGCTGGTAAAGTTTATCATGTACGAGCTTATGCAACTAATGAGATTGGTACACAATATGGAAATGAGATTTTGTTTACTCCGTCTTATGTGGATGATGGATTGGATATGATATTAATGGAGTCCGCTACTTTCCTAATGGGAGGCAATGATGGAAATGAATCAGGACCTACATTTCTGGTAAGCGTTCCGGCATTTTATTTGTCAAAAGTGGAAACCACGCAGAAGTTATGGGTAGAAGTGATGAATTACAATCCTACTTGTACGGATTGTCCTTCACCAGTGGATGATTATTATCCCGTATCGAATATAACCTGGTATGATGCTATCGTATTCTGTAACAAGTTGAGTTTTTTGAAGGGATTGTCTCCATGTTATTCTATTAACGGAGAAACAGACCCGGATAATTGGATATACCAAAATAATATTGAAGAACGTGTCGTGTGTGATTGGAACGCTAAAGGATATCGTTTGCCTAATGAGGCAGAATGGGAATATGCAGCCGGAGGCGGTGCAGAGCACAGAACGAAATATGCAGGAACCGATGATTATTCAGAACTTCAGTTATATGGATGGATCGAAGGTACTACTGACAGCTTGAAGAAAATTGCAACTAAACTACCGAATAGCTTAGGTTTCTATGATATGAACGGTAATGTAGCAGAGCACTGTTGGGAATGGCATACTGCATATACGGAAACTCCGAAGAATTATCCGAATGATATTCCTGTTCAATGGGGACAGTATGCCAAGATAAAACGTGGTGGTTCTATTTGGAATTGGGGTGGAACCGTATATCTGACATATTCGCGTTGGGTACAGCCTCCTAGTGAAAGGGCGTGGCCTACAGGATTAAGATTGGCTAGAACAAAATAAAATGATAAACATCGGAACACTAAGGTATAGAGGTATTTTCTGTACCTTGTGTTCCACAAAAAAATGGATTATGCGAAGAAAAAAAATATATCTGCGAACCTCTGCGTTATTGGTCTTGATAATGCTGTCTACTGGAACCTTTGCCAAAGATTATATATTGCATTCGCCGGATCACCGGGTATCAGTAACAATTGGGATATCGGATTCGATTGGTTTCAATGTGATAATGGATGGAAAATCGATTGTTAAGCAGGCGAAGATTGCTTTTTTGACAGATATGTCTGCGGATAAAAGATTAAAGGTAAGAAAGGTAAGCCGTTCATCTGTAAATACTGTCCTACATCCGGTGGTATCCCAAAAGGCTTCAATGATAGCTGATATATATAATCAACTACGAATAGATTTTTCCGATCGTATTTCTTTGGAATGGCGGGCGTATGATAACGGCGTTTCGTGGCGTTGGTTATCTAATATAAAGGGTGAATATAAGGTCACGGATGAAGTTGCCGAATTTATGTTCAATAAGAAAGATGTTGTTTGGTATCCGGGAGAAAAAAGTTTTTATTCAGGTAATGAACCAAAGTTTACGAAATGTACTTTAGAGAATTTGGGAGCTAAAAAACTAGCTTGTCTTCCTGTCCTTTTTGATATCAATGGGGTAAAAGTGTTAATAACGGAAGCAAACTTATTGGATTATGCGGGTATGTGGCTTGAAAGTTCGATAGGAGGAAAACTAAGGGCTGTTTTTCCTCATTATCCGAAAGAGAAGGAAATAAAAGGGGACAGGGATGAATACGTACATTCTCGGGAGAATTTTATAGCTTGGTATTCTTCACCGACAGAGTTCCCGTGGCGGGTGATAGCTCTTGCAAGAGAAGATAAGGACTTGTTGAACAATACACTTGTTTATCAGCTTGCAACTCCGGCAAAGGATGATTTTGCATGGGTGAAACCGGGAAAGGCGTTGTGGGATTGGTGGAATAACTGCAATATCTACAAAGTCGATTTCAAAGCTGGGATGAATACTGAAACCTATAAATACTTGATTGATTTTGCAGCATCGAACGGGCTTGAGTATGTAGTGCTGGATGAAGGATGGTATGATTTGTCTGATATCATGAAGCTTTCCCGGGATATTGATATGGATGAACTTTCAGCGTATGGCAGATCTAAGAATGTGGGTCTTGTTTTATGGTGTACATGGGTACGGCTAGATGAGAAACTGGATGAGGCGTTGAAACAATTTTCGAAATGGGGCATTAAAGCCATAAAAGTTGATTTTATGTCCCGTGATGATCAGGAAATGGTTGGTTTTTATACGAGAGTCTCCAGAGAAGCGGCTAAGTATAAATTGTTAGTCGATTTTCACGGTTGCTATAAACCTACGGGATTGTATCGCACGTATCCTAATGTGGTGACATTTGAAGGTGTTTATGGGCAGGAACAGTGTAAAGGCGATCGTGATAAAGCTATTAATCCTGACCATAATCTGATATTGCCTTTTAATCGTATGGTTGCAGGACCTATGGATTATACGCCAGGTGCGATGGAGAACGCTCATAAACAGGAATGGTATCCTAATTGGAATGAACCGATGAGCATAGGTACGCGTTGTCATCAATTGGCTATGTATGTTGTGTATGAAAGTCCGTTACAAATGTTGTCGGATAGTCCTACAAAATATCTTGCAGAACCAGAATGTATGGAATTTCTGCGAACAGTTCCTACTGTCTGGAAACAGACTATTCCGTTGGATTGTAAAGTTGGAGAATATGTTTCAATAGCAAGACAGGCGTTTGATGGACAATGGTATATTGGGTGTATGACAAATTCAGACTCTCGGGAGCTTTCTATAAAACTTGATTTTTTACCTGAAGGAGAATATCAAATCAAGATTTGGAAAGATGGCATAAATGCCACGCGTAATGCTAAAGATTTCTCAATAGAAACGATACAAGTGAATAAGAATACTGTATTACCCGTTCAAATGGTATCTGGAGGGGGATATGCAGCAATGATCCGTAAACATTAAAATTATGAAGAACTTATTATCTGCTTTCTCTTTATCTTTTTGTTTGAGTGCTTGTTCAGTACATTCAAACGTCGAGAGTAATACTCAGTACGTTGATCCGTTTGTCGGTGCAGCTGAGTTTGGGCATTGCATTCCGAATGCTTGTTTTCCGTTTGGGCTTATTCAAGTAGGACCACAAAGTGGTAATTGTTCGTGGGACTATACAGGAGGGTATCAGTATAAAGATACAGTACTCTATGGATTTTCTCAAACACGAGTGAATGGTACCGGTTGTCCTGATCTGGGTGATTTGTTGATGTTGCCATATACGGGCGATATGGAGCAGAAAGAATATGCTAGTGGTTATCAGAAAAAGAACCAGTTTGCTGAACCGGGATATTATATGGTATATCTCGATGATTATGAGGTGAATGCCGAGATGACAGCTAGCCCGCATGTTGCGATACATCGTTATACTTTTAATACTAATGATTCGGCTCGGTTACTGATTGATTTTCAAAATGGAATGGTAGGTGATGAAAATACTTTTCATCAATATGTGCTGAATGCGGAACAACTTTTCGAATCGTCGACCCGCATTGTAGGCTTTGCTCGTACTAAATCTTGGATTGAGCGTTGTTATTATTATACGATTGAATTTAATAGGCCTTACAAACAAAAGCATAAGCTTCCTTTACGTGATATTCGGGAACAAGCTCCGCGTTATGTACTTGATTTTGATTTGAAGAAGGGGGAGGAGCTGTTGGTGAAGGTAGCGCTTTCGTCAGTTAGTATTGAAGGTGCAAAGAGAAATCTGGAAACTGAATTGCCCGGTTGGGATTTCAATGCAGTCAAGCAAGTGGCTCATAAGGAGTGGCATAAGTTTTTATCGCGAATAAATGTGAAAGGTACGACTGAACAGAAAAGGATATTCTATACGGCAATGTATCGATTATTTATTCAACCTAACAATATAGCTGATACTGACCAACCAACATTTTATAGTACGTTATCTCTGTGGGATACTTACAGGGCTGCGCATCCATTATATACTATTGTTTCGCCTGAAATAGTAAATGACTTTGTGAATTCTATGTTAAAGCAATTTGATACACAAGGCTTTTTACCAATCTGGGCTTTGTGGGGCGGAGAAACTTACACTATGATTGGAAATCATGCTGTGCCTGTTATTGTGGATGCTTATCTGAAAGGTTTCCGTGGTTTTGATGTGGAGAAAGCATACTCTGCTATAAGAACATCTTTGCTTACAAATTTGCCTAAATCAAATTGGGATGTTTATGATCAATATGGATATCTGCCGTTTGATATCATAAAAGATGAGAGTGTGTCGAGAACATTGGAATCATGTTATGATGATTATTGTGCCGCACAATTAGCTAAAGCTCTTGGTAAAGAAGATGATTACCGTTTCTTTACTAAACGGGCTGGTTACTATAAAAACTTATTTGACAGAGAAGCCGGTCTGATGCGGCCGAAGGACTCAAAAGGAAACTGGCGGACACCGTTTGATAAATTAGTTATATCACATGAGAGCACTTCTGGAGGAGATTATACAGAAGGAAATGCCTGGCAATATACATGGCATGTTCAGCACGAGCCTGATAGTTTGATTAATATGTTGGGAGGAGAAGATGCATTTATTACTAAATTGGATTCTCTTTTTATATTGAAAGAAGTGGTGCATAATGAAGGTTTTTCTTCGGATGTGACCGGCCTGATCGGGCAATATGCTCATGGGAATGAACCTAGTCATCACGTGGCTTATCTGTATAGAATGGCTGGTAAACCTTCAAAGACGGAAGAACTGGTGAATTATATTTGTAAGACAAAATATCTTGATCGTGTTGATGGACTTTGTGGTAATGATGATTGTGGACAAATGTCTGCTTGGTATGTCTTTTCTGCTATGGGATTCTATCCGGTAAATCCTTGCGGCGGAGAATATATTTTGGGTGCTCCACAACTTCCGAGAATTACAATTGAATTGGGAAATAATAAGCGATTTGTTGTTGAGACCGTGAATTACTCTCTTGAAAATATTCATGTGAGAAAGATAGAACTGAACGGTAAAGAACTGACTGGAAATAGTATTTCGCATAAAGATATAATGGCTGTCTCTTATACACATCTGACGCTGCCGACGAACTCTAGGGTGTAGA
>ENA-OYVY01000472-OYVY01000472.1-human-gut-metagenome-genome-assembly--contig:-NODE-472-length-18271-cov-8.969587_pt1 | contig 18271 bp, 18 predicted proteins | sample MGYA00244161_ERZ653379 | MGnify/ENA primary metagenome ERZ653379 (study PRJEB26926, sample SAMN06164900) | human gut metagenome | biome: ENVO:00009003; feature: ENVO:2100002; material: ENVO:00002003... | reverse complement strand
GCTCGGAGATGTGTATAAGAGACAGGTATTACGATTGCGCATCCAGTTTTGAATCACAAATCTTGGGTCATCTTCATTTCTATATTTTACAATATCCGTTAATGAAATAAATTCATTTTCAAAATTTGTAGTATAGATTCCTATGTCAATACCTTTTGCATGGATAGTCTCCTTAACAATTTTCGCCATAAGTATCCTCCTCTCCCCACATTTCCCGATATGCTTCGATGTAAAATTTAATACAGTCAGGATACACATACAAATATCTTCTACACACTTTTTTATACAATCCTAACATTTTTTCTTCACACGCAAAGTCCAATAAATAATCTAACAAATATGACAATTCATCTTCTGACGCAGTTCTATTGCACACATCTTCAACCAATGGCAGATAAACCTCATAGGCTTTCTGATATAATTGGACTATCTGCTCTGCAATCTGGTAAATATTTTCATCCATTTAGATTACCTCAAAATACTTAAGTGCCTCCATTATCGCTTCTACCTTTTCTTTCGGCGGATGTTTCCTTGGCTGCTTCAATTCCTCTGTCGCATTAGGCGCATCATACATCGTTAATCCCAATGCCCTTTTCACTTCCGCAATATAAGCAGTATGTACCTTAAATCCATACTTCTTCTCCACATATTCCTGTATCATCTTATATGTGACTTTCGGTTTTGGCTGATATTTCTTCGCCCGTTCTGCAATCGCATCCAGCGATATCTTATCGTCGCCTTCTCCAAATTCTACCTTTACATTGATAACGCTATCTGGTGATTTGTGGGACAAAAGTACAATAGTCTCAACTGTTGTTTCGTTGTCCCAACTAAGTTCCTGAATTTCTTCACCGTCAAAAAATACCGGAAACTTAAATTTTATATGCTTCAAAAATCTTCCGTTCGGCTGTTCATCCTCGTAAATATCAACTCTTTCAACAAAACTGTTCATAAATTCTTTTTTCTCCATATCGGTGAATTTATCATACAGTTTGTCAAAGTACAAAAGATATTGATACACTCCATCCTCAGAAATTTTCTGCTGACGGATATACTCTTTTCTGGATACTATATCATCGATCAGACTTTCCAGTCGTTCAATCTCATCATACAAACCATTTAACCGATCCTGCATATCCTGATACTTCCTGTCATACATTTTATCAGAAATATCCAGATTGTCCATCTGTTGTCCTAACCTATTTTTAGCTCCCAATACTTGCCGCAGCTGTTTTTTCAAGTTCTCATGCTCTGTTTCCAATTCTCCGGTATCTATCTTAGAATTGATTTTTGCACGTATAGCGGCTTCAAATTTCGGATTATTCACCAGCTTTTTAATAACTTCTGCTACCGCATCATTTACTTTTTCTTCGTTCCACTGCTTCCGGTAATCACATTTATGACCATTCACATAATACCTATGCTTGCAGGCATAATAAAAATAATCCTTATAAAATGTTCCGTCTTTTTTCTTCTTACGGTTTACATTTCCATACATTCCCTTTCCACAAATTGGACATTTAAGAATTCCGGACAAAATATGTTCATGCTCCAAACTATGGATTTTCTCATGCTTTACTCCATTTATATTTCGTTTCTGTTTTGCCAAGTTCCAATCATCTTCGGAAATAATGGCTTCGTGAATACCATCACTTAATATATAAGAATCCTGCTTTACAATACGGAATTCATTTCTCTTGCCTGGCACTCTTTCAGTTTTCCTTCTTCCAAATGCCAATTTACCACAATAAATAGGATTATCAAGGACACCCTTTATAAAAGAAGTAGCAAACGCATCCAACGTATTATTCTGTCTCTTTTTCTTCTTGTAGCCATGCTCATTCAGATAGGCTGCAATGCCATTTACTCCCATATTGGTATGAATATATTTATCAAAAATAATACGAATGATTTCTGCCTCATCTTCTGCAATTTCCAGTTCTCCATTTAACAGCTTATATCCGTACGGAGCAAATCCGCCGTTCCATTTGCCATCTCTCGCCTTTTGTCTGCGCCCCTCCATTGTCTGTACCAGAATATTTTCACGTTCAATTTCTGCTACCGCAGACAGAACAGAAATCATCAGCTTACCGCTGTCTTTAGAACTGTCTATACCATCTTCAACACAGATCAAATTTACTCCAAAATCCTGCATTCTCTGCAAAGAATTAAGTACATCTGCAGCATTTCTTCCAAAACGGGATAACTTATATACCAAGACAAACTCTACACGATCTTTACCTTCTTCAATATCCCGAAGCATTTGCATAAATTCCTGCCGTCCTTCAATACTTTTTCCTGACTTTCCCTCATCCGAATACTCTCCGACAATCACCATTTCCTGAAAATCTGCATATTTTCTCAATCTTTCTTTTTGTGCTTCCAAGCTGTATCCTTCTACCTGCATAGACGTAGATACCCTTGTGTATATATAACATCTTCGCTTTTTCATTTATATTCTCCATACCAAATTACAGTTTACTTTTTATTTGTCCCAACTATATTTTACCGTAGCTGCACATACTCGTCAATATAGGTAAAATGCACAAATATCACGCAAGAAAAAAGAGAGCCAACATCTATGCTCTCCCTAATCATTTCCCAATGTATTCTGTTGCTGCTCTTGCTGGCAGTTATCTTCTGCTTTGTCCTCCTTCGGTAATCCATTCAGTTCCTGAAGGAGCTCACTGCCATATTTTTCTATCATTCTGGCAAGAAAATCAACACATCGTTCAAATTCAACTGTGTGTGCCATAGCTCCTCCTTCCAAACCGATATTTCTTGTCACCACGCATTTTTCGGCGGTACTCTTTAGCTGATCTGGAATTTGTGCTATAATTTCTATTAGACCAACTCCGTTCAGCCTGATGTCAGTTTAATGGAATTTCATAAGAAACTCATTGAGCATAGATTGAGCGGAAATTGAGTATTTTACAGAACAGGAGGGGATTCTATTTGGAAAGATGTGATTTTGGTTCGATTATGACGATCATTCGCCGTTATATCAGCGAAGATAAAGGAATGAATCAAATAGATTTTACCTATCTGTTATTTGACACGTTTATGTGCAGCGATGAAGCCATAGACTTTGATTTTGACAATGGACAGGTCTGCCGTTGGATGACAGGACAGGCAAAAGTAAGTCCCCGGATCGTAACCTACTTTTTAGATAAAGAACATCAATTAGAATTGGCAGGAAACATTCAGCGACATATTATTCCTCTGATGTATGATTCTGCTATGGCAGCAAAAGAATTATATGAGTTAGTATTACAGGATACATCTATTTCAGAGCCAAAAAAACAGGAACTAATCTGTTCTTATTCTCCCGCTGATATAGACACCATACATATTTTCATAACAAGGGTTCTGTGTTTCGGAATGGAACGGAATTTTGTGAAACGTGACACACGAACCAAGAAATTATTAGCCGCCGGAAATCTTTCTCCTGTCTTAACAGATTTTGTAATGGGAAATGACGTTCCCCGTCCATGCAGGCATTTTTGTGGACGTTCTGAAGAAATCGAAGTGCTGCATTCTCTGTTGGAAAAAGAGCGTAAAGTATTTTTATCTGGAATTGCCGGAATCGGGAAAAGTGAACTGGCAAAGGCTTATGCCCTGCAGTATAAGAAAGAATATACCAATATCCTGTATCTCACCTACAGCGGTGATTTAAAACAGGATATTACAGACATGGATTTTGCGGATGATCTTCCGCAGGATTCTGATGAAGAACGCTTCCGAAAACACAACCGTTTTCTGCGTTCTCTCAAAGAAGATACTTTGATGATTGTAGATAATTTCAACGCCACTTCCATACAGGACAGTTTTCTTTCGGTCATACTCAAATACCGCTGTCAGATATTATTTACTACCAGAAGCCGTCTGGACGGACATTCCTGTATGCTGTTGGAAGAAATTTCCGATAAAACAACGCTTCTGCAACTTGCAGGAAAATTTTTCTCCGACACAGAAGAAAAATCTGATGTCATAGAACAGATCATAGAAGCTGTCCATGCCCATACGCTCGCTGTAGAACTGGCATCACGCTTACTGGAAACCGGAATATTGGAACCAGAAATGCTCTTAAAAAAATTGTTGGAAGAAAATGTCGCTCTTGATGCAACTGATAAAATCAATATTATAAAAGACGGGCAAAGCAGCAAAGAAACCTACTATGGACACATACATACTTTATTCTCTCTATATCAGCTTTCTGAAACTCAACAAGATGTAATGAGATGTCTGTGCCTGATTCCTTTAACCGGTATTCCGGCACGAAGATTTGCTGCATGGCTGAATTTACCGGATTTGAATGCCGTAAATGATTTAATTGAAATGGGATTTATTCAGCCAAAAACCGGAAGAACCATTGTACTGCATCCCATGATACAGGAAATCGCTGTTGCAGATATGCAGCCGTCTGTAAAAACCTGTTTCCCTTTACTGGAAAGTCTGCAAAACATCTGCCTTTTACACGGCAATGATATTTCCTACTACAGACTTGTTTTCCAAACCGTTGAAAACATTATTACAAAAACAACTAAAGATGATATTTCTGGTTATTTATTATTCTTAGAAGATGTTTTCCCATATATGGAAAAATACCACGAAGAAAATGGTATGCAAAGAATCCTGCGTGAACTATCTTCTTTGCTGGAAGACACTTCTATCGGAACCGTGTCTGACCGGGCATTATTACTGGACTATAAAGCTACCCTTGAAAGAAATATTGGAAAAGCCGTAAAGCTGGAAAAAGAAGCGATGTCTTTGCTTTCTCCTGTTACACCTGAAAACGCCCACCTCGTCGCAAATCTATATGGAAATCTGGGTGGACTATATCACCAGCAGGGAAATACCGAACTGGCAAAACAGGCTATGGAGCAGGGAATCAGCTTATTAGAACAATACCAGCTTCTCTATATGAATGACAGTATTGTTCAAATCTGCAACTATGCAGCTCTCCTTACAGATACCGGTGAAGCGTCTCGTGGATTATCCTCCTTACGCAAATGTGCCCGGCTGGTAAAAGAATACAATTCCGATCAGTGTCTGGACTATGCCATTATTCAGGAAGCTATGGGAACTGCCTATCTGGTACAGGCTGATATAGAACAGGCTACCTCCCATCTCAAAAAAGCTATGGCAATCTATGAAATAGTATGGGAATCTGAACCGGAAGCTATCGATAATAAATACCAACAAATACAAGAATTGTATATCAATGCTGGAATACAAATTGGACAACAATTATTGAGCTCTACTAAAAATGTCTGAATAGTCTACAAATCAAACTATTCAGACATTAAAACTTATAACAATATGAATATTTTATATTAATTAGTCGGCAATAAATTTCCCATACTCTTCAAACTGATAGCTAAAGTAGAAGTATTATGTAGTAACGCAGAGGTCGTTGGTTGAATAATTCCTGCCACTCCTAGTGCAATCAGCATTGCATTAATACCGACAATCCCCCTGTAATTCCCCTGAATACGGTGCATCATCGCATTAGACAAACGTTTCAGTACTACGATTTCCCGCAGATCCTCAGCAGCAATCGTAATGTCTGCGATCTCTCGCGCAAGTTCTGCTCCATCACTGATTGCAATTCCCGCATCTGCTGCTGAAAGCGCTGGCGAATCATTGATTCCGTCACCGATCATCACTACTTTTCTTCCTGCCGCTTTCTCTCTTTCAATGAATCCTGCCTTATCTTCCGGAAGTACTTCGGAATAATATTCATCCACTCCCACTCGTTTCGCAATAGATGCTGCAGTACGTTCACTGTCTCCCGTCATCATGACGATCTTGGAAACACCTTCTTCTTTCAAAAATCTTACCATCTCCCCGGCTTCTTCCCTGAGAGGATCTTCAATACAGATTACAGCAACTAATTCTCCGTCAATGGCAAGGAACAAATGAGAGTATTCTTCAGGAAGCGTATCAAATCGTTCCTGATATTCCGGACGTATCCGGCACTTTTCATCCTCAAACACAAAATGACTGCTCCCTATTATGGTCTTCTTTCCTTCTATATAGGAGGAAATACCATGGGCTACAATATACTCCACTTTTGAATGCATTTCTTCATGATACAGACTTCTTCTCTTTGCAGCATCCACGACAGCTTTTGCCATGGAATGTGGAAAGTGTTCTTCCAGACAGGCAGCAATCCGCAGAGCTTCCGGTTCAGGATAATCGCCAAACACAATGACTTCTTTTACAGTTGGTTTCGCCTTTGTCAGCGTACCGGTCTTATCAAATACGATGGTATCTGCCTCTGCCACAGCCTCCAGATACTTCCCACCCTTTACGGTAATTCCATTCTGTCCGGCTTCCCGTATTGCAGAAAGGACAGAAATCGGCATAGCCAGCTTCAATGCGCAGGAAAAATCCACCATAAGAACAGAAAGAGCTTTTGTCATATTGCGTGTGACAGCCCAGACAAGCCCTGTCCCCAGAAGCGTATATGGTACCAGACGGTCCGCCAGATGCTCTGCCTTGCTTTCCAGATTGGATTTCAACTTTTCTGAGTCTTCAATCATAGTCACAATCTTTTCAAACCGGGTAGCACCTGATACGGCCCTGACTATGATTTCCAACTCTCCTTCCTCCAAAACGGTTCCTGCATATACGGACTGACCCTCAGTTCTTCGTACCGGAAGAGATTCTCCGGTCAAAGATGCCTGGTTCACCATTCCTTCTCCGCAAGACACCTCTCCATCAAATGGGATTACATTGCCCATGTGTACGATCACTCTGTCACCCGGCAAAATATCGGATGCCGGAACAAGAATTTCCTGCTCCTCTCTTTTCAGCCATACTTTCTTTATGTTTAAAGACATGCTGCGTGCCAGATCTCCTACAGACTTTTTATGTGTCCATTCCTCCAGCAATTCTCCAATTCCCAGCAGAAACATGACAGAACCGGCAGTATTAAAGTCTCCTCGCAGCACGGACACGCCAATCGCTGTAGCATCTAATACCGGCACCTCTATCTTCCGTCTGGCCAGACATCGAATCCCTTTTCCGATATATTGGACCACTTTAAAAGTAAGCCATATTTTTCTCACCGAATTTGGCAAGAGCAATTTCCCTCCATAATGGAGCAATGTTTTTGCTATCAGCTTTTCCCTGTATGCGGAATTTAAAGCACGCCCTGAACTTGATAATACATTATCCGGAACATCTGCTTTCTCAAAATGAAACTTTTTTAATTTATGGATCAGTTCTTCTCTGTCCCCTGTATAATAGATCACAGCATCTGCGGTGCGCTCATATACTTTGACCTTTATAACACTTTTCTGTTTTTCAAGAGCCCAGCAAAGAACATCCGCCTCCGTACATGTCATTCGGTTTCGGATAACGTGGATACGGAGACGGCCCTGTACTTCATGCTTGATAAGAAATCTCATCTTTTACCTATTCGTTTTCTTCCTGTTCAGACGCACCATCCTCCTGAACATCATCTTCCTGCACCTGCATTGCCTCTTCCTGTGCACGCTTTTCATTGATCTGTTGTGCTTCTGCAAGGATATCCTCTGCGTTCTCCTGCACTGTTGTAGCAGTCTTCATAACACAGTCTTTTGCCCGCAGTACAGCCGCAGTGCAGTTTGTATATACTTTTTTTGCGTCCTTACTGGAAAGGAGCTTTACACCCGCAGTCCCAAATACGACTCCTCCTACAAAACATCCGATTTTTTTCAAAGTAGAATCACTAAACATCCTATGTACCTCCTGATTATTTGTGTTTATAGCCTGTATAGAATACCATCAAAAAGCAAAAGACGGACGCCCACGCCCAAAACCTATGTTGTTTCACAACCACATCACTTCCTTTTCTATAAGACTCTGTTTATTTTTTCATAGTAACAACTTTCATTTAAGATAGTCAATTCTAACAGTCCTTATTGATAAATTTTGTCATTTGCAGGCTACTTATATACGATTTCTCTGCTAAGCACCCCGATATTCTCCAATTCCTTTACCAGACGGTAAACGGTTGCCATCCCAATGCTCTGGTCAAGTTTCACCACCCGGGCATAAATTTCCTTGCAGCTGGAACACCTGTCTTCCAGGATAATATCTAAAATCATTTTACGCTGCTTTGTAATTCTGCAGCCATTTTCTTTCAGTTTTATAATAATACTTTCTTTTTCACCGTTCATACCCGCTTTCTCCCATATGAAATACCACGGTCTAGCTTTGAATAGACTCAACTAAAAACCCTGCTTTTTCTACTGCGCAGATCAGGATATCTTCCCCTATTTCACGATCAAGGGATATCTCAGCACAACTTTTATTAAGATCTACTCTGGCGGAGACTCCATCAATCCGATTCAAGCTATCTGTCACACTTTGTACACAATGTTCACAATGCATTCCTGTAATAAACATGGTTTTCTTTGCGATGACCGGACCCGTCAATTTCTTTTTTTTCTTTTTATTTTTGCTGCTGCAATTTCCTCCCGCTGGACATCCAACACATTTCACTCCGCTTCTTTTTGCCTTAATAAGATATGCAGCTGCACTCCCTACTAAGATTACAATAACAAGAACTGCTATCATATTTTCCATAGAGCATTTCACATCCTTTTCTAATAAAAATGGTGGACAAAGTACTTCTTCTCTGTCCACCGTCTGCTATAACTTTTATCCTTTATGATTTTACAGAATGCAGGCTGTATTCTGAAGCAAACTCTTTATCTGACTTACGGATTCTCCAGAGAATAATCAAAGCAAATACAATAACCGCGATAAGTCCCGGAATAAATGCGGTGCCAAAAGATCCTGTTGTGATCAATGTACCAATCTGATATACACCAAAAGCTACGGTATACCCCGTTGCAAGTTGGAGACAGATTCCTCCAAGCAGCCATTTTCCACTCTTCATTTCTGAATTCATCGCTCCAAGAGCTGCAAAACAAGGTGGTGTGTAAAGGTTAAACATCAAATAAGCAAGAGCTGCTACCTTTGTCAGTCCCATAACAGTTGCTACTTCATTCCCACTTCCAACCAACGCCAGTTCATCTGTATCTATTAAGTTTGTGATACCGTAAACTACTGCAAGCGTCCCAACTACGTTTTCTTTTGCGATAAAACCTGTCACTGCCGCTGCTGCAAGCTGCCACACTCCAAATCCAAGCGGTATGAACAAAATCGCAAACGGATGGGCAATGGATGCCAAAATAGATGTCCCTTCTGCACCTTCTTCTACAAGCTGGAACTGCCAGTTAAAGCTCTGCATGATCTGTACCACCGTATTGCATACCAGAATGATCGTTCCTGCTTTTACGATATATGCTTTTCCTCGCTCCAGCATAGAGCCGCATGCCCTTTTCAAGCTTGGAAACTTATATTCCGGAAGTTCAATAATAAAGAAAGATTTTCTGTATTTTTGTCCTGTAATCTTTTTCACAAGTAAAGCTCCAAGCAAAACTAAGAGAATACCCACCAGATACATAGTTGCTGAAACCCACCATGCGTCCGCAAAGAATGCACCTGCAAAAAGAGCAATCACTGGGATTTTAGCTCCACATGGCATAAATGGTGTAAGCATCGCTGTGGTACGACGTTCTCTTTCGTTACGGATTGTACGGCAAGCCATAACGCCCGGAATCGCACATCCTGTACCAATGACCATAGGAATGACAGATTTACCGGAAAGCCCTACTCTCTTAAAAATCGGATCCAGAACTACTGTAGCTCTTGCCATGTATCCACAATCTTCCAATAATGCAATTAAGAAGTACATGACCATAACAAGCGGAAGGAAACCGACAACTGCACCAACGCCACCGATGATACCATCTACAAGGAGTGCATACAGAAGCGGGTTTGCATTTTCCATCAGTCCGCCGACCCATCCCTGGAAAGTCTCGATCCATGCCACCAGCCAGTCTGCGATCCAGGTACCGAGCGTTGTCTGGGATATGTAGAACACAAGGAAGATAACTGCTGCGAAAATCGGTATACCGATAATCTTATGTGTGATGATACCGTCAATCTTATCCTGTACGTTTCTATCCTTTGTAAAAACTTTTCTCTTCTCTACCTGCTTTACAATTCCATTCACAAACTCAAAACGCTTTCTGTCAGCCGCTTCTACTGCCGTTTTATCTTTGAAATCAATATCCCCCTGCACATAAGGTGCTTTCTGACCTTTTCCTCTTAATGCAGCCGCAGCATTTACAGTCTCTTTGAGTCCTTCATGTCCGGAAGAAGTGGAAATCGTCTTGATTACCGGACAGCCCAGCTTTTCAGACAGAATCTTCTCGTCAATTTTTGTCTGTTTCTTATTAACGATATCGCTCTTATTCAGTGCGACAACTACTGGAATCCCAAGTTCCAGAAGCTGTGTGGTAAAAAACAGGCTTCTGCTCAGATTCGTAGCATCCACGATATTGATGATCACATCCGGATTCTCATTCTTGACGTATCCGCTGGTAATGCTTTCTTCCGATGTAAAAGGAGACATAGAATAAGCGCCCGGCAAATCTACCGCAACTAACTCCTCCGTCCCGTCATAATAACCTTTCTTGATCGGACTTTCTTTTCTTTCGACCGTAACGCCTGCCCAGTTCCCGACACGTTCATTCCTGCCGGTAAGTGCATTGTACATGGTCGTCTTTCCACTGTTGGGATTTCCTGCAAAAGCAATCCTCATAATTCTCCTCCTTTTCGACGTCTTTAATTATACGCATCTTATCTTTATTAGTATGCACTAACCTTTGTGCAAAAAAAATAGTGGAAACTACTATTTTTTTATTATATTGAAATGGCTTTCGCCAGATCAGTATCAATATTATAACGCCCATCCTTAATGGAAACTACACAGCCACCCTTCAGATGAGAAACCACTGTAATTGGTTCACCACTGTAACAGCCAAGAGAAAACAGAAAAGAGGTCAGTTCTTCATCATCTGTCAAAATTTCCTTAATGATATATTCTTCCCCTTCTTTGGCTTCTGTTAAATTCATATCCACTCGCTCCTTATAGTCATTTTTACAATTATACTTAAAATTTACTCACAGCTATTCGATGTTTTTTCTCATTTGACGTTGTTAGTATATTCTAATCCCGGTGAGTTGTCAATAATTATTTAATACTTTTTTATTTTTCTTTTATAAATATATCTGGCTGAATACCATGAATCATGATACAATAACTATACAATTTTTATAAAAGAATCCGAATGATATAGGAGGTGACAAGCTATGCACATAAATTCGTCTGGTGAAAACTATCTGGAAACTATTTTAATATTAAGCAAAAAACGTCCTGTTGTTCGTTCTGTGGACATCGCTACAGAATTAGACTTTAAAAAACCCAGCGTAAGTGTGGCTATGAAGAAACTGCGTACAAGCGGACATATAACGGTATCTCCGGAAGGATATATTAATTTAACTGAATCTGGAAAAGAAATAGCTACACAGATTTATGAACGCCATGTTCTTCTTTCTTCCTGGCTAGAACGTCTTGGTGTTGATCCGGATATTGCCGCACAAGATGCATGCAGGATAGAACATGTCATTAGTTCTGAAAGTTTTGAAGCCCTCAAAAAGCATATCAAATAACTCTCTTCTCACTATAAATTGAATGGCATTTTAAAACCGGGAATTTCATACTTTCCCGGTTTCTAAAATCTTTTCATTTTCCATATTTAGTATTGCATTATTGATTTTTATCGTGCTTCTTATATCGAATATGCCCAACAATACCTGCAGCAAAGAAGAGTATTGCGGCTAAAAGTTGCATGCTTACCACAAAATCAACCCCATCTTTTCTGAAACTGTCAAAAAAGTTAGTCAGCCATATTACTGCGCCTACAAACCACAATAAATACCATCGTTTTCTTTTGCTTTTCATAACTTTTTTACCACCACACAAATCCAACCTTTTTTTGTTTTATCTACTTTTACTCCTCTAAAACCGGCATCCTCCAAAGATTTTTCTATTTGCTCAGAATTGTAAATCTTCATCCCCTGTATTATCTTCGTCCACTTTTCATCCTTTGGATTTTCACCGTTTGATTCATTGCAGATCATAAACGTTCCGCCGATTTTCAAAATTTTATATACCTTCTTAAAAGCCTCACTAATATCCGGCCAGAAATATATTGTTTCAAATGCAGTAATTACATCGAAAGTTTCACCTCTGAAAGGGAGTTTCATGACATCCCCCTGCAGGATTTCACAACGCTTACTTTCTATCCCTGCTTTATTGATTTTTTTGCTTTTTTCTACACTGATTTCTGAATGATCAATGCCAACCACTCTGCCATACGGACTTTTTTCTAATAACTTTCTGACATTTGCCCCACCGCCACATCCAATATCCAGACATACATTATCGCTTTGAATTTCCATATGTGTAAATCCCCATTCAGCCATAGATGAATGACCAGTATTCATCATATGAACCATAATTTTGCCGCCGATTCCTTTTGGCTTACAAGTATTTTGAAAAAAAGACATAACCTATACCTCTATCAACTCACCAAAACAATATCTATTCTTAATATATAAAAAAATTTCGCTACATACAGATACTTCCAAGAATCTCCTGTAACGCATTTTTGCTACTTGAATGGCATCTCACTACATCCGCATTGCAGCGTTCCGCCTCCTCCACTGCACACCTGGCCATCTTATGGGAAACCGTATTCGTGAACAGTACAATCAAATCTGGATTCCCAATCTGTTTACTTAAAGTTGCAGACATCTGTGTAAAGACTTTCGCTTTACAATTAAAACTTTTACAAACTTTTTTGTACTGACAGACCATTCTATCATGCCCGCCTATAATAACAACACTCATACCCAACCTCCCATTTTTAATATATTCATAAAACGCTCCGATAGCAGATATCTACAAAATCATCCGTTCTTGATCATCGGTTGCGTTCTAAATCGTATTATGGGAACGCTGCTATTAACTGATTAAAATCTTTTCTCGCAGCATTCCCCAATATTTATTAATCCAGATTTTCACCCAACGCTTTGCAGGATTGAATCCCCTCATCATCGGGCATTTCATTGCAGATCACGCTTTCACAAATCAAGACAGCTCCCGCCTCTTTGCATCTTGTCTCCCAGTCTCTCATCCACTCTCCATCTCCCCAGCCATAAGAGCCAAACAGTGCAATTCTTTTTCCTGAAAGTTTTGATTCACAAGAAGCAAACATCGGTTCAAATTCCTCTTCTTCCAATACTTCTGCTCCCATTGCCGGGCATCCAAAAGCGATCGCATCATAAGAATCCATCATAGAAACATCAAATTCATCCGGAGTTAATAATACAACCTCTGCCCCCTTCTCCTTCGCGCCCTCCAGTACTGCCTTTGCCATGGCTTCTGTATTTCCTGTGCCACTCCAATAAACTACTGCAATTTTACTCATGATTTTTACCTTCCTTTCTGAAGTTTGTGATTATATAGTAATCGTAAGCTGTTCAACAGCCACGCCACTTTTCCATCTCCTGCAATAAATTTCTGTGCATTTTTTATATTTTTTAAACAGAATCCTCGCGGCCTGTTCATCCCCGTACACCTTCCAACACCCAGAACATTTGCTGCAGGCCGCCTTATTCTCAATAAATCCTTTTACATCCTCTGCCGGATACCCTAAGAATAAACCTATTTCATGCGGAAAGTCTGGGTCACTCTGCAGTTTTTGAATCAGTCTGCAGATGCACTGTGATAGATTCGTACAATCATATCCCTTACATTTCAATATGATCTGAGTTTTCTCATCAGAAAAATCTTCTTTTAACTTTTCTGGACGATAGACATAAACCAGCATCCGTTTGTCTGATATGCGAACCGGGATAATCCGGATCCCTTTCTGTGTCAGTTTTTGATTAAATTCACGTATTTCTTTTATAATCATCTTTTGTGAACTATAAGGGCATGAAAAAAGACTTCCCGTTTTCAGTCCTGCTAACGTAGGTGAACAATGGCATACTAACATTTCCTCTGACATTTTCTTTCACTTCTCCTTAAACATCTTTTCTGAAAATGAATCTACTCTACCCAGTAAGTTTTCTTTATCAATAGTTAGTTTTAACTAATTCATGTGAAAAAAATATGCACACCTTGCTTTCATTAAAAACATCAGATGTACGTTTCTATAATTTTATAAACCTATCCCATTATCTAAACATAAGCCGTTTTTTAATTAGCTTTAACTAACTTTAGTTTACTTTATTTTTTCACTGTTGTCAATCCATAAATAGATGTGATTAATAAATAATATTTACTAACCTGATTATACACCCGTTTTTTCGTTGTAACTATTCCTGTTTATATTTGAAAGTTCATTGTAACTCAATTCTCACTCAATCCCGGCTCAATGCCATTCCCCCTTCTTTTCAATAAACTAATCCTGTGCGAAACATCCGCACAAAAGATTATCGGAAAGGAGGATTTTTATGAAAACACAAAGAGGAAGTCCTGTTACAGATGAAAAATACTGCAATAGATAAGTGTTCGTCATCTGAGGGGAGGTGAGTGCATGACAACCTTTCTTACTGCAAACAGTACTCTACCGCCATATATGGCATTTCCCAGTTTTATTCTGGACTGTGATTTCTCCGAAACCACAAAACTGCTCTATATGGTGCTTTTAAACCGGGCAAGATTATCACAAAAAAATGACGGCTGGATTGATAAAAAAGGTCATGTGTTCTCCTATTTCACCATTGAAGATATGGCAGCAACACTTCGCAAAAGCCAGACAACCATCAAAACATCTCTGAGTGCTTTGGAACAAGTAGACCTTATCTGTCGTGCTCGTCAGGGAACCGGGAATCCCAACCGGATTTATGTAAAAGTCCCGGCTGATTTTTCAACACAGACAGAAGAAAAACTGTCTGTTAGACAGTCAGAAAACCGTCCCTTTGACAGACAGAATTCTGTCCGCCAGACAGTCAGAAAACTGTCCCCTAATAATAAAGAGAAGAAAAATAATGATTCAGTAAAACGCCATTATGAATGTAAGGAGGATGAAAGCCTATGATAAAACCACAAAACCTACTGCCGAACCTTTCTCCCCGGCAGCCTTTAGAAGATGAATATATCAGCGAAACGGACGGTCTGATCTACTGTTCCAAGTGCCACACCCCACGGCAGAAAAAGATAGAATTTTTAGGAAAAATCATGTTTCCGATCATCCGCTGCCAATGCCAGCAGGAACAATATGAAAAAGAAGAAGCAAAACGAAAACACCAGGAATTTCTAGAACACATCTCCCGGCTGAAATCCAGCGGTCTGCAAGACCCGGCTTTAAGAGAATTCACTTTTGCTCACGATAACGGTATCAACCCGGAAATTGAAAAGGCAAAAAATTATGTTACTCACTGGGAGGAAATAAAATCCAAGGCCATGGGGCTGCTGCTCTGGGGTGATGTCGGCACTGGGAAATCCTTTTTTGCAGGCTGTGTTGCAAACGCTCTGCTAGATAAAGGGGTTCCCGTACTCATGACGAACTTCGCCAAAATCTTAAATTCTCTGACCGGAATATATCCGCAGGATCGGAATGAATTTATCAATAGTTTAAATCAGTACAGCCTGCTGATCATTGATGATTTGGGTGTGGAACGAAATTCCGAATTTGCTTTAGAACAGGTCTTCCATGTAATCGACAGCCGTTACCGCAGTATGAAACCTATGATCATTACAACAAATCTGACGTTGGAAGAATTAAAACATCCGGAAGATTTAGCACACAGCAGGATCTATGACCGGATTCTGGAGCGTTGTGTCCCACTAAAGATCAACAACCAGAATATCCGGGAACTGAACGCTGTAGCTAATATGTCAGAAGCCCGAAAACTACTTGCTTAAAAATCTGACCGGAAACGGTCATAGAAGAAAGGAGGCCAATATGACAGATAAAAAAACACAAACAGAAATCAGAAAAGAATTATTACAGGCAAGACACAGAGCAGAGGAAGCACAGGCACGGAACCGTGTGAAAGAGCGAAATGCCCGGACACGCAGGCTGATTCAGGAGGGTGCCGTTTTGGAGAGCATCTTCCCGGAATTCCAGACAATGGAGCCGTCGCAGATCAGACAGGAATTGTTAAACCGTTTCAAAAGAATCTGACACTAGTTGACACCAGCAATTTCTCATCCCGAAGGGCGCACTTACTCACCACCTGATAAATCAGGCAGTGGTATCCCCTTCGGGGCTCGTGCGCTCTGCCGAGGGCTTTATCCGCTGTTGCAGGCAACATCGAAAGGAGGTGCCAGATATGGCAATTTATCATATGCAAGCCAAAGTCGTCAGCCGCGGTTCCGGTCGGTCTGCTGTTGCTGCTTCTGCTTATATGAGCTGTAGCCGCATGTACAATGATTATGACGGCATCCAGCATGACTATACCAGAAAGCAGGGGCTGATCTATCAGGAGGTGATGCTTCCTCCAATGGCTCCATTGGAATGGAATGACCGGGAACAACTCTGGAATGCTGTGGAAGAAAACGAAAAGACCAAAGACAGCCGACTTGCAAGAGAATTTGTTGTCGCACTCCCCGTTGAGTTGGATAAAGACAGCAATATTTCTCTTCTTCAAGATTTTATTAAAAAGAATTTTGTAGATATGGGGATGTGTGCTGATTTTGCCATTCACGATACAGATGGTCACAATCCCCATGCACACATTCTTCTTACTGTCCGACCATTAAATGAAAATGGAACATGGCAGTATAAAACAGAAAAAGAATATCTCTGTATCAAAGATGGGGAAGAAAAAGGGTTTACTGCTTCTGAATTTAAAACTGCTCAGAAACAGGGATGGGAAAAGCAATATCGCTATAAAGTTGGGAAAAAGAAAGAATATCTGACTTCTTCTGTTGCACAGGAAAAAGGATATGAACGAATTGATAAACACCCCAAGAGCAGCCGATATGGCAGACAGAATCCTATTTCCCAACAATGGAACAGTGATGAACAACTTTGTATCTGGCGGGCAAACTGGGCAGATGCCGTAAATAAAATGCTTGCACGTAATCAGATAAATGCTACCATTGATCACCGCAGCTTTGCAGATCAGGGAATCACCGAACAGCCAACCATCCATGAAGGCTACATTGCCCAGAATATGGAAAAGAAAGGCATGATAGCAGACCGCTGTGAAATCAACCGTCAGATTCGTGCGGATAACAAAATGCTCCGAGAATTAAAAGCAAAGGTAGCAAAACTGGCTGAAGCTGTAGAAAAGTCTATTCCAATAATAGCTGAAACGTTAGAAGCGATCCGCAATCATATGATTTTTATACAGTATCATTTACTTCATAATGAGATGCAAAAAGAAGTGATCCATGACTGGATGAATCATTTCAATCCAATACTGAATAAATACAACACAGTTAAAAAGGAACTCAAAGCTAAAGTTACGGAACGGAAAGAACTGAATGTGCAAAAGGATAAAACCAGTATTTTGAATCCCATCCGGCATATAAAATTAAATCAGCAGCTTACCACTATTACCGAAGAAATCGAAGAACTGAAATCAAGGAAAGAGCAGCTAATCTTCCAGGCAGAATGCTCTACCAATAAAGATATGACGAATCTATCCAAGAAATATGACCAGATGAATAAAAATCTGGATATCCTGTATTCTCAGGACACCTCGCTCAAAAAGCAGCTTGAAAAAGACGCCGCCGCTTTCCGGGAAGAAAAATTTCGTCCTGAACCAGAACAGTATACAGAATTGCTGGACACCCGAATCCAGATACGTCCTGATTTTCGGGATAAGCTGATCGAACAGCTCAAAGGTACTTTTGGTAAGTATTATGACTATCACCGCCGTGATATTGCAGCCAATGAGGTAGATTATCTCAATGTGGAAGATCCTGATGTTTTTTCCCATCGTGCCTGGGAACTTGAATATCAGAGGAAACAGGAAATACGGCGAAATCAGCCTGCTCGAACTAAGAAAAGGTCGTATGATATGGAATTATAATTTGGTTCTTCTTTGCCCATTATAAACACAAGAGCTGAACAAATAGGATTTTTCGTCCTACCTGTTCAGCCCTTTGTTTACCTGTAAATCAATTCTTTCAACACAATCTCTTCTGCAGCATTCCGGACATTATTTACCGCTCTAACCCATTCCATCTGGTCACGAGCTTTCAATTCTTCCGTAATGCCCTGCTTCTCCATCATCTGACTCACCAGAATATCCATTTTCTCCTGTGTTTCATCGTCCACCGCATTCAGATGTTCTGTCAATCTGTCTTCCAACATATACAGTGAATACATTGCCG
>ENA-OYVY01000428-OYVY01000428.1-human-gut-metagenome-genome-assembly--contig:-NODE-428-length-19819-cov-3.417881_pt1 | contig 19819 bp, 15 predicted proteins | sample MGYA00244161_ERZ653379 | MGnify/ENA primary metagenome ERZ653379 (study PRJEB26926, sample SAMN06164900) | human gut metagenome | biome: ENVO:00009003; feature: ENVO:2100002; material: ENVO:00002003... | reverse complement strand
GATGCGGCCCATGGTGCGGGTGTCGGCGATGCTGCCGATGGCCAGCGCGATGGAGGTGAACACCATCGGGATGATGACCAGCTGCAGTGCCTTGATGAAGAGCTGGCCAATGATATAGAACAGGCCCAGTGCACGTTCTGCGCCCTCGGTGGTGATGTCCTGAAAGAGCAGGTCGTTGATGGTCTGCCAGATGCCGCTGTTGCCGGAAGCAACGAGCTTCTCACGCAGCATCATAAAGGCAAAGCCTGCCGCAAGGCCGCAGACCAGAGATACTGCCATCCTTTTCGCTAGGAGCGAGCCGCTGTTTTTATTTTTTTCCATACGATTTTCCTCACTTTTTTCCGTTTCCCAGTGTGTTTCGGTCGCATTCGGCCTATCTTACCACGACACACTGTTGGATGCAAGGGAAAAATCGTCTTTTCAGGCGATTTTTTCGGAAAAGTATGACGTATGAAAAATTGGTGTAAAAATTACGTTTAGGATAAAGAAAATCTCTCCGTCACGCCTACGGCGTGACGGAGAGGTTGTTTCTTATGTAAGGTCTTCCCCCAGCTCCACGGCCTCCAGCACCCGGATGCCTTCGGCCTCGAAAGCGGCGCGCAGAGCCTCGGCAAAGCCGGGGCGGGGCACCTTGTTCTTGATGCAGAGGGTGATGACCCCGTGCAGGCTGGTGGCTTCCAAACCGATGGATGCGCCGTCCGCGGGCACCCACGTCTGGAAATCCTCGATGTACCGGGTCAGCTCCGGGCTGGACGGCCTGAAGGGGTCGCCCAGATAGCTCACCCAGAAGTCGGCCGGAAAGCCGCTGATGTATTCGCCCATCTGGAAGATGCGCTTCTTGATGCTGAGGCTGGCCTTCTGCTGGTAGACCCGGTAGACCCAGCCCATCTGCTCGGCGATGCGGAAAATTTTCTTCTCCGGGGCGAGGTTCGCCTTCAGGTCCGCGTCTACGCCCACGGCCACCTCGGCCAGCGGGGCATCTGCCGTCAGCGGCAGCTTGCGCTGGAAGGAGGCCACGCAGTTGTAGAGGGCGTTCGGCACGCGCAGCGCGTCCCGGGCGTCCGTTGAGTAGCTGTAGAGCACCTCGTCCTTGTCCAGATACGCCCGCACCGCCTTACAGAGCAGAGCCGTAAGGGTGCTGAAGGGCTTGACGCCGCAGCGGAGGGCCGCGTCCACAAGCCCCGCCTTTTCCAGCCGGACGCGGCAGCAGGTGGGCGTCTCCTCAAAGGTCTGCACCACGGGGCGCTGCATATCGTTGGCCACCTGACTCTCGGGATATTTTGCAAGGATGTCCTCGATGTCGTAGGCAGGGTCGGTCACGAGGGCACGGCCCTCAAAGGCCGTGCCGTACCGCAGGTTGCAGTAAAACTGCAGCACCATCGTCATAAAGGGCGCTATGCCCCGGCCATCGGCCATGAAGTGGAACCAGTCAAAGCAGACGACTTTCCCCTCATAGCTCAGGGCAACAGTAAAGCCGTTCTCGTCCGGAAATTCGGGCTTTGCACTGCCCTGCCGCACCGGGCAGGGGGCGTCCGACGGTTCGAGGTGGAGCAGCTTTTTCTCCCACACCGGCTTCTGGAAATAGTAGGGTGCCTTTGCCCGGGCCGCATCCAGAGCCTTCTGCAAAAGCGCACCGTCCACGGCGTCTTTCAGCGTCACTTGATAGCGGCAGTTGACCATGTTTTCGCGGTAATAGTAGACGATGCCCTGAAAAACGGAGCGCTGTTCGGCATCCATCCCTTATTCCCCCGCGTGCGCAGCCAGATAGTCGGCCAGATCGCTGACGGTGACGAAGTTGCGCAGCTCCTTTTCGGGGATGCGCAGGCCGAAGGTCTCCTCAAGGTCAGCCACGACGGTCAGGATCTCCATCGAAGACAGGTCGAGGTCGTCCATGAGGACGCTGTTCTCGTTCACATCATCGGGGGAAATTTCTGCAACATCTTCCAGAATTGCAAGGATCTGGGACACGATCTCGGTTCTTTCCATAGTTCGAATCTTCCTTTCGTAGTTCCATTAAAGGCGGCTGCGGCTCTTTTCCAGTATTCCGCAGCCTGCCCGGTTTATTCTTACTTGCGCAGCAGCTTGCCGGTGCCGGTGCGGGGCAGAGGCTCAGTGCTGAACTCCACGGCGCTCATCCGCTTGTAGAGCGGCAGGGTGCGGTTGGTCTCGGTGATGAAGTCGCGGACGGTCTGCTGGTCGGCCTCGCCGCAGTAGATGACGGCACAGATCTTCTTGCCCTTCTCCCTGACGATGCATTCCTTGACGGCCTCGCACTTGGACAGCAGATTTTCCAGTTCTTCGGGGCTGACGTTCTCACCGTTGTCGAGGATGATGATATTCTTCTTGCGGCCGGTGATGTAATAGAAGCCGTCCTCATCCACACGGGCCAGGTCTCCGGTGTGGAACCAGCCGTCGGCGTCGAGAACTTCTGCGGTGGCCTCGGGGTCCTTGTAATAACCCAGCATGACGCAGCCGCCGCGGATGCAAATTTCGCCCGTCTCGTCCAGCTTGTACTCGGCGTGGTCGTCGGGCTTGCCCGCGGCGCGGATGTGCTTTTCGTCCTGCTCGTAGTTGATGATGCCGTCGCCGCAGGTCTCGGTCATGCCGTACACCTGAGTGATCATCATGCCCTGCTGTGCCAGCTCGGCCAGCATGGCGCCGTCAAACATGGCAGAGGAGCCGCAGGGGTTCCAGATGCCGTTCAGGCGGGCGCGGCGGCCCCGCTTGACATCTTTGTAGATGGCCTCCATCAGCATGGGAGCCACAGCGATGGCATCGCTGTGCATCAGGCCGAGATCGCGATAGAAGTCGCGGATGTCGGCGGAGAGGTTCAGCGCCCAGCCCTTGCAGGCCCAAACGAAGAGGCAGATGAACGTACCCAGATGGAACAGGGGCAGGATGGCGAAGTTGCTCAGGACGTCGTTTTTGTCCTCGGGCATATGCTCGTGCTTATAGTCCAGCATGGCGTCGCCGAATTTGACCTGGCACTCCACAGTGGTAAAAAAGTTTCGCTCCGAGAGCATGACGGCCTTGCTGCGGCCGGTGGTGCCGGAAGTGAACATCAGCACCATCAAATCATCATGGCCCACGCAGTCAACAAGCTCTGCAGGCGCGCTGTCCTTGAAGGCGTCCATCGGGCGGAGTTTATCGCCGTAGGCGGCCTCGATGTCGGGGCGGCAGCCATAGTCGATGCCGTCGTTGACGATGAGGGAAGGCTCGACAAGGCCCAGCTCATATTCCAGCTCGGGCCAGGTCTTTTTCTGGTTGATGGTCACGACGACGGCCCCGGCGAGGATCGCGCCGAAGCTGTTGACACCGTACTCATAGCAGTTGCGGCTCATGATGCCGACACGCTTGCCCTTGATGTCGGGGATATTCTCCTTAAAATAAGTAACGGCCCTGCGGATGTCCTGCACATACTGGGCGTAGGTCTTTTCCACCACAGTCTTGCCATCGGCGGCCACATAGCGGAAAGCCACCCGGTCGGGGTACTGCTTCGCCATGACGTCCGTGATGAGCTCATATACAGTATTTATCATTTTTGTCGCTCCTTGCTGTTTTTCTTTATTGCAGCGAAACGCCGGCAGCTGACATTTTCTGCCTCAGAGTAATAATACCTGTTTCGACAGAGAAATGCAACTACGCGGCGTGTCCTTTTTCGCTGTTTTATTGTTTACTTGCGCAGCAGCTTGCCCAGAGCGTTGCGGGGCAGCGGTTCGGCGGTGAATTCCACCGCGCTGATGCGCTTATACAGCGGCAAGCTGCGGTTCACCTCGGTGACGAAGGCCCGGACCTCCTCCTGCTTATCCTCAGGGCAGTAGACGACGGCACAAATTTTCTGGCCCTTCTCCTTCACGATGCACTCGGTGACGGCCGGGCAGAGGGCCAGCTTCTTTTCCAGCTCTTCGGGGCTGACGTTCTCGCCGCTGGCGAGGATGATGAGGTTCTTCTTGCGGCCGGTGATGTAATAGAAGCCTTCCTCATCCATCCGGGCAAGGTCGCCGGTGTGGAACCAGCCGTCGGCGTCGATGACCTCTGCCGTGGCCTCGGGGTCCTTGTAGTAGCCCAGCATGACGCAGCCGCCCCGGATGCAGATCTCGCCGGCCTCGTCCAGCTTATACTGAACAGAGGAAAGTTCTGGTTCGATTCCTCTCGGCAACAGTATACCGCATATGCGCCGTAAACGCAAGATTTCATTGCACAAATATGCAATTTAAACTTGCGCTCAACTTGTGCAACCGGATGTAAATCCTTCCTTTTGTTGCGGCGGGACAAAAGCTGTGATAAACTTTTTTTGTCGGGACGAAACTTTGCCCGGAAGCTTCGTCCCCTGCAAATTGACAGAAGACCCAAAAAGCATTATACTGTTTATATCATTTGGCAAAAAAGCTCCCCGTCGGGCTTCATATTTTTATCTATCGCGCCCAAAACACGGCCTTTCAGGGCCTCCGGGACAGATGGCGCACAACAAGGAGGACCCCTTATATGGAAGGCACCAAGCCCCGCACCGTAAGCAGCCTTGGCATGTTCGACCTGCTGAAAGGCATCGGAATGCTGGCCATCGTCTTTGCCCACACGGCAGAGCTTTACCCCCTCGGCACCGACGACGTCACCCCCTTCGCCTTTGCACTCTTTGCCTACCGCGAAGCGCTGATGGCCGCCTTCTTCATCGCCAGCGGCTACGGCTTCCGCAAGCGCTCCATCGGCAAGTGTATCGACCAGCAGTTCAAAACGCTGTTCAAGCCTTACATCTATACAGGCATTGCCACCACCGTGTTCCATTTTATCATCCATTACAGCCTGTTCGGCAGCCTGCACAACGCCACCTACGAGACCTATAAGGTGCTGGGCGGCTTTGCACTGGGCCTGCCCCACACGGCCACCTATTTTGGCCAGCTGTTCTTCTCCTGCGGCCCCATGTGGTATCTGCTCTCGCTGATGATCGCATGGGTCCTGCTGGATCTCATCCTGAATATCTTCCCGGAGCAGTACATAAACTGGGCGGTGCTGGGTACCATGCTGTTAGGCTGGGGCATCTGCATCACCTGGGAGGCTCCTTTTTGCATCGGCCAGGGCATGGTCACCGTTCCGGCTCTGTATGTGGGCTACCTTACCAAGAAGCATAAGATCTTTGAACAGCCTCTCTCTCCCCGTCTGCGCAGCGGGATGATCGCGGCGGCGCTGGCTGTGGCCGCACTGGTGCTTCTTACCAAGAGCACCGACTGCGTCTCGATGGCCGAGTGGACCCTCGGCCCCGTGAGCATCCTGCTGGATGCTGTGACGGGCCTGGGCATCCTTTCCATCGTCATCTGGTTCCAGCGCAGGGTGGAGAACGTTGTCACCCACGCCATCCAGGCCATTGGCCGCCGTTCGCTGTTCATCTTCTGCGTCCACACTGTGGAGCTCACGGCCATTCCATGGTATCTGATGCCCCAGAAGTTTGCGGCTCACCCGGTGCTGGGCATGGTGCTGCAGTTCACCCTTTCGCTGGGCTCCACCCTGCTCATCTGCGAACTGCTGGTGCGCCGCCGGGACCTGAAGTTCTGGCTCACCTCCCGCCGGGAGCAGAAGGCGGCGGAAGCGCCCCGCCGACGCAGCGCCCGCACCGAAGCGCCTGAGCGTCATTTTGCGGCAAAACACTGATTTTTTGCAGAGGGTGCACCCTCTGCTGAAGTGAAATAATATTATGAGGAGAATCCGGTTATGAACAACGCAGCTCCTGAGAACACTGCGGCTCTGCAGGAAAAGATCGCCGAGCTGGAACAGCAGCTCAAGCTTTCGGACGAAGGTGCTTCCCATCTGGCAGAGCGCTGCCTTTCCCTGGAACAGAAGGTGCAGTCCTACCTTGCGGCACACCCCCAGCGCGAGATGCATACTGACTCGCCCACTCTGCTGCAGCCGCTGCTCTATTATGATGCAGGCTTCGGCTTTTCGGAAAAGGACACCCTGACCGCGCCCGACTGCACCACCGACGAGCTGACCGGTGCCGTGACCGCGACCTTTGAGCTGCCGGTGGCCGTGCAGGCCCTGCGGTTCGACCCGGGTGAGCTGCCCTGCTGCATCACCAACCTGATCTTTTCAGACGACCGCATCATCTGCGTGCCCACCAACGGCCTGAACCTTTCCGGTGGAAGCACCCTCTTCCTGGGCGACGATCCCAACTACCGGCTGGAGGGCACCACCCACTACCCCGCCGGGATGAAGCTGGTGGTGAGCTACGGCTACTTCCCGCTGGAGACCCTGACGGACGAGCCTTTGTTCTGCGCCGTGCTGCAGGGCGTGCAGCAGCTCCAGCTGCGCAAGGACTGCGAAAAGCAGCATATCCAGCAGCTGGAGCAGAATGCCGCGGCCCAGCAGCAGATGGTGGCCGCCCTGCAGCAGGAGATCGCACAGCTGCACCAGAAAAACGCCGATCTGCAGGCCCGGAGCACTGCCTACGAGACCTCGCTGGAAAGCGTGTTTTCCAGTAAAAGCTGGAAGCTCACTGCTCCCATCCGCAGCCTGATGCGCCTGTTCCACCGTGGAAACTGAGAAGCGGAACGGAGGAACAGCCATGTACAACAATTACACCCCCCTGCAGCAGCGTCAGCTGGCCCTGCAGGAGTACAGCAACACCCAGAGCACCTATCTGCTGGTGTATGCGCCCGGCCGCCATCAGGCGCTGGAGCACGCACTGGAAAACCAGCTGCACCGCAAGTTCCGGCTGGTGACGGAGCTGGCCCCCGCCCTGACCGACTCGGTGGAGGGCGTACTGCTGGTCAGCGAAGATCTGGAGTGCACCTCCACTGCCCTGACCTATTTTGCCGGTGCCCTGCGCACCGGTGCAGACCTTGTGGTGTGCGACGCCGCCTTTGGCTTTGACGGTTCCACCGCCCTGTACCTGAGCACCCAGCACATCCCGTGCAGCCGCTGTGCCATGGTATCGCGGAAGCTTCTGGACCGCATCCGCGCCGCTGCCCGCGGCAGGGACAGCGTGACCGAGCTGCTGCGCCTTGCCACCGCCATGGCAGAAAACTGCCGCCGCATCCCGGAGTCCCTGCTGCATTTCCGGCGGGAGCTGTGTGCCGATGATGTGTTCTCTGCCTCCGGAAAGCGTGCTCTGATCCTGAGCCATGAGCTCACCATGACCGGTGCCCCCATCGTGCTGGTGAGCGCCGTGCCGGTGCTGCGCAGCATGGGCTTCGAGGTCGTGGTTCTGGGCCCTGCGGACGATGGCTCTCTGCCGCTGTTTCTGGATGCCGGCGCTGCCGTTGTCACCCGCAGCGACTGCGTGATGAGCTCCTCCCTGTGGGGGCTTGCCACCAGTGCGGATTTTGTGCTGGCCAATACTGTGGTGGAGGCCGCCGCCGTGAGCACCCTGAACGGCTCCTTTGTGCCGGTGCTGTGGTGGCTGCACGATGCCTTTGCAGGCTATCCGTTCATTGCGCACAGGATCCCCAAAACGCTGGACTCCAATGTGCATGTGTGTGCCGTAGGCTCCCACGCTACTGCCGCCATGCATTCGGTGCGGCCGGATTTTAACATCGAACAGCTGATCTACGGCCTGCCGGACTACGCGCAGGAGAGCTTCCCGGTCTATGATATCAGCTACGCGGGCGGACGCCCTCTGTTCGTGACCGTGGGCTCCTTTGAGCCCCGCAAGGGTCAGGATATCTTCTGCAATGCCATCCGTCTGCTCAAGCCCGAAGTGCGCCAGAAAGCCGCTTTCCTGTTCGTGGGCAAGGCCGCAGACAAGAGCCTGAAGAGTGCCGTGGACGCACTGGTGGAGGATTACCCGGACACCGTGTTCTACCGCAAGCGGCTGGAACGCCCGGAGATCAAGTCCCTGATGGATCAGTGCACCTGTGTGGTGTGCTCCTCCCGCGACGACCCCATGCCCACCTTCGTCACCGAGGGCCTGATCTTCGGCAAGCCCTCCATCGTGTCGGAGCACACCGGCACTGCCGGGCTGATCACCGAGGGCGTGGACGGCTTTGTGTACCGGGACGACGACCCCGACCAGCTGGCAAAGGTGCTGGAACACGCCATCCTGCACCCCGATCAGCTGGCCGCCATGAAGGCCGACTGCCGGAAAATGTACGAGAAATATTACTCCAACGAAGCTTACGTTGCCACTCTGACGCGGCTGGTGAACGAACTGACCACCTGAGTGTCCGCTGTTTTGGTGCAGCATGAAAAAAAGAGGAAGATCCGGCGGGATCTTCCTCTTTTTTCGCAGAAGGAGCAGGGCAGAAGCGGATTCAGTCCATCCTGCCCACCGTGTGCAGACAGGCATACAGCGCGCCCACCTGATTGGCTTCACTGCTGAAATGGCAGGGCACGATCTCGGTGCGCGGCAGACCGATCATGTAGGGCGAATCTCCCCGGGAAGCGAACAGCCCGGCATATACCCGGCGCAGGCTGTCCAGCAGCAGCGGCTGTTTGCTGATGCCGCCGCCAATGGCCACCTTTTCCACATCCAGCACATGCTGCAGGCTCAGGATGCCAACGGCCACCCGCCGGGCAAAGATCTTGAGAGCCTTCTGCGCTTCCGGCTCCCCGGCATTGTAAGCCGCAAAGATCTCCTCGCCGGTGGGTAGCGGGCCCTGCAGCGACAGTTTCTTCTGCCGGGCATATTCCCGGATCAAACCTGTCGCCGAAGCGGCACCTGCCCACAGGGGTGCATCCGAGAAAGTTTCCACCTTGTTCATCTCAAAGGTTTCTGTCTCCATGGCTGCCATATTGGAAACAAGGCCGCTAACCTCGCCTGCGGCAGCGTGAGCGCCCATCAGCACCTTCCCGTTCAGGATGATGCCACCGCCGATGCCGGTGCCCAGCACCAGCACAAGGCCATTCTCCACACCGGCCAGCGCACCGGTCCACCCCTCCGCTGCTGCGGCACACTTGCCATCGTTGGCGATGGTCACCGGCACGCCCAGCCGTGCCTCTACCTGCGCAGCAAAGGGCTGCTCCCACATAAAGGCACTGAGCATTCCACCGGTATGGGCGATGCCGTTTCTGGTATCAATGCGGCCCGGCATAGAGATGGCGCAGCCCACGAACTGTCCCTGAAGGGGAGCGGCAAAGCCCTCGATGGCCGCCAGAAGGTCATCCATATTCGTCAGCGGTGTCGGAACCTTTCCACCAGAGATTTTTCGGGCCTGTTCATCGGCCAGGCTGTACTTGATGAAGGTTCCGCCGATGTCGATCAAAAGATACTGTTTCATCTTATCTCCTGCTTTCTGTTGGTTGTTTTAGACTCATGCAAAGCCCGACGCGGCAGCCAGGCTGAGCATCACTGGCAGCGTGATCAGTGACAGCAGAGTGCTCAGACAAACCATCTGCACAGCGTAGGAAGAATCCAGCCCCAGACGCTGGGCATATACCGCGATGTTGCTGCCGATGGGGGCCGCATTGACGATCACCAGTACCGTGCCGATCTGCCGCCATCCAGCAGGAAGAAGCATCAGACAGATAATCGTCAGCAGTGGGATCACCACCAGCCGTACCGCCGAAAGGGCGTAGAGCCGGGGGCGGGTAAAGATGGCTTTGAGGTCGGTCCTGGCCAGATAGACACCCAGCACGATCATGGCAAGCGGAGCGTTCATGCCTGCAATGGCCCCCATGGGGGTGCGGAGGAACTGCGGCACCGGGATGCGGCAGAAGTAGATCATCACACCGCCCAGCAGGGAGAGCACCAATGGATTTTTGAGCACTGCCCCCAGTTGGATGTACTTTTTGTCCCCGGAAAGCTTTGCCTGGCCGTAGGTCCACTGCAAAGCATTCAGCAGGGCCACAAAGCCTGCTGCGTAGAACACAGCTTCTCCACCCAGCACTGCTGTGACCAGCGGAAATCCCATGAACCCGGCGTTGGAAAAAGCCACACCGATCTGCGCCATGGGGTCTTTGCGGAAAAAGAGCCACGACACCGCCATGGAGAGCAGCAGCACCCCGGCACCTGCCGCAATGCTGACAGCCAATTCCACAGCTCCCTTTGCCGAATACTCAATACAAAATGATTTTAACACAACACAGGGCAGCACGCAATATAACAGCAGGTGAGCCAGTGCCTTGCTGCCCTCCTGGGTGATCAGTCCGGTACGGTAAAGCACATAACCTATGATGAGATAGAGGAACATCAGAAGGATCTGACCCAGAACAACACCAAAGACTCCGGTCATTGCTTTTCTCCCTGTTCTTCTCCGATTTTGCGCAGCAGCGGCAGCAGAGCATCCATCACAGGGCGGTAGCCGTTGGCATACAGGTGCATTCCCTCAATGGTGTACTCCGCTTTCAGATTTCCGGCAGCATCGCACAGGTGCTTGTTCAGGTCGAGGAATTCCGCCCCGTATTTCCGGGCCAATGCCTGCACGCCCTCGCTTGCCTCCCGGATGCGCTCATTGGTGCGCCAGCGGAAGCATTCGATCAGGCCCGGATCTTCGGCCACGGTGGGGTTTACCGGATAATAGGCCAGCAGGTAGAGCTTTGTTTCAGGCAGTTTTTTCCGGATCTGCTGCACGATCTCCTCATACCGGCCCAGCATGGCGGCGCGGTCGTAGTCCGGGCCGTTCAGGTCATTGGTGCCGATGTTCAGGAACAGGTGCGCAGGCTGCAGCTCAAGGATGCACTCGTCCATGGCCTCCAGCAGCTCGGTGGTGGTAAAGCCGCCGATGCCCCGGTTGTACAAGGTGCAGTGCAGATCATCGTCCTGCAAAAACTCATACAGCGGAAACTGTTCCATCAGGCTGGAACCGGCAAACACCACCGCTCCTTTCTTTGCATAAGGATTCAGACGACGGAACCGCTCCCGCTTGATCTGCTTTTCCCTCTGGCTCTCCTGCTGCCGCAGTTCGTTCAGAAGGACATTTCGTTCCTGTTCCGTCATGGTCTTGGTTCCTTTCTCTCAGTTCTCGTGCAGGGGCAGTTCTACAAAGCTGCCCTCCCCCAGCAAGATCTTCTGGTGGGCGATGCGGGTCTTTTCCTGTTCAGACCAGACTCCTGCGTAATTGCTGTGAACGGCGTACTGCGGGAAGTCGGAAGAAGAGACATCCAGCCGCAGGCAGCTGCCGGGCTGTACCGTCCAGTTCATATCCCACATCTCCACACAGACCTTTGCTGTCTGGCCGGGAGTATAGGTCTGACCCTCCGGCAGGTCGGCAGCAATGGTGGTGATGCCGCCCCGGATGTTATAGGCCCTGCCGTCCGGGAACACTTCCATCAGCTTGGCAGTGAAGGCAGTATCATCCACATCGGTCGAGACATTCAGGTGCACCTTGATTTGCCCACAAATGGGCAGTGCTTTTTCCAGCGGAGCGCTGACGAAGCTGACCACATCGGGCCGATAGTCCGGCTCCGGCTGCAGCAGGCTGCCTGCCTCGGCAATGGTGGTCAGAACGCTTTCTGCACCATGGCTGGGCACGGGGGTCTCCGGGTCATATACAAAGGTGCGCTCCCCTTCTGCCGGCTTGGCATTCAGAGTTGTTTCACCCAGATAAAGCTTTTCAGTCCGGCTCACGGGGGCGGGCCATGCCTCCAGCGTTTTCCAGCGGTCCTCCCGCATTACATAGGTACGCACCCGCTTTTCCGGCTGTTTTTTCTGCTTCAGCAGCAGATCGAACCATTCCAGCATCCGGTGGATGTCACCGTTTTCCAGATTGTGCTGTTCGCCCCACGCAATGCAGGGCTGGGACATATGATTCCAGCAGCCGATATCCAGCCAGCTGTGCTCTTTGGTCTCAGGGGCCAGAGAGGCATAAGTGTTGATGGCACTGCCAAAATGGTGATCGTACCATGCATCGATGATATACACCGGAACCTTGGTATTTCCGGGCACATCGGCTAACAGCTTCCACCAGCCCTGCTGCCAGTAGGCATCTGTGCGGCGGGTGGCGTGGATCCAGTCCTGATACCAGTCCAGCGTTCCACCCCATAGCGCTTCATCCACCTTGTCGTGGGGACGGAAGCGGCAGCTTTCCAGATAGTCCGCTGTGACCGGATGGCCTGCATTCTGCATTGCCCAGCCGGTCAGCACGTCGTGGCGGAACAGCCCCTTTTCATAAGCCGATTTGAAACGGTCGGTGCCATAGACCGTCAGCATCATTCCCTTGACCTTGGGTGGAACGATATCTGCAATGGCCCAGCCGGTCAGGGCCAGATAGCTGGCTCCGAAATAGCCGATGCTCTCTGCCCAGGGCTGGTCGTTGAGCCACTGCAGGGTATCGCGGCCATCCGGGCGCTCATTGACGTTGGGTTCCCAATGTCCCTCGCTCTTGCCCGTGCCGCGGCAGGTCTGGACCACATAGCCGTAGCCCCGGCGGGTCAGTTCTACACCGTTGATCTCATACAGCGGCTGCTGATTGGGATAGCAGCTGCGCTGGATCAGCACAGGGAACTGTGCAAGCCCCTCCGGTTTGAAGATCTCGGTATAGAGCCTCACTCCGTCCTGCATGGGCAGCATCAGCTCCTCCCGGCGGCAGCCATAGACCGGGCCGTCGTAGGGTATACTGGCATATTCCTGCCGGTAGCTCTCCTGCGCCTGCCGCATCATCTCTTCCATCTCACGCTGCTTCTGCTCGGCAGCTGTCTTTTTTTCTTCCTCTGTCATTGATTTTCCCGCCTTTCCGTGTTCTCAAAAGCGTGTACAGCTAACAAAGTGGCCGGGTTCCACTTCCTTCAAGGGGATATCCCTGCCGCGGCAGGCATCTGTTGCATAGGGACAGCGGGCCGCAAAACGGCAGCCGGGAGCCGGGTCCACAGGGCTTGTCAGTTCGCCGCGCATGACCTCGGTGGAAAGCTTTTTGGCCTTCAGGCTGGGGATGGGCACAGCATCCAGCAGACCCTTGGTATAGGGGTGGAGCGGATTCTTGAACAGGTCCTCGGTCTTGGCATATTCCACACACTGGCCCAGATACATGACCATGATCTCGTGGCTGATGTGCTTGACCACGCTCAGATCGTGGGTGATAAAGACATAGGTCAGCTTTTTCTCATCCTGCAGATCCATCAGCAAATTCAGGATCTGTGCCTGAATGGAAACGTCCAGTGCAGAGACCGGCTCGTCGCAGATGATGAACTCCGGGTCCATGGCCAATGCGCGGCCGATGCCGATGCGCTGGCGGCGGCCGCCGTCCAGCTCGTGGCTGAAACTCTCTGCATAACGCTCATCCAGGCCGACGGTCTCCATGATCTCGGCGATGCGGGCATCGTATTCGTCACGGTTTTTGCAGGCTTTATAGATCTTCAGCGGTTCTCCGATCAGTTCCTTCACGCTCTTGCGGGGATCCAGCGAACCGGACGGATCCTGGAAGATCATCTGCATCCGGGCACGGATGGGCTTGAGTTCCTTGGCATTCAGTTTGGTGATGTCGGTACCGTCGTAGATGATCTGACCATCGGTAACATCATAGAGCCGCAGCAGCAGGCGGCCCAGCGTGGACTTGCCGCAGCCGGACTCGCCCACCACGCCCAGTGTGGTGCCGCGCTTGATCTTGAAGTTCACGCCGTCCACCGCATGGAGCTGGCTGCTTGCGCCGACTTTGAAGTATTTTTTGAGGTTCTTTGCCTCGATCAAAATCTTTTCTTCCATTGTCATTTCCTCCCGGCTCAGGTGTTGGACTGCGGCAGATCGAACCGGCAGCAGCGGATGAAGTGGCCCGGTGTGACCTCCCGCATCTTCTGGGCTTTTTTGCAGGCCGCAGTGGCATATTTGCAGCGGTCAGCAAAGCGGCAGCCCTCGATCTTCTGGGTGGGGTCAGCCATCATCCCCTCAATGGCCTCCAGACGCTTGGTGTTCTCATCCAGCTTGGGAATGGCGTTGAACAGCCCCTGGGTGTAGGGGTGGCGCTGCGTGGTCTCAAAGATATCCTCTGCTGTGCCGTACTCGATGGCCTCACCGGCGTACATGACCATGACCTTTTCGCAGGTCTGGGCCACAACACCCAGATCGTGGGTAATGAGGATCATGGCGGTGTTCAGCCGCTTCTGCAGTTCGTTGATCAGGCCCAGCATCTGGGCCTGAATGGTCACATCCAGTGCGGTGGTGGGTTCGTCGGCAAGGATCAGCTTCGGCTCACAGGCCAGCGCAATGGCAATGACGATGCGCTGCTTCATGCCGCCGGAGAACTGATGGGGGTACTCCACCTTGCGCTTTGCAGGGATGCCCACCAACTCCATCATCTCATCCACACGGGCTTCCAGTTGGGCCGTGCTCTGCTCCGGATGATGGATCTTCAGCACCTCCATGATCTGGGCTCCCACGGTCATCACCGGGTTCAGGGCAGACATGGGATCCTGGAAGATCATGGATACTACACTGCCGCGCATGGCACGGATCTTTTCCTCGGGGGCATTCAGCATATCCACACCGTCCAGCTTGATGGAGCCATCGGTCACAAAACCGATGCCTTCCGGCAGAAGCTGGATGACGCTCAGGGCTGTGGTGGTCTTACCGGCACCGGTCTCACCCACCAGACCCAGCGTCTCGCCGTAGTTCAGATCCAAGTCCAGACCATTGACGGCGTAGACGGTGGAAATTTCGGTATCATATTCAACGCTCAGGTTTTTGACTTCCAGCAGCTTGTCGCTCATTTCAGGCCACCTCTTTCACATTCTTGGTGCGCTTTGCGCGCTTGGTCTTTTTGCCGCTGCCCAATGTGCCGCGCAGCTTCGGGTCGAGGGCATCGCGCAGAGCGTCGCCGCACATATTGAAGCAGAGCACCACGATGATGATCGCAATGCCGGGAGCAATGGCAATGATGGGCTGGGTGGACAGGTACTTATAGCCACCGCTGACCATTGCGCCCCAGCTGGGAGTCGGGGGCGTGATGCCCATGCCCAGGAAGCTCAGGTTCGCTTCGGCCAGAATGGCACCGCCCAGGCTGGCGGTCATGCTGACGATGTTGACGGACAGGCAGTTGGTGAACACATGCACCAGCGTGTTGCGGATCCGGGATGCACCGCACAGGGTACCGGCGGTGACATAATCGGCATTGCGGACGCTCAGCACCTGACCGCGGGTGACACGGGCGTAGCCGGGCACCATCGAGATGCCGATGGCCAGGCAGACATTGCCCAGGCCCTGACCCAGGATCGCGCCCAGAAACATAGCCAGGATCAGCATGGGCACGGCCATCATGGCATCCATGACTCGCATGATGAAGGCATCCACCACGCCGCCTGCCATGCCGGCGATCAGGCCCAGTGCCATGCCGATGACGCTGGAAATGACCACGGCCACGATACCGACCGTAAAGGAGATGCGGGCACCATAGATGATGCGGCTCAGAACATCACGACCATTGGAGTCGGTGCCCAGCCAGTGCTCGGCAGAGCAGCCCTTCAGAACATTGTAAAGATCATCCTTGTTGGGATCATAGGGAGCAATCACCGGAGCAAAGATGGCGATGAGCACCATGATGAGAAGCAAAATTGCGCAGACCACGATGATCTTGCGGCTGAACATGACCCGGAACACGCGGGAGGACGTGATACGCTCCAGCAGACCCTTCTTTTTTGTCTTGTTTTCCACAGTTCATTCCTCCTTTTAGCGGGTGCGGGGATCGATGATGCCGTACAGGATATCGACCACGAGGTTGCAGATGGCAACAAAGATGGAGATGATGAGCACGCCGTTCGCCACCAGCATGAAGTCACGGTTGCTGATGCCGTTCATCATCACGCTGCCAAGGCCGGGGATGACGAACAGGCTCTCGATCAGGACGGTGGAGCCCACCATGGAGCCCAGGCGCATACCCATGGTGGTGACGATGGGGATCATGGAGTTGCGCAGCTGGTGCCTGAAGGTAACATCCTTCTTGGAAACGCCCTTGGCACGGGCGGTGGTCACATAATCCTGCCGCATGACTTCCAGCATGGAAGAGCGGGTCAGACGGACAAAACCAGCGTTGACACCCAGACTCAGCACAATGATGGGCATGATCATATGGCTGAGCCAGCCGCCAAAATCACGGGTGATGGGCACATAGCCGGAACTGGGCAGGACCCGCAGTTTGAGGGCAAACACCAGCATTCCCATCATGCCCAGCCAGAACATGGGCATCGAAACGCCGATGTTGGCAAAGAAGGAGATCACACTGTCAATGGTCTTGCCGCGGTTCTTGGCAGCAATGATGCCGAACAGGATACCGGTGATCGTACCAATGATAAAGGCGGGGATCACCATGGTCAGGGTTGTTCCCAGACGGGGCAGGATGATGTCAGCGATCTCAGACTGATAGCTGATGGACTGGCCCATGGTGCCCCGGAACAGGCCGCCGATCCAGCTGAGATACTGGACGATGACCGGACGATCGAAACCATAAAGGTGGCGGTAATAGGCGATCTGCTCTTCGGTGGCGGTTGCACCCAGATAGTTGGCTACGGGGTCGCCCGGAACCATCTGGATGAGGGCAAAGACGAACAGAGTGACAAGCAGGATGGTGATGCAGGATTGCACCACACGCTTGCCGATCATTTTGGCAAGGTTGTTCGATTTCATAGTTCGCTCCATTTCCTGCGGAACCTTTCTCCCCTTCTAAAACAAATCCCGGCGCAGATCACTGCGCCGGGATCTGCCGAAATAAGGAGAAATATATTCCGGTCGTGATACTCTAAAGTTGGTTGCTTACTTGTTCAGCCAGCAGGCGGACAGATCCCAACAAGCAGTGAAGGCTTCGGTTGCGTGATCGTCGATGACGTAATCGTACTTGTACATAGAGGACTTATTCACATACAGCACGCGGCCAAACAGGCAGGAGCCATCCTCGGCATCGTAGATTGCTGCCTGCAGCTCCTTTTCCAGCTTGTGCTTCTCATCGGGATCCATGCAGCGGCGGATCTCCTCCAGCAGCTCCATTTCCTTGTCGGGATGCTGGATGCCCTTGGCGTAGTAAGCGCCGTTCTTGTCCAGATGACGACCCATGTACAGGCCCAGATCGGGAGCGATGGTTGCAAAGTGGAGCATCAGGCCCTCCCAGGTGCCATCCTTCATGTACTGGTTGTTGGTTGCGCTGTCCACCTGCTGGATGTTGCAGTGGATGCCCACCTCGTCCAGCATGTTGGCAATGGCCGTCAGCATATCGGACATGCCGCTGATGGTGATAATGTTGGTGGTAAAACCATCGGCATAACCAGCCTCTGCCAGCAGGGACTTTGCCTTCTCCGGATCATAGGTAAAATGATTCAGGCTGTCGTTGTAGGTAGCGGAACCGGGAACTGCCCACTGGTCGGTCATCTGTGCCATGCCCATCAGGAATGCTGCGTTGATGGCATCCACATCGATGGCGTAGCACAGGGCGCGGCGGACACGGGCATCGGCCCAGGGGCCGTCAATGGCGCTGTTGGGGATCAGACCCAGACTCTCGACACCCATGCCGTTCTGGTTATCTTCCTTGACGTAGATGCCTGCACCGTCCAGCTGCTGCAGGATGGTGGGATTGGCCAGACCTACCCAGTACATATCGTACTCGTTGGCCTGGAAAGCAGTGTTTGCGGTGCTGGACTCAGTGACAAGGGTCACCTCCACGGAATCCAGATAGGGCAGGCCCTCCTTCCAGTAATTCTCGTTCTTGGTGTAGATGGCGTAGGCGTTGTTCTCGAACTCGCTCAGCTGGAAGGGGCCGGTGCCGCAGGTGGCGGCATCCAGGCTGCTGGGGTTCTCCAGCGCCTTGGGGCTCATGTAGTAGACGAAGAAGCCCACAGATTCCAGCGTGGAGGAGTTGGGCTCTGCCATCATCATCTTGATGTGGGTGTCATCAATGACCTCACAGGAAGCGATGTTTGCGGTCTCGGTACGGTTGTTGGCCTGATACTCCTCAATGTTGCGCTTGACGGCCTCTGCATTGAAAGGCTCACCGTCGGCGAAATTGACGCCCTCCCGCAGAGTCCAGGTAATGCTCAGCTCATCGGTGTTCACATCCCACTCCGTTGCCAGATTGGGGATCATATTGCCCTCGGCATCATAGCTGGTCAGGCTTTCATAAGAAAGCGTCAGGTAGTAAATGGCCGCGTTGCCGGTGGCACGGGGGGTGTAACCGGGGGTGGCAATGGGGCTGGAATAGCACAGGCGCAGGGTGCCGCCTGCCTTGGGCTCACCGGTTGCTACTGCACTGGCAGCAGTGGAGCCAGCCGTGCCGGCTGCGGTGGAACTGGAAGAGCCGCCGCATGCGGCCAGTGTCAGGGCCGTTGCAGAAATGCCCATAGCCTTGAGGAAGTTCCGACGAGAGATACGTTTCATAGTGGTTTCTCCTTCTTGTCCTTCTTATTCTTGCGTTCATCTGCACGGTTCTGTGTCTGCCGTGCTTTTGTTGTATTTAGTCTAACGCACCGGGAGCTTTTCCAGCTACCAAAAAACCGAAACTAATTTTTCATTTTCCGTGTTCCTGTTCCGAAAGCTGCAGCATTTTTTCAAGTTTCCGACCTCTGTTTTTCATTTTCAGAGGTTTCTTCTGTCCGAAAAAACGAAAACAGGGCCGGTCTCCCAGCCCTGCCTGTTTCAGTGCGATGCGTTCAGCCTGTTGTCCAATGCGCTTTGTTTTGCCTGAAGGATCTCCTGTATTCCGGCCTGTTCCAGTTTTTCCAAAAACTCCGGGAGTGCCTCTTCCGAATCCAGATAGCCGCACATCAGCCCATTGTGATAGCTATTCTTCAGTGCCCGGCAGGCATCCAGCTTTGCGGCAACTGCACTGTTGTTGAAGCTGAACCCATAGGCCGGAGAGACCCATTGCGGCTGCTCGTCTGTTTCCGGCAGCAGTCCGCTGGCGTTGAGATACAGATTCTGCCACGGATGGAACTGCTCCTCTTTCCCATCTCCGTTCGCAAAGAGATCGTAGCAGGATGCATCTGTGTACAACAGTTCAAGAAGCGCCAGTGCCTCCCTGCGGTGGCTGTTGGTCACCGGCAGGCACCAGCTCTCCGCCGGGATAGAGCCGTTCTGAATGGTCGGCCCCAGCGGGATGGCAGTCAGCTCTGTGCCACAGGCCCGGGTGTAGCAGTCCAGTGAATCCCGGTTGAGTCGTGCAAAAAAGCCGAAGCTGTTGCCCAGCCGCATCCGATCGGTGGCCGGTTCGTCCCGCAGGCTGGCATTCCGCAGGATCAATCCTTCCTGATACCACTGATGCATGGTTCTGCAAAGCCTGTTGTAAGCATCCGCGGCATACCAGTTGACAACAGTGGTGCCGCTTTCTTCGGTCAGAACGCCAAAGGTATCTCCCAGAGGATCCAGTTCCGGAAAAGGAAAAACCTGTCCATTATCCGGCAGGACCCCCTCTGCATTGGGCCGACGCTGCCTGACCTGCATCAGCAGGTCGTGCAGGGCATCCAGATTCGTGATCTCCTCCGGTCTGGCATCCAGCTCCCGCATCCAGTCGGCCCGGGCCAGAAAGCCGATCTGATACATCAAGACTGCCCGTGCCGGGATCGCATAGATACGGCGGTAATAGGTTCTACTCGCCCACTGCTGCTCTGAGAACAGAGCTTTCAGCCCGGGATGTTCTTCCAGAAGCGCACTCAGGGGCAGGATGCAGTTCTGATTCAGGTAAACATCCAGCGGCTGATTCTCTGTGAGGAAAAACAGATCCGGCATGGTCTGGCAGACCATCCGTTTCCACAGCTCTTCAGAGTAATTGGTGGGTGCCACCTGCTCGATGGAAACGCTGAAGCCCAGCTTCTGCTTTGTGACTTCGCTCAGCGCCGCCGAAATGCGGACACAGGCAGTTTCATCCGATTGGCCCGGCATCAGCACTGTGACCATGGGCCCTGTTCCGCTTTCTGCCGCCGATTCCGCCCGCTCCCCGCAGCCGGCAAGCAGAGCTGCTCCGGCTGCAGCACCAGTCAGCTGTAAAAA
>ENA-OYVY01000424-OYVY01000424.1-human-gut-metagenome-genome-assembly--contig:-NODE-424-length-19843-cov-4.543259_pt1 | contig 19843 bp, 17 predicted proteins | sample MGYA00244161_ERZ653379 | MGnify/ENA primary metagenome ERZ653379 (study PRJEB26926, sample SAMN06164900) | human gut metagenome | biome: ENVO:00009003; feature: ENVO:2100002; material: ENVO:00002003... | reverse complement strand
GGTAGAACACCAGCCTTCCAAGCTGGATACGTGGGTTCGATTCCCATCACCCGCTCTATTTTTTTATCGTAACAGTTCAGCCGGTTTCAGCCGTTGTGGTTGGACTGTTTTTTTGTAACGGCGAAGAGCCGAATCCCGGACTTGCCTGGGAACTTGACGGCTGCTTGCGATTCCGGAACGCATCTTTTATCGCTTCCGGTGATTATCCGAAAGAAGATGTGAAAAGCCTGTGCTATACAGGCTTTTCTGTGCTATACTGTAGTTTACAATAGAAAAAACGGGAGGCGGATCATGCGGGGTGATGTTACTGACAGCGGTATTATGCGTGTGCTTTCAAAGATTTGCGATATCGTGTGTCTGAATGTTTTGTGGCTTGTTTGCTCACTGCCGATCATTACGATCGGAGCATCGACAACAGCGTTGTATACAGTAATGCTGAAACTTGTAAAAAATGAAGAAGGTTATATATTTAAAGGGTTTCTTCATGCATTTAAGTTGAATTTTAAGCAAAGTACAATCATATGGCTTATATTGCTTTTGTGCGGAGGCGTTTGTTTTGTTGATTACAGAATATCGGAAATGATGCCGGGGACACTGGGAATGGTGTTTAAAAGTGTTTTTTTACTGCTTGCATTTTTTTTGATTTCAGTAACGATTTATTCATTTGCGCTGACTGCAAGATATGAAAATACGATAGGGGCTACGCTGAAAAATGCGCTCCTTTTAACGGTGGCAAAATTACCTTATACAATTTTGATGACAGCGCTGACAGTCGGAGCGGTTGTTTTGTCGTGGTGGAATACGGGAATCCTTATGCTTACGATCCCGGTCTGGATCTTGGCGGGAACAGGTATTCTTGCTTTTATTAATTCCTGTATATTAAGAAGAGTGTTCCGTGTATTTGATGAAAAGGCGGAAGGCGGCGACGAAGAAAGAACCGATATGGAAGAATAAGATGGAAAAATAATCTGCACAGGCAGGAAAACGAGAGGAGCAGAAGATGAATTTTTTAGAAGAACGCATTGTAAAAGACGGGGTTGTGAAAGAAGGAAACGTATTGAAAGTAGACAGCTTCCTGAATCATCAGATGGACATTAAGCTGTTGGATCAGATGGGGGCTGAATTTAAGAGACGTTTTGCGAAAAAGCCGATTAATAAAATTTTAACGATCGAAGCGTCGGGGATCGGTATTGCCTGCGTGGCGGCACAGCATTTTGATGTGCCGGTTGTGTTTGCAAAGAAATCGCAGAGTATCAATCTTGACGGAGAAATGTATGTAGCGGAAGTGGAGTCATTTACACACAAATGCAGAAATCATGTGATCGTATCTCAAAAATTCCTGACGCCGGAAGATCATGTTCTTATTATCGACGATTTTCTTGCGAACGGATGCGCTCTTCAGGGATTGATCCAGATCGTTCAGTCCGCAGGCGCGACAGTAGAAGGAATCGGGATCGCGATTGAAAAAGGCTTTCAGTCGGGAGGAAGGATCATCCGCAACCTCGGTTTTCAGCTTGAGTCTCTGGCAATCGTTGACGGAATGGATGCTGCGGCGGGAACGGTGACGTTTCGCAGCCAGGAAGAGCAAAAAGAGGCGGAGCAGCCCGCAGAAAAATGTGAACAGTGCAGGAGTGCGACTCTTGATTAAGAAAAAACCGGTCTCTGTGAAGGGGCTGGTTTTTGACATGGACGGACTTCTTCTTGACTCGGAAAAAGTTGTAAAACGGTCTTGGGATTATGCGGGAAAAGAACTTGGATATGAAAACTTCGGAGATCACATCTATAATACAGTCGGATTTAACTTGAAGAGGCGGACAGAATATTTCAAGACGAATGTTGATTTGGATTTTCCGATGGATCGATTTGCGCAAATGACACGGGAATATTATTATAAGATTGCGGATAAAGAAGGAATAGCGGTGAAAAAAGGCGCTCCGGAATTGCTGAATGCCGCAAAAAGTCATGGATGTATGATCGGACTTGCAACGTCTTCGCGGCAGATACACGCAGAGCAGTCTTTGAAAAGAGCGGGATTGTACGATTATTTTGACGGCAAAGTGTTCGGGGATACAGTGAAGGAAGGAAAGCCTTCGCCGGAGATTTATCTGAAAGCGTGTAAAAGTATCGGGATTGAGCCGGAAGATGCGGTCGCTTTGGAAGACGCGCCTTCAGGAGCAATATCGGCACATGCGGCAGGTATGCGCGTGATCGTTGTTCCCGATCTTGTGCAGCCTCCGGAAGAAGTAAAACAATTCCTATGGAAACAAGCGGAAGATCTTGAGCGGGTGATAGAGATGATATGGGGATGATTCGTTATATTGCACATAAGCCGGAGAAAAGTTTCTTGAAAAAATTATGAAAACAAAAGAAATGTTTAAATAATGTACAAAAAATAAAATGATGTGTCGATCATCTTTTAAGTGAACTGAATTTGTGATAAAATTGCATAATCATGTAAAGTGTTTTACAGGCAGACGGAAAAAGATGGAAGAAGTTTATGGAGGCGGAAAATGAAAAAGGAAGTACGAGGCGGGGTCAGTCTTGTTCTTGCATCGGCAATGCTTGTGACATCGCCGATGGCGGCAGGAATGACGGAAACAGTTCAGGCAGAGGAACTTACAGTAGATAGTAAAGTTGCTCAGATTCAAGGAGAGAGCATCATTCCGAGAGCGGATCAAGTTCCCGGAAACGAGGAGTTGTTTGCTCAGTATGTAGAACAGACATTTTACGGTGAAGAGAGCGAAAGCTATCGTACGCCTGCAGTTTACGGCAATATCGGGCAGAATGTTTTAACCGGAGCGGACAAATATGTATATAATGAACTGAAAAAAATAGCCGCTAATATCGCGGACGGAAAAGCGGCGGACGGAAGCGAACCGTCAGGACAGTATGTATCTACGAAATTTACGCTTTCCGTTGCGGGGCAGGGGATTACATATGAAGGCGGCGCATTTAAAGGATTTAGTTTAAGTAAAGTGATTGCGGCGCTTCTTGCGGACTGTCCGTATGATTTGTACTGGTATAATAAAACGGCGTCCACATGGTTTAACGGCAGAATTTCGGGACGGGAAGTTGTGGAGATTGATATAAATTTCCCGGCTGCGGATGCTTATGCGGGACCGGAAATCGAACAGCAATACAAGACGAAGTGTACGGTTGACAGCAAGAAGACAGGGGCAGCCAGTTCGGCGGCGGAGAATGCGCGAAAAATCATAGAGAAGCATAAAGCCGAAAAAGATTATGAGAAGATGGAATCTTATAAAGAAGAAATCTGTGATCTGACATCGTATAATTATGATGCTGTGAAACCGGGTGTCGCTTACGGAGATCCGTGGCAGATGATCTATGTATTTGACGGAGATGAAAGTACGAATGTTGTATGCGAGGGATATGCAAAAGCATTTCAGTATTTATGCGATATGAGCGATTTTCTTGATCCGGGATATAATTGCTGCAGCGTAACCGGCATGATGAGAGGCGGTACGGGAGAAGGACCGCATATGTGGAATATCGTGACGATCGGAGACGGAAATTATCTTGTGGATGTGACGAACAGCGATGACGGGACAGCGGGAGAGCGCGGCGGACTGTTCATGGCATGGGATAAGAACAACGGAAGCGTTGAAAACGGTTATGTATTTAATACTGTTTATTATGATGATGCTATTACTTTTGCCTATGACGGACGGACGAAAGATTTGTATGGAACAGGAGATAACTCTGTTTTGAAGATCGCTTCAGCAGAGTATGAAGAGCCGAAGGGGACAGCTCCGGTTATTGAGGGAGTGGAAAACGGTGGAAATTATTACGCTACACAAAAGATAACGGTAAGAGACGCTGACAACGATCTTGCATCTGTGACTGTAAACGGGAAACAAGAAGCAGGAACGGAAATTTCTCTTTCCGCAGATAATCAAAATAATCGGAAGAAAGAGTACACGATCATAGCAGAGGATCGCAGAGGAAACAGTACAAGCTGCAAAATAACGATCAATCCTTGTTCCGACCTTCAGAAAAGGATCTCGCATCTGTCTGTGGACACAGTAAAGGTTACAGACAGAGCGTTAGTGCAAAACACATTGAAAGACGCGGTAACAGCAGTTGAAAATGCAGCGGAAGAAGAGAAGACAATTCTTGCAGAAGTAAAAACAAAGTGTGAAACACTTCTTGCAAAAATCGATGAGATGACTCAGCCGCAGGACTATATCAGAGGCGATGTGGATGCCAACAGTAAAGTCGATGTCGGAGACGTCCGCACTGCGTTGAGATATATCTGTAAAAAGACCAATTTGACGGAAACACAGATGAAAGCCGGAGATGTGACAGGAGACGAAAAAGTAACGATCGAAGACTTAAGAAAGATCTTAAGATATGTATGCAAGAAAATAACAGAGTTATAAAATAAGAAAACAACGATATAAATAAAAAGTGTTCAATATTCAAAAACCGGGAAAGTCAGATCGACTGTCCCGGTTTCTCTTTAATTCCAAAAATCTGTTTTGTCTTTTAACTGGATATCGGCAACTTTAAAGACTGGATCTTTTCCGGCTTTTTTCTGCTTTGTATAGTCGTTCATAGCCTGAATTGCCGGTTTGCATAAGATGAGGATGACAGGAAGGTTGATTAAAGCCATCAATCCCATCAGTACGTCCGCTGTGTTCCATACGATGCTGAATTCCATTGTCGCGCCTGCAAGTACGATGGCGGCGGCGATAATACGAAATGTATTGATCACTGCTTTCGGCGGTTTTCTGCCGCAGAGGAATTTCAGCCCCATTTCCGCATAGTAGAAGTTTCCGATCAGCGTTGTAAAGGCAAACAGGCAAAGTGCGATCGTAATAAAGATCGTACCGAAACCGCCAAGCGAGCTGGAAGCCGCTGCCTGAACCCACGGCATTCCTGCCAATTTAGAAGTCGGCTCTACGCCGGAACAAAGAAGCATGAACGCTGTTGCGGAGCAGATCAGGATAGTGTCGATGAATACAGAAAGCATCTGCACAAGTCCTTGTTTTACCGGATGGGAAACTGCCGCGCTTGCCGCTGCATTCGGAGCAGAACCGACACCGGCTTCGTTGGAGAACAGTCCTCTTTTGATACCGTGCATAACGCAGGATCCGGCAAACCCTCCGAAGATGGCCTGTACGTCAAATGCATTATTGAAAATGCTTGTGAACATTACAGGAACAAGCTGATAATGTTTCAGGATGATGAATAAAGAAACTGCAAGGTAAAAGATACCCATAACCGGAACAAGCACTTCCGTAATCTGTGAGATCTTTTTACTTCCTCCGAATACAGCCAAAGCAAATACAACCGCAAGGATCGCTCCGACAATGAGCGGAGTCCATTCCGGATTGAAGAAAGAATAGACACGGAAGGAATCCGCAATATTAAATGAAGCTACAAGGTTGAATCCGCCCATATAAGTCAGGATCAAAACAACTGCGAAAAGGACGCCGATCCAACGCTTCTTCAAAGCGGCCTGAATATAATATGCAGGTCCTCCGTAAGAACTTCCGTCCTTTGCTTTGTGTTTGTAAATTTGAGCAAGCGTACTTTCGATAAATGCAGATGCGCTTCCGAGAATAGCCGTAAGCCACATCCAGAACACTGCGCCTGATCCGCCAAGACAGATCGCTGTTGAGATTCCGGCGATGTTTCCTGTTCCGACTCTGGAAGCGGTTGATACCATAAGAGCCTGAAAGGAAGAAAGTCCGTTCTTATCGCTGCCCGGCTGTGCGACAACGCGGAGAGATTCGATAAACATACGGATCTGTACGAATTTTGTTTTGATCGTAAAGAAGATTCCCGCTCCGAGAAGCAGTATGATCAAAATGTGGCTGTAGAGCAGCTCGCTCAGCGAGTTGATCATGTTTGTAATAAAATCTGTGAACAATAGTTTTCCCTCTCTTTCCTAAAGTCATGTTTGCTGTGTCAATATCGCTTATATGATTGACGATCGCGTACTGCGAATGCAGACAGTTTAGATACATTTCGGTGTGAGAACGACAAAGCGGGACTGATGTCACCGAAAATGCACACATACCGGTTAATTATATAGTAAAAACGTTTGTTTTGCAACAAAACGCTTCTTGTGTTATTCTATAAAGGTGTCAAAAGGTCGATTTTCAAAAGGAAAATAAAATCGGGAGGGCTGAGTATGAAATTAAGCAAATTATTAGAACGGTTAGAATATGAGGTTGTTCAAGGCAGTGTCGAAACAGAAGTGACAACGCTTGCCAATGACTCGAGAAAAGTAGAAAGCGGATCTGTTTTTGTCTGTATCAGCGGAGCGGTTTTTGACGGGCATCAATATGTTTCGGATGTGGCAAAAAAAGGCGCGGCGGCGATTATAGCAGAACGGGATATCGAGGCACCGAAAGGGGTGACGGTGATCAAAGCGGAAAATACGAGATATGCGCTGGCGCTGATGTCTGCGGCGTATTTCGGATATCCGGCAGAGAAGCTGAAAGTGATCGGAATTACCGGAACGAAAGGAAAGACGACGACAACATATCTGATCCGGTCTATCTTAGAAGGTGTCGGACATAAAGTAGGACTTATCGGTACGATCGAAGCGATCATCGGAGATCGGAAGATCCCTGCGGCAAATACGACGCCGGAATCGTTTACGATCCAGCAGTACTTTGCACAGATGGTTGAAGAAGGCTGCGACAGTGTTGTTATGGAAGTTTCCTCTCAGGGACTTATGCTTCACAGAACGGCGGGAATTCCGTTTGAGATCGGTATTTTTACGAATCTCGGAAAAGATCATATCGGTCCGAATGAACATAAAGACTTTGAAGATTATAAACGGTGCAAAGCAATGCTGTTTCAACAGTGCAAACTTGGCATTGCCAATATAGACGATCCTTATTATGAAGATATTTTCCGCGGCGCGACATGTAAAGTGGAAACTTTCGGTTTTTCTCCGAAAGCGGATCTGAGAGCGGAGAATGTAAATCTCGTATCGAAGCCGGGATATTTAGGCGTTTCGTATCATGTGGCGGGGAAGGCTGATTTTGATGTGGAGATCGATATCCCCGGAAAATTCAGCGTGTATAATTCGCTGACTGCGATCGCGGTGTGCCGTCATTTCGGTGTTTCGTCTGAGAAAATAACAGAAGCGCTTAAAACAGCGCATGTCAAAGGGCGTATTGAGATGATAAAAGTATCGGATGATTTTACGCTGATGATCGATTATGCACATAATGCGATGAGTCTGGAGAGCCTGCTGACAACACTGAAAGAATATGAACCGAAACGTCTTGTATGTGTGTTCGGATGTGGCGGAAACCGTTCAAAAGACAGAAGATATGAGATGGGCGAAGTGTCGGGACGTCTGGCGGATCTTACGATCATTACTTCGGATAATCCGCGTTTTGAAGAACCACAGGAGATTATCAATGATATCAAAGTCGGAATCGCAAAGACTGACGGGGCATATGTGGAGATCTGCGACAGAAAAGAAGCGATCAAATATGCCATCGAACATGGTCAGTCGGGAGATGTGATCGTATTGGCCGGAAAAGGTCATGAAGATTATCAGGAGATCAAAGGAGTCAAATACCCGATGGATGAAAGAACGCTGATCGCAGAGGTACTTGAGGAAATCAGGGAAAATTAGGAAAGACAAGGGGACAGAGATTGTTTGCGGATGTAATCATAGATATTCAACATGAAAAACTGGATAAGATCTTTCAATACCGGATCCCCGAGCGGCTGGAACATGAAGTGGAAGCGGGGATGGCGGTGGTCGTACCTTTCGGAAAAGGAAACCGTAAGACAAAAGGATATGTAACCGCATTGTCAAAGACATGTGATTATGATATTTCAAAAGTGAAAGAGATCGCTGATATATCGCGAAGCGGCGTGGAAATCGAGGCGAAGCTGATCGCGCTGGCGGCATGGATGAAGTCGAATTATGGCGGAACGATGCTGCAGTCTTTGAAAACGGTTCTTCCTATCAAAGAAAAAGAAAATATAAAGGTGAAAAAGCGGCTCAGACTGCTGATCGACCGGGAGACGGGGGAAAAACAGCTTCATTATTATCTGGAAAAGAATCAGAAAGCGAGGGCGCGTCTGATGGCGGCGCTTCTTGACGATCCGCTTTTAGATTATGAACTTGTCAGAAAGAAGCTTAATATTACTGCCACGGTGATACGCGCGTTGGAAGAACAGCATGTTCTCGCCGTAGAATCAGAGCAGGTGTATCGTAATCCGGTTCATGCGGAAAATATTCAAAAGAAGGAGATTATTTATACGCAGGAGCAGAAACGTGCGATTATGCGTTTCTGTAAGGATTATGGAAACGGAATCCGAAAAACATATTTGCTCCATGGAGTTACGGGCAGCGGAAAAACAGAAGTTTATATGGAAATGATACAGTCTGTTGTAGATAAGGGGAAGCAGGCAATCGTTCTGATTCCCGAGATCGCGTTAACTTACCAGACTGTGATGAGATTTTACAGAAGATTTAAAGACCGGGTATCTGTTATGAATTCCCGGCTGTCCGCAGGAGAACGATATGATCAGATGATGAGGGCGAAAGCCGGGGAAGTGGATGTGATGATCGGACCGAGATCGGCGCTTTTTACTCCTTTTCCGAATCTGGGACTGATCGTGATCGATGAAGAACATGAACCGACTTATAAAAGTGAACAGACGCCGAGGTATCACGCGCGGGAAACGGCGCTAAGAAGAGCGCAGACAGAAGGCGCGAGCGTTGTTCTGGGAAGCGCGACTCCGTCGATGGAAGCCATGTATCGGGCAAAAAACGGCGAGTATGTTCTGATGGAAATGAAGAACCGTTCTAAAATGCAGGATCCGGCAGAGGTTTATACGGTGGATATGCGGAAAGAATTGAAGAACGGAAATCGTTCGATACTCAGCGAACAACTGCAAAGACTGATGAAAGAGCGGCTTGAAAAGAAAGAACAGACGATGCTTTTTTTGAACCGGAGAGGGTATTCCGGGTTTGTTTCGTGCCGGGAATGCGGGCATGTTATAAAGTGTCCGCATTGCGACGTGTCGCTTTCGGTCCATCGGGACGGAAAGATGAGATGTCATTACTGCGGATACGAACAGACGCGTGTGAAAATATGTCCTGAATGCGGCTCGGACCATATCGGAGAATTCAGGGCGGGAACACAGCAGATCGAAGAGATTGTGAAGACGGTATTTCCGCAGGCAAGAGTGCTGCGGATGGATATGGATACGACACGACAGAAAGATTCCCATGAGAAAATACTGTCTGCATTTGCAAATGAAGAGGCGGACGTACTTGTCGGTACGCAGATGATCGTAAAAGGTCATGATTTCCCAAATGTAACATTAGTCGGGATTCTGGCTGCGGATATGTCGTTGTATACAGATGATTACAGATCGGGCGAGAGAACGTTCCAGCTTTTGACTCAGGCGGTCGGAAGAGCGGGGCGCGGAGATAAAAAAGGAGAAGCGGTGATTCAGACATACAGTCCCGATCATTATGCGATCGCAACGTCTGCGGCGCAGGATTATGAGGCGTTCTATGAGGAAGAGATCCGATACAGAACGATGATGGGGTATCCCCCGGCAGAAAATCTTCTGGCAGTGTTTATATCAAGCGCCGATGAGGCGTTATTGGAAACAGGCTGCCGTTATTTGAAAGAATATATGATAAAAGCGAAGAAGGATATCGAAGCGTCCGTGATCGGCCCGGCAAGTCCGGGGATCGAAAAGATCAACGATGTTTATCGGAAAGTGATCTATGTAAAAACCGCGGACTATCATGATCTTGTCGTGCTGAAAGACCGGACGGAAAAATATATTGAGATTAATTCGGGATTTGATAAAATGAGAATACAATTTGATTTTAATCCGATGTAGCGGATAGAAAGAAGGAGAAAAATGGCAATCAGAGTAATTAGAGAAATAGGAGACGATATATTAGAAAAACAGTGTAAAGCAGTGCCGAAGATGACGCTTCGCACGAAAATACTGATCGGAGATATGCTTGAGACAATGTATGAAAGCAACGGTGTCGGTCTTGCGGCTCCGCAGGTCGGCGTTTTGAAAAGAATCGTAGTGATCGATGTAGGGGAAGGTCCGATTGTTTTGATCAATCCGCAGATCATCGAATCTTCAGGCGAACAGACAGGAGAAGAAGGATGTCTAAGCGTACCGGGAAAATTCGGAATCGTTACAAGACCGGACCGTGTAAAAGTGCGGGCGTTTGATGAAAATATGAACGAGTTCGAAATGGAAGGCGAAGGCTTGCTTGCAAGGGCGTTTTGCCATGAACTTGATCATTTGGACGGAAAACTGTATGTTGAACTGGCAGAAGACGGACTTCATGAAGTGTCTTATGATGAAGAAGATCAAGACGATGCGCAAGGAGGGGAAGAATGAGAATCATATTTATGGGAACACCCGATTTTTCGGTCGGAACACTGGAAGCGCTTGTGGAAGCGGGGCATGATGTGTGTCTCGCCGTCACACAGCCTGATAAGCCAAAAGGCAGAGGAAAAGAAATGCAGTTTACGCCTGTAAAGGAAGCGGCGGTTAAGCATGGGATTTTGGTGTATCAGCCGAAAAGAGTGCGCGATCCTGAGTGTGTGGAAGAATTGAGAAAATACAATGCCGACGTGATGGTCGTTGTTGCTTTCGGTCAGATCCTTCCGAAGGAGATTCTTGAGATGACGCCTTACGGATGTATTAATGTCCATGCATCTCTTCTTCCGAAATATCGTGGGGCTGCACCGATCCAGTGGGCGATCATAGAAGGAGAGAGCGTGACGGGCGTTACAACGATGCAGATGGATGAAGGACTTGATACAGGAGATATGATTTTAAAGACCGAGATCCCGATCGCAGAAGACGAGACAGGAGAGTCGCTTCATGACAAACTGGCAGAAGCAGGCGCCGCTCTCTGCGTAAAAACATTGCATGCAATAGAAAATAAAACAGCAGTGTTTGAAAAGCAGCCGGAAAGCCCGACTGCTTATGCGAAAATGCTCACGAAAGATCTTGGCAATATCGACTGGGCGAAATCGGCAGTGCAGATCGAGCGTCTCGTGCGTGGATTGAATTCATGGCCAAGCGCATATACACACCGGGACGGAAAAGTGATGAAGATATGGAAAGCGTTGGCAAAGCCACAGGAAGAATGTGCAGAGCAAACCGAACTGGGAAGCGAGGAACATACAGCGCAGAAAACCGGGAAGAACGCCATGCCGGGAACGGTAGTGTCCGTAGCAAAAGATTCGTTTTGCATACAGACGGGAGACGGCGTGCTTCGTATTTTAGAAGTACAGATGCCCGGCAAGAAACGAATGGATACAGGCTCGTTTCTGCGCGGATATAAAGTGGAAGAAGGAATGGTGTTTGGGAGAGAATAATGGCAAAGGCGATCAATGAAAGAGAAATCGTAGCCGCAATCCTTATGGAAGTAACGGAAAACGGCAGATACAGTCATATTGTATTAAGAGAAGTTTTGACAAAATATCAATATCTTGAGAAAAGGGAAAGAGCATTTATCACCCGCGTTACGGAAGGAACGCTGGAACATATGACAGAGATCGATTATATTCTGGATTGTTTCTCCAAAGTAAAAGTAAAAAAGATGAAGCCGTTAATTCGGGCAATTTTAAGAAGCGCGGTCTATCAGATAAAATATATGGACAGTATTCCCGATCATGCAGTTTGCAGTGAATCGGTAAAACTGGCAGTGAAGAAAGGGTTTTCCGGTCTGAGAGGCTATGTCAACGGCGTGCTGAGAAGTGTTGTCAAAGGAATCGATGAGGTGGAGTATCCGTCAGATCCGATCAAACGGCTTTCGGTACGATATTCCTGTCCGGAATGGATCATCCGATTATGGAAAGAAACGTATGATCTTTCTTTGATCGAAACGATGCTGAAAGATTTCCAGACAGAAAAGCCGACAACGATCAGACGCTGCAGAAGCCGGATTACGACGGAGCAGCTGAAAAAGCGGCTTGAGGAAGAACATGTTTTAGTGGAAAATCATCCGTATTTAAAGGATGCGCTTCTCATTTCAAAATATGATTATTTAGAGTCTCTGGAAACATTTCGGGAAGGTCTGTTCGTCGTGCAGGATATCAGTTCGATGCTTGTAGGAGAACTGGCGCATGTGCAGGCGGGAGCGCAGGTGATCGATCTGTGTGCGGCGCCGGGCGGAAAGGCGCTTGATGTGGCGGAACGCATTTTGATGGAAGGTCAAGCCGGATGTTCCGGTCATGTGGAAGCCCGTGATCTGACAGAATATAAAGTGTCTTTGATCGAGGAAAATATAGAACGTATGGGACTTTGCAATGTAACCGCGGTTTGTCAGGATGCGTCTGTGTATGATGAAAAATCAGCGGGTAAAGCGGATATTGTGATCGCCGATCTGCCTTGTTCCGGTCTGGGAGTGCTTGGGAAGAAAACAGATCTGAAATATAAAGCGTCGCCGGAAGGAATCGTAAGTCTCGTAAAGCTTCAGCGAAAAATCCTTTCCTGCGCAGCTTCTTATGTGAAGCCGGGAGGAGAACTTCTGTACAGTACGTGTACTGTGAACCCGAAAGAAAATATCGAAAACGTACATTGGTTTTTGAAAGAATTTCCTGAATTTTACGCAGACGATATAAGGGAAGATCTTTGCCTTGAATTGAGGGAAAGCGTGACAGAGAACGGCTGTATCCAGCTTCTTCCGGGAGTTCATAAAAGCGACGGATTTTTTATTGCGCGATTGCGGAAAAAAGAAGTCTGAAAATGCCGGAACGCCGAAAAAGGATGAAATGGCAGGACGCGCAAAAGGGTGAAATGGCAGGATACGAAAAATGAAAAAGGAAAGTATGAGAATGAAGAAAGATATTCGGGCATATGAATATGAAGAATTACAAAAAGAGCTGGAACGTCTCGGAGAAAAACCGTTTCGGGCAAAACAGATATATGAATGGCTGCATGTGAAGCTTGCAGATCGTTTCGACGAGATGACGAACCTGTCTGTGAAACTTCGGGAAAAGCTTGCGGAAGAATATGATATCTTTCCGGTACAGATGGCAGAGCGGCAGCAGTCGAAACTGGACGGAACGAACAAGTTTTTGTTCCGTCTGTATGACGGAAACATGGTGGAAAGCGTTCTTATGCGGTATAAGCACGGTAATTCGGTATGTATTTCCTCGCAGGCGGGATGCCGCATGGGATGTGTATTCTGCGCTTCGACGATCGGGGGATTAAAACGGAATCTGTCTGCATCCGAAATGCTCGGTCAGATCTACCAGATCCAGAAAATTATCGGAGAGAGGGTTTCCAACGTCGTTATCATGGGAACAGGAGAGCCGCTTGATAATTATAATAATTTTCTGAAATTCATTCACATACTGACAGATGAACACGGACTGAATATCAGTCAGCGGAACGTGACTGTTTCTACATGCGGGATCGTACCGAAAATACTGGAACTGGCAGAGGAACGTCTGCAGATCACACTGGCGCTTTCTCTTCACGGATCTACGCAGGAAAAGAGAAGGAAACTGATGCCTGTCGCAAATAAGTACGAATTAGGCGAGGTACTTTCCGCCTGCGATACTTATTTTAAAAAGACAGGACGCAGAGTGACGTTTGAGTATAGTCTTGTACATGAGGTGAACGATACGGACGAGGATGCAAAGGAGCTTTCCGAGCTTCTCGCGCCGCGTAACTGTCATCTGAACCTGATTCCGGTAAATCCGGTAAAGGAGCGTTCTTTTCAGCGTCCAAGCCGCAAAAGTGCTTTGAATTTCAAAAATAAACTTGAAAAAAGCGGAATTAATGTTACTATAAGAAGAGAAATGGGCTCGGATATCGACGGGGCGTGCGGTCAGCTTAGACGGCGCTACGAGGAAGAGACAATGAATGAGAATTAAGGAGAAGCATATGAGAACATTTTCGATAACAGATGTAGGAATGGTAAGACAAGTAAATCAGGATTATGTTTATGTGACTGACAGACCTCTCGGAATTCTTCAGAACCTCTTTGTGGTGGCAGACGGTATGGGAGGTCACCAGGCGGGAGATTATGCTTCTAAGTATACGGTTGAAGTGCTCAACAGGGAATTGGCGCTAAGCGAAGGCGAAGATATTGAAAGATGTCTTGTAGGCGCTATAAAAACGGCAAACAGGGAGATCATAAAAGAAGCTTCAAGAGACGAACATCTCAAAGGAATGGGAACGACGGTTGTTGCGGCGACGATCTCAAATCAGATGATGTATTTCGCGAATGTAGGAGACAGCCGTTTGTATTTGATCAATCAGGGCATTCAGCAGCTTACGAAAGATCATTCCCTGGTAGAAGAGATGGTAAGGCTTGGCGGGATAAAACCGGAAGAAGCAAAACATCATCCGGATAAAAATATTATTACGAGAGCGATCGGCGCGAAAGCGGATGTAGAGGTAGACTTTTACGAGCACCGTCTGAAAAGGGGAGACATCATATTGATGTGTACGGACGGTTTGAGCAATATGGTAGAAGATGAGGAACTTTTTCATATTGTTCAGGGAGGAAGAGATATCGTAGAGTCCGGTCAGGCTCTTATAGAAGCGGCAAAAGAAAACGGCGGTACAGATAATATAGGGGTTGTCCTTATAGAACCGTTTGCAGATGAGGTGAGTGTATTATGATTAAAGAGGGAGTTTGCTTAGGAAAAAGATATGAGATACTCGGACGGATCGGATCGGGTGGCATGGCGGATGTTTACAAGGGAAAGGATCGTAAATTAAACCGCTATGTCGCGATCAAAGTATTAAAAAGCGATTATCGTTCGGATCAGGTATTTATAAAGAAATTTTTGAGTGAGGCGCAGGCAGCGGCAGGACTGATGCATCCGAATGTTGTCAACGTGTATGACGTCGGTCAGGACAGAGGTCTGTACTATATGGTAATGGAGCTTGTCGAAGGGATCACTCTGAAAGATTATATAAAGAAAAAGGGAAGACTTTCGGCAAAAGAGACGATCAGTATTTCCATTCAGATGGTGACAGGGCTTCAGGCGGCGCACAATCATCATATTATCCACAGAGATATTAAGCCTCAGAATATTATCATTTCAAAAGACGGAAAAGTAAAAGTGACGGATTTCGGCATTGCCCGTGCGACCACGTCTACACAGACGATCAGCACAAGCGTTATGGGATCGGTTCATTACACATCTCCGGAGCAGGCGAGGGGCGGAGTCGTAGATCAGAAGAGCGATCTTTATTCCATCGGTATTACGATGTACGAGATGATCACCGGGCACGTACCGTTCGACGGAGATTCCACGGTGTCGGTCGCGTTGAAGCATCTCCAGGAAGAGATTACGTCTCCGGCAGAAGAAGTTCCGAATATCCCGTACAGTCTTGAGTGCATTATCATGAAGTGTACACAGAAAAATCCGGGACGCCGTTATCCGGACTGTGCGTCTCTTCTTATGGATCTGAAAAGATCGCTTGTAGAGCCGGACGGCGATTTTGTTGTTTTGGGAGCGGGAACAGGAGCGGAGACAGACCGCACGATGGTTATGTCGACAGAAGAACTGGAACGGATTCAGGGCAGTCGTTATGATGATGAGTACGATGACGATGATGAGTACGATGATGACGACGATTATGACTACGACGACGATAATGATTATGATAACAGAAGGCGCAGTCAAAAAGATAGGCGGAAGAAGAATGATGTAAATCCCGATACGAAGCGGATCATGAAAATACTGATGATCGTGTCGGGAGTCGTGATCGCGCTGCTGATTCTGTTTCTTGTCGGAAATGCGGCGGGATTTTTCAAAGGAGCCGGTCTTTCTTCAAAGACAGAAAAGATGGTAACAGTACCGGATGTGCGCGGAATGACATTTGATGACGCACAGGCAGAACTTAAGAAAAAAGATCTCGGTATTAAAAAAGCGGATAAAGAAGAAGCTTCCAATGAATACGAAAAAGGCGAGATTAAGAGCCAGAATCCGGGAAAAGGAAAGAAAGTAAAGAAAAATTCTACGGTTACGGTTGTGATCAGCAGCGGAGAAGCTGCGAAAAAAGTAACTGTGCCGAATGTTGTGAACAGATCGGAGGCGGAAGCAGAGAGAATGCTTCAGGATGCCGGTCTGAAAGTGACAAAAGGCGAGGCAGTTTATGATGATACGATCGAGATGGGAAATGTAGTCAGCTCTACTCCGGGTTCGGGAGAGCAGGTAGACGAGGGCACAAGCGTTCAGCTTATTATCAGTAAAGGAAAAGATCCCGAAAAAGATAAAGTAGAAGTGCCGTCGCTTCTGAATATGACGGCGGATCAGGCTGCCGCCGCCTTAGAAGAACTTGGACTGAAAGGAAGTCCTAAGGAAGAATATGCCGGCGGAACGGCAGGAACGGTTGTCACACAGGAAACAGAAGCGGGAACTAAAGTAAAGAAAGGCACAACAATAAAATATACGGTAACGCTTGGATCAAAAACAGAATGGTCTACTATTCCGAGTGATGTGATCGGAATAGAGAAAAACACGGCGGTTAAAGTGCTGACTGAGGCAGGGTTTGTTCCGGTATACGGCGGTGAAGACTACAGTGATACTCCGGTCGGAACGATTTACAGTGTGACTCCGTCGGCAGGTACAAAAGTGGAAAAAGGGACACAAGTATATTATTTTGTCAGCAAAGGATCATCGTCAGGACAGACCGATCCGGAAAACGGCGGAGACAATGAATAGGCGGTACCGACAGGGAATTTATAAAATATGCAAGGTAAAATTGTAAAAGGGATTGCCGGATTCTACTACGTTCATGTAGTAGAATCCGGTGTTTATGAATGTAAAGCAAAAGGGATCTTCCGAAAAGACGGTGTGAAGCCTCTTGTAGGAGATAATGTAGAGATAGAAGTTTTAGATGAAGAGGAAAAAAAGGGAAATATCAGGGAAATCCTTACGAGAAAGAACGAACTGATCCGTCCGGCGGTGGCGAATATCGATCAGGCGCTCGTTGTATTTGCGGTGACGAAGCCTAAACCTCATTTTAATCTTCTTGATCGTTTTCTTGTGATGATGGAGCAAAAGAAGATCCCGGTAATCTTATGTTTTAACAAATCTGACATTGCAAAAGAAAGCGATATTTCCAAGATGGAAGAAATATACAGATCATGCGGGTATCCGGTCTTTTTTACGAGTGCGAAAGAAGGATGGAAGATCGAAGAAGTGAAAAAGATTCTGCACGGGAAAACGACTGTTCTTGCAGGCCCGTCGGGTGTAGGAAAGTCGTCGCTTATCAATCTTCTGCAGTCGGAAGTAATGATGGAAACAGGGAGTATCAGCAGGAAGATCGACAGAGGAAAGCATACGACGAGACATTCCGAACTTTTAGTTTTGGAAGAAGATGAAAAGGCGGAAGACTGCGGCTCATATATTGTAGATACTCCGGGATTTAGTTCCCTTTATGTCAATGATTTTGAAAAAGAACAATTAAAATATTATTTCCCGGAATTCGGTCCGTATGAAGGATTGTGCCGTTTTTCGGGGTGCGATCATGTGCATGAGCCGGACTGTGCGGTGAAGCAGGCGGCAGAAGAAGGAAAGATACATGAGATCCGGTACAACGATTATGTTGCGATGTACCGTGAATTACAGGAAAAAAGGAGATATTGAAGATGGAAAATATTCTTGCCCCGTCGATTCTTTCGGCTGATTTTAAAATTCTGGGAGAACAGATCGAACAGACAGAAAAAGCAGGCGCAAAATATATACATTTTGATGTGATGGACGGAATTTTCGTACCGAGCATTTCGTTTGGCATGCCGGTATTGTCCGCGTTAAAAGGCGCGGTAAAACAGGCGCTTGACGTACATCTTATGGTGACTGAGCCGATCAGGTATGTGAAAGAGTTCGCAAAATGCGGAGCGGATATCATTACTGTTCACTTAGAGGCGTGTGAAGATGTAAAGGCGACAGTGGATGAAATACAGGCAAGCGGAGTGAAAGCAGGCATCACGATCAAACCGGCAACTCCTGTGAAAGAATTGATCCCGTATCTGGAGCTTGCGGATATGTTTCTCATCATGAGCGTTGAGCCGGGATTCGGCGGACAGGCGTTCATTCCGGAATCGCTTGACAAGATAAAAGAACTTCGCACCCTGCTTGACGAGAGAGGTCTTAAGACGGATATCGAAGTTGACGGCGGAATTTATTGTGAAAATGTGGAAGCGGTATTGGATGCGGGAGCGAATATTATTGTTTCCGGTTCGGGAGTTTTCAAAGGCAATATTACAGAAAATACAAAGAGATTTATGGAGATATTGAAACGTCATGAGTAAGCAGACTGTGATCGTGAGTGGCGGGATGGTGGAAAAAGATTTTGCTCTCTCGATTTTAAAAAGCGAAGAAACTGAATTTGTTATCGGGGTAGACAGAGGTCTTGTGTTTTTGTATGACAACGAGATAAAACCCGATTATATCGTGGGAGATTTTGACAGCGTTCCGAGGAAGCTCGTTGAATATTACAGAGAAGAACTTGATGTGCCCGTGAGAGAATTTAATCCGGTAAAAGATGCATCAGACACAGAGATCGCTTTGCGCCTTTGCCTTGGTCTGAATCGCAAAAAGATCGTCATCCTGGGGGCAACCGGCAACCGGATCGATCACCTGTGGGCAAATGTGCAATGTTTACAAATTGCGCTGGAAGCAGGAGCGGACGCTTGCATTATGGACGCTCACAATAAGATACGGCTTCTCGATAAAACTGTTACATTGAAAAAAGAAGAGGCATTCGGACCGTACTTTTCATTGTTTCCATTAGAACAGCCTGTAGATGCGTTCAACATTACAGGGGCAAAATATCCGCTGACAAATCATTTCCTTAAGCCGAGCGACAGCCTGTGCGTAAGTAATGAATTTGTTGAAGATGAAGTGGAAATATCGTTCGTGTACGGTAAGGTGATCTTGATGGAGACGAGAGATTAGATTTCGATAAGTTTTTGAAAGATGGTTCACTTTGTGCCCCACTAATTCCCGGATGTTTTTCTCAAAGTCCCGGTATAGTAAATGAGAAAGCATATCAGGATTTTATGAGAAAAGAGAAAATTTTTTGTAAGGCGTTGAAAAAAGGTAACTTGCTGAGGCAGGTTACCTTTTAGTTATATTCTATGATACAGTTTAACAATACGTAGATATATGCTTTGCAGAAAATTCCGTAGAAATAAAAGCTTTTGTCTGATAGAATGATTATAATTATAGTATACTGAAAAAACACATTAGAATCTGTAAAGGAGATCGACTATGGGAGAAAATTATTTGGACATGGTTCCTGTTATAGTGATATTTTTTGCTCTCGGCATTTTATTATCAAGGCTGGGAGGAGTTGGAGGAATTGTTGTAAGAATTAAAAGAATGATTTGTAAGCTAATAGGACATAGAGATTGAGAGAAATTCAACTAGAATTTTGAGAGATGAAAACATTGAATTTTACAGATGAAAAATTTCGCTCTTATTTTCAATACATTTTAAGGGAAAGGAGAGGAGGTAATTAAAATGACCAATAAAGCATGGCGCATTGTTGCATTGTTATTCATTGTTGTACCGATTATCATTTGTATCATAATAAGCTTTATAATTACATATTTTCCGACATCTGATGTTTCGTTGATATTAGCATCGGATTTCTTACCTATTGCAATAAAAATACAAGGGGTGGGAATTCTTATTGCAATTCTCGTTTCGATATTTAAAATCAAGAAAGATTAAGATGAAAAAGATGGACAAGTATATCGATCAATCTTAGGTTGTTAAGATAAAAAAGTTTAAGTAAAATTGTAAGTTGTGGGGCTGTCTCTTATACACATCTGACGCTGCCGACGAACTCTAGGGTGTAGATC
>ENA-OYVY01000355-OYVY01000355.1-human-gut-metagenome-genome-assembly--contig:-NODE-355-length-23268-cov-33.855943_pt1 | contig 23268 bp, 25 predicted proteins | sample MGYA00244161_ERZ653379 | MGnify/ENA primary metagenome ERZ653379 (study PRJEB26926, sample SAMN06164900) | human gut metagenome | biome: ENVO:00009003; feature: ENVO:2100002; material: ENVO:00002003... | reverse complement strand
AGCCAAACTACAAGGTATTGGTATTTCTACAGTTCAGAGAATTAAGAATCAATTTGTAAAATAATTGATTGCAAATACAAACGTTTTTCGTATATTTGTGGCAATTCCAGAAATGGAAGGACATATTACTTTTACGAAAGGCGTTTTGCATTATCCTTGTCTCTAAATTTCGCCAAAATTTTACAACTACAGGGATATGCACAACGCCCACACTAATGTTATATACCTATCTTATTGATAGCCTATATATCGTTTTGGTGTGGGCAACTGTTGTGTATTTGTAGTTGGGGTGTTTGGCGACACCTAGAGACAGATATACAAACAGTTCTCACACCTTTCTTTTTTATAAACGTATCCATAGGGGAACAGGATACATAAAACGATATATGCCTATGCACTCCAAGTTTCATTATCTCTAACGTAGCATTCTTTAATACGAAATGTTTATGATAGTTAGAATTATTGCTGTTGTATTATTAAATCTTATAGGAAGCTCGTTCTCTGATTTTTAGAGAATCCAATAGAGTTAAGAGTAGAATATAATGAAAATATATTATTTCATACAATAACAATACTATCTCATACAATGAAAACAATCAAATGACATAATTATATGTCAATGTGATACATTTGCCTCATAGTAATAACATTATTACTCAATAATATGATTAAACAGCCAGAATATTTTAAATAAACAAAATTATGAAAAAGATTTTATTAGTATTTGCATTTTTTACTGTAGCCTTGACAGTTAATGCACAGTTTACTACCTATCAGTCTATTAATCCCAATGTTCCACAACAACGGAGTGGACAGGGAAATAGTGGTACTCCATTTACCACTTATCAATCCATCAACGCACGTATAAGGCAAAATAGCGCCATTCGTCCACGAAGCGTAAACAGTCCACAACAACCTCAAAGAATCGTAAGAGGTGTATATCTGAATGCGATAAGCAACGAAGCTCAGTACATAAAAATAAAGGTTGCTGATGATGGTGAAAAGCTTTATGCAAAAGCATATTACGATGCCAAAACAGACCAATGGTATCAGTGTAATAATGAAGTTAAGGCATTGGGTATTTATGATGATGAAGAATTAAGAGAATACTTCTCTTACAAAGTGAGCATCCCTAATCTAGGTACTATCTATTACTAATCTAAAATAGCAAAAAGGTATGAGAACACATGTTATACTAATATTGCTCATAGTGAGTTGTATGTCTTTTGCATCTACAGAAGGCAGCTACCAACAAAGAGTGAATCCTAAATTTAAAGTTGGTGTTGTGGAAATTAATAGAGATGATCTGATTCGTAATGCAGATATTGAAGTTAGCCACTATCTTGAAAGTACAGGATGGAGAAGGAAGAAAAAGATTGCATTCTGGGAGGCTTACAGAAATATAATGACTGCTATTCAAAAAGGTCATATATCAGAAAGAGACGTCAGTAAAAGGTGGGTAGATAGTACTGGAGTTATAACAAACAGCTCTGGTAAAGGTTTTGATGCTAATGGAGCGGTTTGTAATTTTCTTGGTATGATTGTTGATCGCTTGGTGGAGTTAGGTTATTACCAAACAATTTCTTCATCCCCTCAGCAAAGCAATAGTTCTACAAATTATAATGGGAATTTGAATGATATAACAAGAATACTCAAAAAGAATAAATAACTAGTATATGAAAAAGATTTCTTGTCTGTTGTTAATACAACTAATAATGGGAATAGCTTATTCTCAACAATATTATACGAATCAAAGCCCTCAAAAACCATTAATTTTACCTGTTGGATTTCAAAAGGTATGCATGTATGATGAGGAAACTAAAAGTAAAGACATGGTTTCAATGTTACTTATTGAGACTAATAATGGACAATGGACAGCTACAATTAGGGCATTTGAGGATAGTTCACAAGACATTGCAGTCTTCAATATAATAGACTGTACTATAGATGATAAAAAATATACATTTACCATTGAAAACGAATATGGAAAATCCCAGATGACACTAATACTCAAAAAGGAAGAATGTAGTTTAAATATCATAACTGATTGGGAGCATAACTATAGCCTCTTTTTTACTTCTGTTGGTGAAGATCCAGAAGCAACTTTAATGCTAAAAAAAATAAATGATCTACATTTCTCAAAATAGAAAGAGCATGAAAACTTACTTGATTTTAATATGCGTACTATTGGTTAGCATAAACAGCTTTGGACAAAACACGCCTAGAGTATATTCTGTAAAGTATTTCTATAGTAGTGATGGTGGGTGGGTTTCTGATGATACGACTTTATCGCTATCGACCAATCGTATAGTTGTACAAAGAGGTAGTTCAACTAAATCTTGGGAATGCGAATATAAAGGAGTAAGAACTAGACAAGTTGATAAGAATACATCATTTAAGTACCACTATTATCTTACAAAAGACAATATTAAACTGATTGTTAGTGACTATAAAGAGGTAAAACATAATGGAGTTTTTTATTATAGAATAGTTTTTAATGGTCAAACGTTATTAGCACTATAAATTAGAATTTTATGGATGATTGGATAAAAAACTTACTATTATTCATTACAATTATGGGGGCTCTAGCACTAGCACAGCTTGCTGCTTTTTTGATTATTCCAGGCATACTTGTAGTTGGTGTAGTTTTCTTATTTTCAAAAAAGAAATAACATATAAATATGGCAATTATAGCAATTATATTTCTGGGTGGTATATTTTACATCTTATCTGATGAAGAAAGTACTTGTGGGCAAAAATTCATCAAATTCATTATGTTATTGGTCTTAACCATTATAGCTGTTACATGTTCTAATATGGGTGGAAGTGCAGATTCTGATTCATTCTTAAAATTTGGTGATGTGTAATTAATATTTTATGAAGTAATTTCCAAATGAAGAGACAGATAATCATATCATCTACAAACGAACTGGTTAGGGTATTACCCCAACGGATTGTCTATGTCTCTTCAGATGGGAATTATTCTACTATGGTCTTACATGACAAGACAGAACACTTGTTTACCTTCAATCTCTCTCACTTCCAGAAAATCATTGAAACACAGCTAAAAGAAGATGCCTGTACATTTATACGTATTGGTAAAAGTATCATTATCAATAAGGAGTATATCTATAAGATAAATATGGGTAAGCAACTACTCGTCTTATCTGATATGGCATTGAATGAGGCTTTCAAGCTTTCTGCATCTAAAGAAGCTTTGAGACAACTTAAACTATTGTTGGAAAAAGAAATAAGCAAATGAAGATGAAAAGGAACGAAGAAGATGAAATACAGGTATTAGGGACTACAACGCCAAAGTCTCGCTGGAAATGGATAATTATCATTATCTCAGTTCTGGTTGTCTTATTGTTACTATACCTGTTTCTATTTAGAAAAACAGTAAATGAACAAGATTCAGATATTGTAAAGCTAAAAGAAGATATAAGCAGAGTAGTACAGGATTCTACATTGCATACGGAAGAAAGTGCAGTTAGAATCAGTAAAGATTCTATTAATGATGTCCCTTTGACTATTTATTCCCTTATAAACCTGAAAGCTGAATTAATGTTTGATCTACCCAGTAAAAATGATTCCACAATTTTCTTAGTAGTACAAGCAGCAGATATAAGAAGGGATAATAAGGAGATATTAGGAGATTATGTTTTTAAAGGGGAGCAACTGTCCACGGGAAAAAGAAAGACTGGATATTGTGCCATCATTGATGGCAATGTATCACTGGGAGTTTCTTTAAATGATGAAATGAAAGATTGTTGCATTGCTAATAATGGCTACTTTTTTAGACAGTATGCCTTAGTGATAGACGGTGAAGTCCAAGAAAACCAATTGAAAGGTAAGGCAATACGTAGAGCTCTAGCAAAACAAGGAGATGATTTATATATAATTCAAAGCCGTAATCGTGAATCATTATATGACTTCTCAGAGGCTTTAGCTGATTTTGGTATTTCTGATGCAATTTATCTGGTTGGTGGAGATGCTTACATAGTCTACAGGAATAGTGAAGATGAGCAATTATATGAAGATGGAGATAACAATAAGCTCGATTATCCTACGATAAATTATATTGCCTTTAAAAAGAAAAACAATCATTGATTTTAGGCGTTTCATACTCTCTAAATACGATTTCATACAATGCTTTTTTATGTACTATATAAACTTTTTTATACCTATTTTTGAAATAAAAAAGAGATGAAAAAGATTCTACTGTATTTATTAGCTATGCTATTATGTTGCTTTTCTTCCTGTAATAAGGGAATGCAATCCAAGGAGAAAGAGACAAAAGATTCCTTAGCAGCAGCGAATTTTATTAAATGTGCAAAATTTCTTTATAATACGTTCTGGGAAAATGTAGATGAGACGGAAACGGATTCTTCTTTTTTTAAGAAGCAATATCCATTGGAAAACACTTTAATTGAATCTCGTGATTCTATTAATATCTCAGATTCTACCGTCCAAAAGTCTCTTAATGATATTCGTTTTGAAAATTGGAAGGAACAAGACTGGGTAGATAATGAATATATTCGAGTATTACGCAAATACCTTGACGCATACAATAATAATGAAATAGATGATTCCCGTTTAGCTCCTTATAAAGAAAAGATAAAAGGAGAATTTGTAGTTTATAATGTGCGACCATTTATTATGGGAGGTCTTTTTATCAGCATTGTTTTTATTGATATGCCAGAAACTGTTTTCAATTCTTGGGTATATAGTGAGGTAGATACAGAAAAAGAAATTATTACAGATTATGTAGTCCTCAGTATTAAGGTTGCAGAAGAAAAGACTACATTTACTAAAGAAGAGATTCTTCAAATAATCAAAGAACATCCAGAAAACAAACTCTGGTAATGAGAGTGCTTTGTCTTTGGTAATAATCAATATAAGTCAGCAAAAGAATTTATTAAGATAATAGTCTATTAACAGATCTTTAACCTATAGGGAAGTTGGAAGATGAGTATAATAATCAATAAAATAAAAATGAGATACATTTATGGATGTTTATTTCTGGTACTGACAAGTATATCATGCCAGAACAAACAACGAGTAGAAAGTAAAGAGAAGGTATCAACCATTGATTCTACTTTACAAATAAAGGTTACAGAGGTATTGAAAGACAAGATGGAAGAAGTTAATGCTCTTTCTGGTCAAGTAATTATCATGGAAACAAAAACTGGTGAAATTAAGGCAATGGTAGGTATTGAGAATACAGATACCTTCAACTATGGCAAAGGTGAGAATATATTCACTTATAGAAAAGAAAGCTCATTAATGCCTGTGGTATCATTACTTGCAGCTTTAGAAAGTGGAAAAGCTACATTTACAGAACAGTTTGATATAAGTAAGGGCAATCCATTACTTTCAGAAAAGCCGTTTGGAAACGGACTGTTAACAATCAGTGAGGGAATAAAAGCCAACTCCTCATTGCTTACGGCAAAAGTTATAGAACAAGAATATGGTGATGATCCAAACGCATTCTATGCTCAACTAAACAAAATGAGCTATGGAAAGCCTTATCAATTGGATAGTATGCCTAATCTGAAATCCATAACGATTGTTACTCCAGAACATGAAATCTGGGAGCCTTCTGTATTGCCTTTAGCTTCGCTAGGTTTTTATCAAAGAATAGCACTCATTCAGATGTTGACTTTCTATAATGCCATTGCTAATGATGGAAAGATGGTGCAACCCCAGCTTTATAAAGGTACTATGGAGGTGATTAATCCACAAATAGCAAGTAAAGCCAATATAGGCAATATCAAAGAAGCTTTAATAGAGCATACAGAAGGGCTTGATAAGACTTCATATTCAGAGAGTGTTATAGCAGGAAAGCAAGGCTTTATTGAGCTTTCGATAGGAGATAATGAGACTGAATTTGCATTAGAATTTTGTGGATATTTCCCTGTTGACAATCCTCAATACAGTATTATAGTTTCTATTAATAAAATGGGATTACCTGTTGATGGTGATCTAATCGCCAGTGATGTATGTAAGCAAATTGTTGACAATGTATTATCTAATAGATATAAATAATGTAGTAGGTAATGATAAGAATGCTAGGGGAGAAGCAATTAAACAAAAGTTTAGAGCATATAATTCTATGGATGATTATGCCAAAGATAAGGTGCAGTTCTTGAAGAAGTTGTATGACTTTGATGAAAATGATGATATTGCTACATTTACCTCTAAGCTTACTGGAGCTAATAAAGGTAAAAGAAAATATGCAGAGGACATTAAGTATTCCAACTTATTAACTAATGTCTATAATAAAATAGCTAAGGGACAAGAAGGTCTAAAGATAAATTGGAATCCATCTCCGAAACCTGAAATAGATGTAAAAAGTACTGTAAAAGAGTATGGACCCAGTTTTGCTTCAATGATACTAACAGGAAATCCTTCATCCTTTATAAATAAGATATTAACAGGAAAGAAACCATCTTTAGATTATACTCATAAGTTTGGGAGTACTGATAATAAATTTCAAGAGTTTGCTTCTGTAATGACTCCAATTTTTAAAGAGGCTTTAGAAAAGAACGGGTATCCTCTTACTAATCTTAATAATATAGTAAGACAAGCGGCATTAGAAAGTAGCTATGGATTGGATCCTAGAGGAGAAAGAGGCTTCAATTTAGGAGGGATAAAGCATCCAGGCGATAGTATTGCACCCAAATATAAAAAGACAAAGCACACTGATGGAGAGTATTATATAGACTTTGATAATCTAGGTGATTATGCTAGTTATAAGGTAAAGCTGCTTAATGATAGATATAATGCTTTAGATGCTAGAAATACAAATGATTTCATAGATAGATTACATGGTAACAATCCTAATAAATCTAACTATAGTGCAGATAAGAAATCTTATTCGAGAAACTTAAATGGAACAAAATCATTAGATAAGTTTTTAAGAAGAGGAGGAGTTATTAAATATCAAGAGCCAGCACAGGGTATTCAAAGGAGAGATAATACTTATGTACAACTTCCAATTGATAAAGCTCCCATTATTAGAACTGATGAAAGTGGAAAGCCTTGGAATGAATTATCAACTATAGAAAGAGCCAGTTTAAATATAAGGCAGGGAAGAAATCCTATAACATCTAAACCTATAGCTAGAGGCAATCTAGAAATAGCTAGTCCAGAATTTGATGTACTAGCAGGAATTAAAGGAGTTACATCTTTATTTGTTAATAAACCCAAGCCTTTGATATTTAATAGAACTTCTAAATTAACTAATGCAGAACGAAGAGGAATACCTAAAGGAGACAGAAAGTCTCCAAGTCCATATAGAGAGATAGGCACTGCCAAAGCAGATAATTCTGATTTTAGAAAAATAACTGTAGATAGCCCTGTATTTGGAGATTATATAGATAATGGTAGTCAACAAGCTGTATTCCACAATGTAAATGATCCTGATAAAGTATTGAAAGTGTTGGTTGATAGGAAGTTTACATCCACTCCAGAAATCAAAGAATTTCATAAACAATGGATGAAGCGCAATCAAGTACCTATGCAGGAAAAAATTAAATTTGAAGGGTATTTACGAGGGGAGGATAGAATATACCCAGTTTACTCACAAAATGAAGTAGATGTTTTAAAAGATGTTTTACCCTATGAGTGGACAAAAGTGCATCTCCCCAAAATTAATAAAGAGATGCATAAATTAGGTTACACTGGTGAAGGAACATTCACTAACGGAAAACTAACTGTTAGTGAAATTAATCCATATAACGTTGGTTATAAAGACGGAAAAATAAAATTTATAGATGCAGATGTTTATAGAAAAGGTGGAAAATTACTCTTTAGGAATAGGACATAGCTTATCAAATTCTACATGGAATGGAGCAAGATTTCCTCTTTTCTTGTTACATAAATTACATATAGGTAAAATATATTCATCATAAGAAGCATGTAACAATTTAACGTGTCCTCCAACCATGATATGATTGTCTTCTACGCTAGGGAAGTCTTTTTTGCGGTACATTGTTTCTCCACAACTGGGACATTTCATAGAAGAAAATGGAATAGAGTGATATTTAGTTTTAAAGTAATATTCTATCCATACATCACTATTGTCTGAGTCTTGTGTTACATTTTGAACTGGAATTTTTGTCTGCAATATTTCTTTTAGAGTAGGCATAACTTTAGATATTAGAATTAATAATGCAAATATAATGAAAACTACAGAATATATATCGTGTAAGATACTTAAATATCAAAATCCATCTAGCGGAATACAGAGAAGAGATGCTATTAAAGATTATACTCCTCAAGTTCCATTTAATAAAATGAAGTGGATAAATACTCCAATTCAACAGCCAGTATTATCACAAGATAATAGAAGTAAGTGGCAGCATGAGCAAGCTAGTAAACAAGCTGATAAAGGCTACAACGAATACATGGAAGCTAAGAAAACTGAGCAAGGTTTGGATAGGTTAAATCAATTTGCTACCTTTACAGACGTAGCAGGTTTAGCTACTGGAGTTGGAAGTATTATTGGTAAAGGGTTAAAATCTGGATTGAAACATGTTCTTAAAAAAGGAATACACAATAAAATGGAAAAAGGAATATTATCCGATGGATATGTAAATGTTGGTCAATATTTAGATAGTAATAGAGGAAATTCTATAGAGACTATGGGACGGAACTTTGTTGAGTATTTAAATCAGCCAGAAACTATTAAGAGATTAAAATCGATTGACGATGAATTAGGCACTGACTATTTGAAGGGAAGAGAATGGTTTTTAGACCAGTATAATAAAGGTTATGTAAGATTTACTCCTGCTGATAAATGGACTGCAAGTAACTCTAGTACTACAGTTAAAAATGAAATGTTTTTCCGTAAACCAAATTATAGACAATTAAAAACTACTATTATTAGACAAGAACCAGACCATGTAGTAGGGCATGAACTAAAACATGGTATCGAGGATTATTTAGAAGTACTGCAAAATCCTAATATTACTGTAAAAGAATATCTTGCACAACATGGAAAAGGAAAGAGATTGCAGAAACTATTTGATAAAGATAATATTAGAACTTGGGATGAATTTGTAGAAGCTGTTAGAAAAGATAAGCCAGATACATCAGAAGAAAATTTACGTGAAGCATACGAGTACCTTACTCAAGAAAGTGAATTTAGTTCTAATCTACATCCACTAGTTGAGGGTAATCTAAAAAATGGAAAGTCTGGAGTTCCAAACTTTAAGAATGTGGGAGAATTAGAAGGCGCTATAAATGGATATTATTATCCATATGCTAAAAAAGATGATCCTATGATGAATGTAAAGACTATCTATAATTATCTAGTTAAAGATAAGGAGAGATTTAGACAGATTCTCAATAAATATGGTTGGGGAGTAGCTACTCCAGTGATAAATGCTAATCCAAAATATAACGAAAATAAATAAATATTCTTGTTAAAGATTCTGCCGATCTTAACTTATGGTAAACTTTTGTAACTGTGGAAGTTCTCCACTAGAAGGATTAGGTAAATTACTGAAGGCAATTACTAATTCGCAATCCATTACTAATGAATTGATTCAAGAAGTAATTGGAAATATTCCAGATAATGAAACATCCTTATACACAATAAGGCAGATGTTGGCACATAATAATCCCATGACTATTGCTGCAGAATATCCTGCTGTAGTAGATAATAGATTTGTAGTTAGTGCTCCAAGAACTAGATTTTTAGATATGCTAAACACGGATATGTATGTTATATTTAAAATAGATAATAATGAGTATAATTTACCAGTATATTTTAAAGACAGTATTGATTATGAACATCCTGTAGTTCTCAGTAATGGGACTCCAGTATTGGCAAATCAATTACAACTTAATGGTATTTACTCAGCTAAATATCAATACACAGGAGGATATATTATACTAGATAGTTTAACACCATTAAATCCGAATGTAATAACCTAAATGAAATTTATAACATTCCTAAAGCAAGTATTTACGTCCCACTCAGGTATATCATCTAAAAGACTTTGCGGAGTAGTAGGATGGTTTGTCTGCTTGGGAGTGTTAGTGTAGGCACTGTCCCCGATTTTGTGTAAATAGAAAAGGCAGCATTTGAGTACTGCCTTTTCTTGTCTCATCATTTATCATCTTCTGGGAAGTAATCTGGATTGTGTAATTCATCCCATTGTTCCTTTAGCATGAACAACACTTCTTTTTCATTGTCACATTCCAGAAGCTCATCCAATTCGTAATCATTCTCTTCTAAACGAATGTCGATTACGCTTGCTACCCAATTTTCAAATTCGTTGTTTTCATCCATTCTTTTAGAAATGGCTTTTAAATCTTCTTTTTTCATATTTTCTTTGTTTTTAATACGGTACAAAGAAAAGCCTTCAAAATGAGATAAACAAAGATGTATATAATTGTAAATCAATACATTTGTTAATAAAATAGGTTTTAGGCGGTTTTAAAGGGTTCATACCCTTAAGTTGTTATTTAATCTGTTTTATCGCACTTTTATTATTGATTATCAATGATTTATCTATTTTGTAAAAATTATACTTTGAGAAATGAAAATCTATATTTCTTACTTTTTCTTGTTCAGCCATGTCTTTTAAGGATTTCAGTAAAAAATAATGTTAATAGATTCTCGTGTAAAGCAAATATTTTTAATTTTACCTCCAAAATAAAAAATCATGATGAAACCAATAGAAAAGTTTTCTTTCCAATATAATGTAGAGGAATATAAACTACTTGAATATGTATATCCTGTAGCTCAAGAATATGCACCAGACTTTGATTATAACGAGAATACAGGTGAATCTTTCATGGCAGTTTCGCAAGTTCCAGATATTTTTAAAGGAAGGTATAACGCATGTAAGTTGCGACATAAATTCACAGTAGAAGAATATACGCAGGATGAAGATCTACAAGGTTATCTGAAAACATTGGATTTAGATAGTGAAAAGTTTTGGTATTTATTACTCTTCTGTTATGACTATAGTTGGGGAATTTGCATGGAAGGAATTGAGGTAAACAAGTCTCCTGTTGAGCACATAAGAGGCTTTATAGATGCGATTTATAATAACTATACAGGCAGTGGTATGCTTGGAGCTATTTTTAATGAGCCAATAAGTATAACCTTAAAAGTGGGCAGAAAAAACATTGTGATTGATAACAATAATGCCATAGCCTGCATAGCTAAATTCTGCGATGACGGATTAGAAAATAATGACTTGACTAATTTGCCTAACGGGCATTTCGTAGATATAACTCGTAAGAGTTCAGATTCCTTTTCAGTGTTGGCTTATTATTTTTCCAAGATGATCATTTCCGCTTTTAACCACCAAGAGCAGGTGAAGGAGAAAAGAAAGAAGGGGGCAAACCTTTCAGATAAGGAGAAAATGGTTATTGCACATCTATTATACCTTACTGGTATCATAAGCAATGAAAGCGTGAAGGTAAGTTATGAATATCTAAAGACTATCTTAATGCGGTATAAAGATATGGAGATAAGAAGACTGAACTCATTCTATTTTTAAAGAGAATTTTTTCGTGCTAGGGGTGATCCTGCCTGCCTATTTCTATTGGACTTTACTCAAGAAATAGGTAGGCAGGATTTTTTTGTCTGATTTTGGGCTATAGCATGAAAAACATAGATTAATTGGTGCTTTTAGTAGGGGAACAGAAAATGCGCATTTTTTTGTTTCTTTTAGTTCTCCGATTAAAGGGCAATCTTTGCAGTATAAAAATAAATAAAGCTGGAGCGCACCAGTCTAAAAACTGCAAAAATATATGGACACAAAAGAAAGTATTAAGAATGAAATCTTTACTCTGGAATCAAGAGAATTGAACGAAGGAAAGAAAGTTGCTTTTATTGCTGGTGCTATCAATCGAGACATCAAGAAAGCGAATGTGAAAGCTAAAATGAAGTCCATTACGGAATGTGGTCAACTATCGGAATTGGAAGTCGTCGATGGAGAAGATGTAATAAATGAAGGTCTAAGTTTGAAAGACCCTATGTCTGGACTTCCGATAGATAAAGAAAAGGCAAAGGGGTATTTGGCAATTACTGATGGACAGCACAGGTATATAGCTATAATGGCACTTCGAGAAGAGGACAGATGTGGCAAGAAGAATTATGAAGAAGCAGCGAGGAAATGGCAGAAGAATGGAAGGAACGAGGAAGATAAGCCCCAAGAATATACTCCTAAAGCCCCTGCACACATAAAAGCTAGATATCCATTGAATAATGAGATACTCATACAGACTCTTATTACTGAAGTAAATAACACATCTGTGAAGTGGGATAAAGGTGATTTCGCTAAACAAGCAGTGGCTATGTATCCCGATAATGAGGTTTTTAAGTTCATAGTTAAGTATATGGATATGCAACATCAAAAAGTAAAGAAGGGTGAAGTAGATGATATGTTACCGAATGGTGGATTTAAGCTGACAACACTTAGTAAGTATCTGAGTTATTCTACTGATATAAAAGAATCGGTACTGGCAGATGCGTGTAAATATGGAGAAGACACTCTTACGAAGTATGTGGGTAATGAGCCTGAAAAAGCAGTTGAAAGAGCAGAGAGGATTATTAAAGCTGGTTTAGATGCAGGATTTACTTATCGTTTCTTGGCTAAAGGATTCTTCATCGACTGGATTATTAAGAAGAGCCATCAAGGAACTGAATATACAAAATTAGCTAAAATGTTAAAGAAAGCAGAAAAAAGAGATGTGGACAGTATTATGAAGGAAGCACAGAAGCATAATTTTATGGAGATATTAAATGAGAAAATAAAATAGTTAATCTTTAGTTATTGATATTAGTTGCCAGCTAGCGTAATGTTAGCTGGCTTTTTTGTTATCAATACACGAACTCCTTTTATAACATAATGTCTTCAATGTCAATATTTTGCAAAGTTTTATAATCGTCTAATAGATTTTCACCTACACTTATGATAGCAAGACTTCTATATTGGTTATTAACTATGGGGAGCATGCAGGTGAAGATGAGATTGATAGTTACGATGTTACTATTGATGGTAGCATCATGAAAACTATAGACCGTGACTATGGTTACGAAACTACTTGGAAGAAGAAGTAAGTACTACATCATCTAATTAAGAAAACAGTATTTGAAGCAATTCATTTGCTGTTTTTTTTATTATCATTGCAAACAAAAAAGCAATGATGAAACCAATAGAAAGATAAAAATACCAGAGCCAACAGCAGACGAAGTGAAAGCACTTGTAGCAGCACTGGGAAAGTTCGCAAAGGTAGAAATAAAGAAAAACGCAAGAATATGGTTTAAGTGAATAACATAGCCAGAACAGAGAATCCAGCTATCAGAAGTGGTTGTTGGATTTTTTATTAAGAAGGGAAGTAATCATGTAATTTACTACTTGATTTTTCCTATAAATGAATTATCTTTGTGATGTTCTTACGGGCTAATTGAAGTACAAGTATAAAGAACAATTTACGTATTTATTTGGTAATCAGACGGGTTTAGAAAAGCTCCATTTTTTTTGTACTTATATTCCCCTTATTTCGTATCTTTGGAGAAGATAAGCTGCATCTCGGCAGAACTTTTTCATGTAAGCATGAAAATTCTGCGATCAATTTGCATTATCTTTGTGTTCTCCAAATAAGGAATTATAAATCATTAAATCGTAAACTGAATTATGTTTTCCGGAATAGTAGAAGAATGTGCCACTCTTGTGGCATTGGTAAAAGAACAAGAGAACGTACACTTCACGTTCAAGTGCTCATTTGTAAATGAATTGAAGATAGACCAAAGTGTATCTCATAACGGTGTATGCCTCACGGTAGTCAGCATGACAGAGGATACCTATACGGTTACAGCCATGAAGGAAACATTGGAGCGCTCCAATCTCGGGTTGTTGAACGTAGGAGACAAGGTGAATGTAGAGCGCAGCATGATGATGAACGGTCGCCTCGATGGACATATCGTGCAGGGGCATGTAGATCAGACTGCCACCTGCATCAGTGTAGAAGATGCCGAAGGAAGTTATTACTTCACTTTCCGGTATGCTTTCGATAAGGAGATGGCAAAGCGGGGATACATTACTGTGGACAAAGGCTCTGTAACGGTGAATGGTGTCAGTCTGACTGTGTGTAATCCAACGGACGATACTTTCCAGGTAGCTATCATTCCCTATACGTTCGAATATACTAATTTTCACGATATCAAAGTTGATAGCGTAGTGAACATTGAATTTGACATTATCGGCAAATATATCAGCCGGATGCTCCAGTTTAAATAATAGTTCACCACAGATTGCACAAATAGCGCAGAAATATTATCCTTTTATAATCAGTGTTTATCCGTGTAATCTGTGGTGCAATAAAAACATATATCAAATGGACTTTTTACAATTAGTAGCCTCCCGTCAGAGTGACCGCGCTTATGATATGACACGTCCTGTAGAGCCCGAGAAACTGGAACGGATACTGGAAGCTGCCCGTCTGGCCCCATCGGCTTGTAATGCGCAACCGTGGAAGTTTGTCGTAATCAATGATCCGGAACTTTCCGTTAAGGTAGGCAAAGCTACTGCCGGACTGGGGATGAATAAATTTGCCAAGGATGCCCCCGTTCATATTCTGGTTGTGGAAGAATCGATGAATGTCACTTCATTTCTGGGTGCAAAGATTAAGGATAAGTATTTCCCCTTGATAGATATAGGTATTGCCACTGCTCATATTACTTTAGCTGCCGAGAGTGAGGGATTAGGTTCTTGTATTCTTGGCTGGTTTGATGAGAAAGAGATTAAGAAGCTGACCGGTATTCCATCTTCTAAGCGCTTGCTATTGGTTATCACCATCGGCTACTCTGTAAAAGAGAAGAGAAAGAAGGCGAGGAAACCGAAGGAAAAGGTGGTTTCTTACAATAAATACTGATTCAGTGATAAAGGGTTAGTGATAAGTGATTAACAGACTGTGCTATGATGCCGCATGGTACTAATCACTTATCACTACCCTCTAAAATTAAAGATCTTTCAGTAGTACATGGCTTGCGCTCTTATAATATTCTTCCCGTGCATTCATTAATACTTCCCATTGTTCGCTGAACTCCTTGTCCTTATCTATTTTGAAATCCTCCGAACCATGCGTGTCCAGTCTGTCTAACAACAGTGCGACATTCATCTTATTGATATCCATGGAGGGTTGATAGCCGATATCTTCATTGTTTTCGTCTACTACTTCATGCAATAGATTTATTTCTTGTAACTCATATAGAATCTGGTGTGTCAACCGGATTGGTATCTGACACTCTTCGGATATTTCTTCTGCTGTATATGGTTTTGCATTCTCCTCAAATCTTTTGGCAATGAGGGACATGATAAGGATAGCCACGAAATCCCGATATCTCCGGCTGATATTTTTGGTGTCTTTGTCAAAACTGAAGTTCCGTATGTTTTGTCCCGCATACGTCAGTTCTGCACCAAACAGGCAGATTGTCCACGATATTTGTAACCATAGCAGGAATAGGGGAAGGGCGGCGAAACTACCATAAATAGCATTGTAACGCGATACCCACAACTGACCACTGATGTATAGAAACTGGAATGCCTGGTGTGCCGTTCCTGCAAGAACCCCCGCAATGAGCGCATGCTTGAACTTTACTTTAGTATTAGGCATATAGATGTATAGTCCCGTAAACATGAACCAGGTCAAGGCAAAAGGTATGAGGCGGATCAGGAATTTCAGAATAGGAGCAAGCAGTACAAAATCTTCAATGTACTTCAGCGTTGTACTCATGAAGATGGAGAGACCACCCGAAATTACAATCAAGATAGGCATCAGCAGGAACATAGAGAAATAGTCCGTAATTTTACGGTACATACTTCGTGCCTTTTTTATTTGCCAGATGCGGTTGAAGGTTATTTCAATATTGGTGATCAGGTTGATAACCGTCCATAGCAACATAATTAAACCTACTCCGATAAATATGCCGCTTTTAGTTTCAGAAAGATAAGAGTCTACGAATTGGAGGATGACTTCTGTGGTCTGGTTATGCCCTCCGAATCCCATTCGCACCTGATTCTCCATCAGATTGGAGAAGCCGAATCCACGTGCTATGGCAAATAATATGGCAAGTATAGGGACAATGGCAAGCAAAGTGCTATAAGTCAGTGCAGAGGCATTGTTTACTAGTCTGTCCTTGGTGAAGCGGTTGATACATAAATAAATGGTTTTGATTATATTGTAGAGGGAAAAAGTCGTTTTGGTGACTTCATCCTCTGTAATACGCCAGATGTCGTATGTAAGAAATTTCCAAAGAGCAGTAATACGTTTATTCATAATCAATGAAGAATTAGGAATGAAGAATTATGAATATAGAACGGAGAACTCCATCAAATTGTTGTATCATGCAGAAATTCTTCATTCCTCATTCTCTGTTCTTAAATTAAAAAAAGCAGTCGGTCTGTAAGCCGGGTTCTGTTCTCTGTTTTCAGGAAGAAATCTTCATTATTCATTCATCATTCTTCATTCAGCAAAGTGTCTGTCATTTATCTGAGCCGCATGTTACCATACAGGCTTTAGCGGTCTACCCTCCGACATGGAGCGAGCAGCTCTCATAGCGTCGGTTTACATGACCTTACAACTCCCAAGACGCACAGCCCTTGTGTCACCACAAGACTGGTAGGCTCTTACCCTACCTTCTCACCCTTACCCATGCCCAAGGACACCGGCGGTTATTTTCTTCTACGTTACTCTACCCTCGCGGACAGCTTTCTGTTAGGAAGTAGGATGCTCTATGTTGCCCGGACTTTCCTCATACGCCGAAGCGTAAGCGACAGACCGACCGGCTGCTTTTGTCCGGCAAAGATACGATTTTTATGCCAGCGGACACAGAAACTTGTAGAGTTTTTGTGTAAGGGAGGGCTTTTTCCGTATCTTCTCCATAATTATAGATACGGACCTGGTACGGACCGGATGCGGGGTAGATAACCTCCGGATAGCTTCCTTTTCTAAACACTTTCTTAATATTCCTGAAAATATATAACCAAAGTAGAAATTATTTCTAACTTTGCTAACACTTAATAACCCCCAAATCATTTTAGCTAATGAAGAAACTTATTCCTATCGTATCCCTGTTCCTTTTTGCTTCGTTGTATTCGGTAGCTTCGGAAATCGGGGACAGGACTATTCCTGCGGATGTAGCACAGTTGTCCGACAGCTTGAAGCGTCAGTATGCTCCTGATAAACGGGTAGCACTCTTTGATGTAGATTATTCCTTTTCCGGTAAAAATGTGATGTTACGTGGTGTGACTACTTCGGCCGAGGCGAAAGCTGCATTACTGAACGGGCTGTCGAAAGCTGACTATCAAGTAATGGACTGCTTACAGGTATTGCCGGATGAGGCTGCACTGGAAGGAAAAACTTATGGTATCATAAATGTATCGGTGTCCAATCTTAGGGTTGATCCTGACTTTTCATCCGAAATGATGACCCAGGGATTGATGGGAATGCCTGTCCGCGTATTACAGCGCGACGGTTGGTATCGCATTCAGACACCGGATAATTATATCGCTTGGGTACATCGTGTAGGTATTCATCCGGTAACGAAAGAAGAACTTCATGTCTGGAACAGAGCAGAGAAGATTGTGGTGACTTCTCATTATGGGTTTGTGTATTCTGAACCCAATCAGTCTTCGCAGACTGTTTCGGATGTAGTTGCAGGCAATCGCTTGAAGTGGGAGGGAACGAAAGGTGCATTCTATAAGGTTGCATATCCTGACGGGCGGACCGGTTATATTTCCAAATCTATCTCCATGCCGGAAAAGAAATGGCGTGCCGCTTTAAAACAGGATGCTGCCAGCATTATTCGCACGGCACATACGCTGATGGGAGTTCCGTATCTTTGGGCAGGCACTTCTTCCAAAGGAATAGATTGCAGTGGCTTCATGCGTACCATTCTTTTCATTCATGATATCATCATTCCCCGAGATGCTTCACAGCAAGCGTATGTAGGCGAGCATATTGATATCGCTCCTGATTTCAGCAACCTGCAATCGGGCGACTTGATCTTCTTTGGACGTAAAGCTACGGCAGATCGAAAAGAACGTGTGGTGCATGTGGGAATGTATATTGGCAATAAACGTTTCATTCATTCGCAAGGTGATGTACACGTCAGTAGTTTTGATTCTGCCGATGAGCTTTTTGACGAATATAACCTCGGACGCCTTCTGTTTGCTACGCGCGTGTTACCTTATATAAATAAGGAAGCATCCTTGAATACTACGGAAACGAATCCTTATTATAAATAATAAAGTTACGAACTACAAGCTACAAGTAACAATGCTCTCATTCTGCAAAGCTCTTGTAGCTTGTGGCTCCGTAGCTAGTAGCTCCTAACTTAAAAACAAATATTATGCAAAACAGAAGAGATTTCCTGAAAACAGCTGCTTTTGCCGCATTGGGCTCCGGTGTGGTTATCAATGATGTATTTGGAGGAGAAAGCGCTCCAAAACTGTTCAATATCAATAAAAGTGGTGTGAATGCCAGGATGAAATTGCGCTTCTTTCCATATGAGTTGAAGTTACGTCATGTTTTTACAGTGGCTACTTACTCACGCACTACCACTCCTGATGTACAGGTAGAGATTGAATACGATGGTGTTATCGGTTATGGTGAAGCTTCCATGCCGCCTTATTTACAGAAAGAACTGGGTACGATGGAAAGTGTACTGGCTTTCCTGAAAAAAGTTCAGGATATCATCGGACAGTTTTCCGATCCTTTCCAATTGGAGGATATTCTCGCTTATGTAGATAAGCTTTCACCGGGAGATGCCGCCGCTAAAGCTGCTGTAGATATTGCTTTGCACGACCTTGTGGGCAAATTGCTGAGAGCTCCGTGGTATAAGATATGGGGATTGGATAAGGAAAAAGCTCCTTCGACCACTTTTACCATTGGTATCGATACGCCGGATGTGGTACGAGAAAAAACGAAGGAATGTGCCGAGCAATTCAATATTCTCAAAGTAAAGCTGGGGCGTGAGAATGATAAAGAGATGATTGAAACAATCCGTTCGGTGACCGAGCTGCCTATTGCCGTCGATGCCAATCAAGGTTGGACGGATAAGCATTATGCCATTGATATGATACAATGGCTGAAAGAAAAAGGGATTGTCATGATTGAGCAGCCGATGCCTAAAACCCAGTTGGATGATATTGCCTGGGTGACACAACAGAGTCCGTTGCCTATCTTTGCTGATGAATCTTTGCAGCGTTTGAGTGATGTGGCCGGTCTGAAAGGTGCATTTCATGGCATCAATATCAAGTTGATGAAATGTACCGGTATGCGTGAAGGCTGGAGGATGGTGACATTAGCACGTGCTTTGGGTATGAAAGTGATGGTGGGCTGTATGACGGAAACATCCTGTGCTTGCTCTGCTGCTGCCCAGTTTTCTCCTGCGGTTGACTTTGCTGATCTGGATGGCAATCTGCTTATTGCCAACGACCGCTTCAAGGGAATGGAGGTCGTAAAGGGCAAGATCACGTTACCAGATTTGCCTGGCATCGGAGTTGTGAAACTGTAAGGATCCTGAATCGTAATTCAATTTCCGTTCTCAATTATCATCTATAAATTAGCTTATTATGAAAAAAGTATTGTATGCTGCTGCCTTGCTTTTCCTTGTAACTGCTTGTACTCCAAAACCGGAAAGCAAGCCCTATACCTGGGAAGATGATCTGCACCAACGCCTCCTCACTGATTTCTCTCGTACGGAAGATGAAGTGAAAGAGTATATTCGTAAGTATATCCCTGATGTTTCCGATGAGCAGATGTGCCAATGGGAAGCCTCCAAAGCATTGGAGTGTATGACTCTGAATGGTGAGAAGCGTTATTTCCGTAATGCCGCACCTAATTTATTCCGTGTAGACTCTGTCTGCTATCAGATAAAGGCTGCCAAAGATGGTGTCTCCTTCAGTGGCAGTGAAAAAGTAAATATGGAGAACCTGCCCGAAATCATTGCGAGTGTGAAAAAGAGTGGTAATCCTATCACTGCTCCCAAACGAATGCGAGTCACCTATACGCTCACGGTAGACAGTAATGCCGTTCCTGCCGGAGAGCTCGTCCGTTGCTGGCTTCCTTACCCACGTACCGACCAGTCACGTCAGCAAGATGTAAAATTCATCTCTGCCAGCGAATCCAAGTATACTTTATCCCCACAGGATTGCCTTCATAGCACTCTCTACATGGAAAAACGTGCAGTGCAAGATCAACCAACCGTATTCTCTGAAAGTTTTGAGTATACAGCTAATGCTGAATGGCATAATTTGAAACCGAAAGATATTCAGCCCTATGATACAACTTCTTCTATATATAAGGAATATACGGCTGAACGCGAGAAGCATGTCATTTTCTCACCACGTATGCGCGAACTTGCTGCCAAATTGACAGCTGGGGAAACCAATCCTTTGTTGAAAGCTAAACGCATCTTCCGTTGGGTGAATGATAACTTCCCTTGGGCTTCTGCCCGGGAATATTCTACTATAGAAAATATTCCCGAATACGTGTTAGATAATCATAAAGGTGATTGTGGGCAGGTTAGTTTGCTGTTTATTACGCTTTGTCGTATCAGTGGTATTCCTGCCCATTTCCAGAGTGGTTTTATGATGCATCCTAAAGCATGGAACCTGCACGACTGGGCGGAAATCTATTTTGAAGGCATTGGCTGGGTTCCTGTAGACCAATCATTTGGCATCCCTACTTTTGCCCGTAATACGGATGAAGAATATTTCTTCTTGGGTGGCATTGACTCCTGGCGTATGATAGTCAACAGCGATTACGGTATGCCACTGATACCCGAGAAAAAATATCCTCGTAGTGAAACGGTGGATTTCCAGCGTGGTGAAGTGGAATGGGAGGGAGGTAACCTTTATTTTCCGAAGTGGGATTATCACATGGATATAGAATATCTCGATAATTAAAGAGGTACTTTTCCCTGAAAACAGACCATCTATTTTAAACGGATAGATGGTTTGTTTGATTTTAACGCCTATCTGCCTTATTTTCACGTCAGTAAACGTGCATAAATGTAAAATTGTCAGGTTCTGTCGTTAACCGCTGTTAAGCCCCAAAAGTTCACTGTTAAAAGAGAACAAAAAAGAGTGACAAGCGGAATAAGTGAACGATTTTTGTCGTTATTTTAACGTCGAAATGTTAAACAAAACTTGAATATTAACAATTAAAAGAATAGAAAATTAGTATGAAACAGACAACAAAAAACATTCTCGGGGTTGCAGCTATCGTACTTCTCAGTTCAGGAGTAGCAGGTTTAACCACCTATAAGATGCTGCAAAAAAATATGCCTGCTGATAGTACCAGTGCATTCAATGAAATGTTCCAGCAAAATCCGAACGTACGTTTGGCCTCTTATAATGCCGTTGATGCGCAACCAGTAGATTTGACGCAAGCAGCAGAAAATTCAGTTCACGCTGTGGTGCATATTCGTTCTACTCAGACTTCCAAAGTTCAGGAAGTAGAAGTTAGAGATCCGTTCTCTGATTTCTTCGGTGAATTTTTCGGTGGTCGGGGCGGTACGCAAAGACGTCAGGTACAGACCCCTGAACGTACAGGTTTTGGTTCCGGCGTTATCATCTCTAAAGATGGATATATCGTAACGAACAATCACGTAATTGCAGGTGCAGATGAAATCAGTGTGACGTTGAATGACAATCGTCAGTTTAAAGGACGTATTATTGGTACGGATGAAGAGACAGACTTGGCTCTAATCAAGATAGAAGGTGATGATTTTCCAACTATTCCGGTAGGTGATTCTGATGCACTGAAAGTTGGTGAATGGGTGCTTGCAGTAGGTAACCCGTTTAATCTGACTTCTACGGTGACTGCGGGTATTGTCAGTGCTAAAGCACGCTCTTTAGGCATGAGTCAGCAAACTGGTAAACAGAGTATCGAGTCGTATATTCAGACTGATGCTGCAATTAATCAAGGTAATAGTGGTGGTGCATTGGTAAATGCTCAAGGTGAATTGATTGGTATCAACGCTGCTCTTTTCTCTCCGACTGGATCAAATACAGGTTATGGTTTTGCCATTCCTACCAGTATTATGAAGAAAGTGGTTGCTGATTTGAAGCAGTTCGGTACGGTACAACGTGTGAAATTGGGTGTGAGTGTAACAGCACTTACTGAAGAGCCGGGTGACACACAGGTTGCTGATAAAGCTGGTAAGAAGTTGAGTGATATAAAGAAAGAAGCTAGAGAAAAATATGGTGTTATTGATGGTCTTTGGGTACGTGAAATCGTAGAGGGAAGTTCTGCTTCAGGTTCTGATATTAAAGTTGATGATGTAATCATTGGCATGGATGGTAAGGCTATTCATAAATTTGCTGACTTGCAGGAAATCTTGGCAAAACATCGTCCGGGAGATAAGGTACAAGTGAAGGTGATGCGTGATAAGAAAGAAAAGAATATAGAAGTTACGCTGAAGAATGAACAAGGTACTACGAAGATTGTGAAGAATGCCGATATGGATATTCTTGGTGCCGCATTCCGCCCTGTACCCGATGAATTGAAAAAACAATTGAATCTGGGTTATGGTCTTGAAGTAACGGGTGTTAGCAATGGTAAGATGGCAGAAGGTGGCGTCCGTAAAGGTTTCATTATCCTAAAAGTGAATAATATACCGATGAAGACTGTGGAAGACTTGGAGAAAGTGATGAAAGAAGCTGCTAAGACTCAGGAACAGGTTTTGTTTATTACAGGTATGTTCCCCTCTGGAAAACGTGGCAGCTATGCAGTAAGTGTCGCTCAGGATTAATGGCTGGCATCGCTAAATTGTAGATTGTACATGTGAATAGGTAAGAAGATTGTAATATTAGCTAACAAAGAAGAAAAAGGATGTCGACAACTAACTTGTCGGCATTCTTTTTGTTTATATTGTATAGTGAATAAGATAAAAAAGTTAGGGCAAGTTTGCTTGTAACAAAATAATTTGTCGTAACTTTGCAACCCAAATCTGTTTTAGAAGAATGAGACAACTTAAGATTACAAAAAGTATCACTAACAGAGAGAGCGCTTCTCTTGACAAGTATTTGCAGGAAATCGGTCGCGAAGACCTCATAACTGTCGAGGAGGAGGTAGAGCTCGCTCAACGCATCCGCAAGGGTGACCGTATCGCACTGGAGAAGTTGACACGTGCCAATCTGCGTTTCGTTGTATCTGTGGCCAAGCAGTACCAGAACCAAGGTTTGAGTTTGCCCGACTTGATTAACGAGGGTAATTTAGGACTGATCA
>ENA-OYVY01000341-OYVY01000341.1-human-gut-metagenome-genome-assembly--contig:-NODE-341-length-23977-cov-8.263899_pt1 | contig 23977 bp, 19 predicted proteins | sample MGYA00244161_ERZ653379 | MGnify/ENA primary metagenome ERZ653379 (study PRJEB26926, sample SAMN06164900) | human gut metagenome | biome: ENVO:00009003; feature: ENVO:2100002; material: ENVO:00002003... | reverse complement strand
GCGAGGCTCAGACTCTCCCTGATTCCTTTGGTTGTCTCCCTCTTTCATATTGACAAGTGCATTGATTCGAATAGCGAACCCGAGAAGTGCTGTCCGACAAATAGCACTATCGGTAGCTTGCTATCATAGTCAGAACTGAACAATATAGCAGAAGCACAGCACATCAAATAAAAGACATTTCTGCAAAAAGCGGAGCGTGAAACCCACGCTCCGCTTTTTTATCATTACGTTGTTTTCTTTTTAAACCCGTATCCGCTCATATAATCTATCATCCCGTACTCGTCAATAAGATTGGCAACCGCAGGTATAAACTCATTCTCCCACTTGTATTTATCGGGATAAAGCGACCTTGCCACCGCCATATAGGATTTAAGCGTATTGTCAGGCTCAAAGCCAAGCCCATCCGAGCTTTTCGGCGCATTCGGGAACGGATTCTCATATAATCTCGTATAATGAGCGCACACGTTCCTGAGATCCGACAGGCACAGCATTCTGTCCTCTACCGTTCTGTAGTTAAGATCGAAATGCTGTGAAACCATATCCTTCTTATCCGCAGATTTCATATCTATCAGAAAATATGTCAGCGTTCCGAAGCTGAACAGCTCTACAGCCGCCCACACCGGCATTATACCGCCGTACTTTCTCTTGTGGTGCTTTACGAATTCCTCGTTCTCGTTTGCCTCGATAAGCCGCTCTATCTTCGACAAAAACGCCTGATGGTTATGATGCGGATCGAATCCGGACGCATTGAGATAGCCCAGCGCCCCGTACTTCATAGCGTGATAATTTGAGATTATCGCCCTCATAGAGATTTCGATTTCCTCAAGATAGGTCATCAGCATACGGCGCAGTACCCTGTCAAAATCATAGACCTTCATTATCTGCTCAAAGGTTGTACCGTCCCTGTACTTGCCCTTTCGCTCCAGAAACGGCGCAAAGTAATAGGCAAGCCGGTAATAGTTGATATTTGTAAGGCACTTCCTTGCATACTCCTCATCATCTATTATACAGCCTCTCTGCCTCAGTATCTCGATCTGCTGTTTTATGGTAGCAGGCGTTTTGTTGAACTGCATTATTTGTTTTCCTCCGGTTTTTCAAGATCAATGAAACGTCCGAGCGTAAACGAGTATATTATCATCTGCTTTACCGGCACGGAAAATTCCTTCTCCAGTGCCTCTTTATATATATCAAGCTGTAACTTATAATCGTCCTTGTATTTCTGCTCATCGTCCGTTTTGTCTGTCTTGTAATCGACCAGCACTATACCGTCATCTTCAATAAAGAACATATCGGCTATACCCTGTACATAAGGCTCTGCGCCCTCAAGCATTTCACGGCTGTCCGCCCCGAATATTGCAGGATCGTAGCACTGCGTGTCAAGCCTGTGGAAAATAGGATACTCCCTGTACAGCTTTCCGTTCTTATCCGCCTTCACAATACGCTTCGCAACGTCATTTCCGTAGAATCCCGCTATATCGCCTGCGTTTATGCTGTTTTGCTCCGCCTTGTCAAGAAAACCTGCGGTACTGTTTTTGATATAGTCACTGATTTCGTCCTCGCTGAGTATTTTCTCAAAAGGTATATGCTCCATCAGCTTATGATATGCGTCACCACGGCGCTTTCCGCTGAGTTTGCCCGTATTGTTTTCGGTTAGGAATGAAGGCTTTCCTATAAACAGGCCGTAGTTTTCCTCGCCGTTTTTTTCTCTGAGATTAGCCGCAAGCTCGGTAGCTGTAAATTTTGCGGAAATTTTCGTCAGCGGCTCATATGCGTATGCCGCATTGAGCTTTTTCTCAAGCTCGCTTCTGAACTGTTCGTCAACGGCAATGCCGGTGCTGTCGTTATTTTTATCATCTGTATATTCATCGGCATTTTCCGCCCCCGTATTAAGTGCAGGAATTGTGAGGCTGTGTTCATCGCCTCCGTATGCAAGCGGATAAAAGATATATCTTACATCGCCGTAGTCTATTATACCGCTTTGCATATCGTTTACCTTATCGCACTCGGCTGACAGTGCCTCAATAAGCCACGAAAGATAACTGCTTCCGTTACACTTCCCGACCTTTTTTCCTGCCCTGTTTACGTCAAGCAAAGACATATATTCATCACACGCCTTTGAAATATTGGTGGTGAATATCAGCTTGTTTTCGGCTCTGGTCGCCGCAACGTAAAGAAGACGCATCTCCTCGCTCGCAAGCTGTTTTTTTACCTCCTGAGCCGCCGCATGATATGCAGGCGACTGGATTTTGCTCATAGTGGAAATATCAACGCTCTTTGACGCTATCGCATATTCCTCGCTTATCACAACATCGCCCGTGTAGTCGTCATCGTTGAATGACGATGCACAGTTTGCAACAAATACAACGGGGAACTGAAGTCCCTTTGACATATGCGTTGACATTATCTTTACTCCGTGTCCGCCTGCTGTCTGTGCCGCAGTAAGACCGCCCATGTTTTCGAGATTGAATATAAGATCGCCGAGCGTACCGCCGTCCTTATAGTCCGAATATTCACGGGCGTATGAAACGAGCAGTTCAAGGTTTGCCTGACGTGTTGCCGGATCATCACCGACACTGAGCAGTTCATCGGCTGAAATACGGTCATATATACTGCGGATAAGCTCCTGAGGTGAAGAAGCGGTTGCGGCATTTCTGAAGCTGTCAAGGTCGTTTACAAATCCGGCACATTTAGCATCGGGCTTTATATCCTTTGTAAGTTCGTGGAGTTTTTCGTATTCCGATGTATCGTAACCTCTCACTGCCTGCATAACACAGCTGTAAAGAGGTTTTCTCTTCATTCCGACAATTTCCTTTGTACCAAGACAATATTTTTCAAGTTCATCGGCACACTCCGCCCTGATTTTGCTTATATCAAAGCCGAATGTTCCTGTTCTGAGCCGTGCCATATCATCGGCTGTAAAGCAATAAAGCGGTGACATAAGCACCTTTGCAAGCTCGGTGTCGTTATACGGATCGTTTATGACCTTAAGAAGCGACAGCATAAGCCTTATTTCAGGTCGGTCAAGCAGAACCGCCCTCTGATTATACGTTACATTCAGTCCGTTGGCGGTGAGAACATTGACATAGTCGGCAATGCGGTTTTTAGGCGAACGCATAATGATTGCAAAATCGTCCTCGGTACAGGGTCGCTTGTCACTGCCGACCTTATAGCCCTGTGCTATCATCTGATTTATTCTTGCCGCAATATATGCCGCCTCGGTAACGACTGCGTTCTTTCTGTCTTTCTCCGAAACAATGCAGACCTCCGTCTTATCCTCATCGGAAATCGGGCTGTCGCTGTCCTTTTCAAGTCCGCAGATAAGTCTGCCGTTTTCCGCATAATCAACACCGCCGTTCTCCTCTGTCATCATTCTGTCAAACAGCGTGTTTATTCCGTCAATAACGCACCTGTCACTGCGGAAATTTTCGTTCAGCGGCAGCTTGTCGAAATCGTCCGATTTGCAGATAGCCGAGAATACAGAAGGCTGTGCCCCTCTGAAGCCGTATATCGACTGCTTTATATCTCCGACAAAATACAGCCCCTGCTTGTTCTCGGTCAGCATTTTGAATATTTCGTACTGAAGCTCGTTGCTGTCCTGGAACTCATCAACGATGATAAGGCTGAAGTCCGCTCTTTCACGGACCTTTTCGCCGTTTTCGCAGAGCATACGATATACTCCTCTTTCAGCGTCCGAAAAATCGGCGCAGTTACGCCTCTGCTTTTCCTCGCAGTACGCCTTGTCAAAGCGCAGTACAAGATTTTTAAGTGCAGTAACGGCAGGCAGACTTTTCGCCATGTCGCTTTCAAACGAGGTTATCTTATCGCAGGTCTTTATAAAATATTTCTCAAATATACTCTTTACGCCTTCCCTGTGGGCTTTTACCAGCTTTTCCGCACTTCTGTCCTGCGGCGCACGTTCCTTCGGGAACGAAGCGATATAGCCCTTTACGGTATCGTCTATACTAAAACCGTTTTTGACAAGAGCGGTCACCGCCTTGCCGTAGCTGTCCTTTATACCCTGTGCATAATCGCTGTGCTTCGCTATCGCACCGTCGTTATCCTTTGTTCCGCCGTCATATTCCGCTATTGCGCTGTCAAGGCTGTCCGCTTCGCTCTCAAAACGCTCCGCATACATTCCCGCAAGGCTGATGAGCTTTTTCTTTATGTCCTGCATTATCTGAGGATCGTCCGTGCGGTCGAGCCACTTTTCAGGGTCGGTGTGATTGAGCGCTTTTGCGTGAATATTAAGTATAAGCTGACGCAGACGGCTGTCGTCCTTTACGATATAATTCTCAACGACGGTTTCTATGTCGTCCTTGTCGCCGTTTGCGTAAAAATCCTCAAGCATATCCGACAGCACATCGTTTTTCAGTGCGCCACCCGCCGTTTCGTCTATAACCGAAAATCCTGCGGATATATTGTCGGCAAGGTCGATATTCTCCCTGAGCAGCGAAATGCAGAACGAGCTGATAGTTGATATTCTCGCCTTTCTCAGCCTCATTCTCTGGTTACGCAGAAATCTCACGTCGGCGGAGCTTACGGCCTCGTTTATCCTCTGCCTCATAAGAGCGTCAAGTCTTGCCTTAAGCTCATCCGCCGCCTTTACCGTAAATGTTACCACAACGATTTTTGACGGGTCTATATTTTCGTTTTTGTCGCATATCAGCCTTACGACACGCTGAGTCAGAACGGCGGTCTTACCGCTTCCTGCGCCTGCCGATACTATTGCCGGGTTTCTGCCCTGATTTATCGCCTTTATCTGAGCGTCAGTATATTTCATCACTTATCCCCCTTGCCTTTCTTCGCCTTCGCAACAACTATATCCTCACCGAATTCAACAGCCTCGGCTGACCCGACATCAACGCACGAACTCTGTTTCATTCCGCATATATCCTTGAAATCGCAGTATTCGCAGGATAATGCCTTTCCGTCATCGACAAGCGGTCTTGCATCGACAATACCGCTTTTTACCTGTTCGGTGTTTTCTTTTACAACCTTTTCTATCCTGCTTTCGAGCTTTTTCAGCTTATCGCCCGCTATAGTCACAGCAGAATAGAAATTGGTGCTGACCTCCTTGTCCCTTTCAAACTTCACGCCGCTGTATAAAAGGCGTTCCTCCTCCTGCCGAGTACCCTCAACAGCAAAGCCCTTCTCCTTATGCTCGTCAAGCCAGATACCTCGCTTAAGCTCGTCAGACGGTGCTTTTATATCCTTGAGAGAAGTTTTTCCGGACGGATGGTACAGTGCGGCTGACGGCGTAAAGCCGTTTGCCCCGTTGTTTTTTGCAAGTGTGAAAAGATACAGTAAAAGCTGCAGGTCAAGCCCGTAGTAGATACGGCTCAGCTTTGCGTCCTTGTTTCCGGTCTTGTAGTCTATTACTCTTATCTGACCGCCGCTTTTGTCATCGTTATACGCTATATCTACACGGTCTACCGTTCCGCCTACCGTTATCGTCTGACGGCTTTTGTCTGCAAGCTCTATGTCAAAGCTGTACGGCGAAATGTCAAAGCCGTTCTCGCTCTTTCCACTTTCCAGCTTAAGCTCGAAATATGACGGCACAAACCTGCTCTTTTCAAGCTCCTGCGCCATATATTTTATAAGATAGAACGCAGTTACCGAAAGTGCGTTATAAAGCGTGTTGAACCTTGCGCTCATATTCTCCTCGGTAAGCAGATACTTTTCCCTGTAATCCGCAAGCGCCTGTTCGATAAGGTCCTTTATTCTGTCATCGGAAACGTGAGGATTTCCGTTTTCTCTTGCACCGTCATACATATTTTCAAAGCAGTATTTCATTATGTAGTGCATGATATTTCCGTAGTTGCTCGCATTCATCGCAATGCCTGCGGACGATGAAAGGTTCATACCGTAGCGAAGGAAATATGCAAACTTACAGCCGTTCAGCTTTTCTATTGCCGTAGGCGAAAGTGCTGTCTGCGGAAAAACTATCGGCGCAATATCGCTTATCCTGTGTATGTCGGAGTTTCCGCTGTTATTGCTCATTACCGCCTTTATCCTGTCTATTGAGCTTGATTCCTTTTCGTTTTCCGAAAGCACGGTTTCAACAGCTTTCTTCTGCCCGTCTGTCAGGCGGGAATTGTTGATGACATACTGCTTTTCAGCCGACTTAACGCTTTCGGTCATATAAAGTGCGTCGAGATTATCCACGTTTATAAGCTTTGCACCGAAGTGCTTTGCTATATCGGCAATGTATTCCGATGCGTTTTCCTTTTCACCGGTAAACGTGATAAACAGCTTCTCGCCTGCAAGCGTCATAGCCTTATATGCGTCAAGCACCGCCGATGAGTATCTCGCCTCGTCATTTTCAAGTTCAATATCGTTTTCGGCAAGACGCTGTACATCATCAGACGTAAACACGCTGTTGCCCTCGGGATAAATGTCGGGGAATGCGCCGTCGGCGGCTCCCATCACAAATACCGCCTTAACCTCCCTGCTCCTTGTTCTTGCAGGATCTCCGAACAGCACGCTGTCGAGAACATTCGGAGTGCGTGATATGCTGATACGGGAGGCACAGCTATGGATAAGTGCGGAGAACTCCGCAAGCGTAAGAGGAGTATCGTCAAGCGTTTCATACAGCGATGTCAGCATTTCCGACACGGTACGCCACAGCTGGTTATATTCCTCGGTAAGCTCTTTTACATAGCGGAGCTGTCTTGTAGAGTTGTCCTGACACTTGCCCTGTATAGCGGCGCTTATATCCACCTTGTCGAAAAGGAAAGCGGTAAACTTCTTTACAAGCTCCCTGCCGCCGATGCCACGCACCGACTTTGCAAATTCAACAAGAGGTGTAACTGTTGCGATTCGTATCTCCTCTACCCTCTGCTCCGATGCGTTTGTTATATGCGGCATAGGCTTATCCCACTTCTTGCGTTTAAGATCCCAGCACTCCGCATATTCCTCCATAAGATGCTGTTCTACAAGGTGTCTTTCCTTGAGCGTCATAGGGACTGTCTTGCCGTTATTCTTTTCGGACGGCAGACGCACAAAACCGCTTCTTATATACCGCAGTATATTTGTACCTGTAGGATTATCCGCCGCTTTGAGAAGCGCCTCAAAGAATCTCAGCATCGGCTTCTCCGAGATCGGTACGGGAAGGTCGGCGAATACAGGCACATCATACCTTGCCGCCGCCGAATTTACTGCGTCCTTGTATTTTGCGGGAGAAGCGCATATCACCGCAATATCCGAGTATCTGTAGCCCTCACTGCGTACCAGCTTTCTGATATTTGCACATACAAAATCAGCCTCGCCGCTGACAGAGGACGAATAAGCCATTGTTATGCCGTCACTGCCTGCCGTGCTATCCTTTACCCCCGTCTGCAAAAAGTCACGCAGTGCCTTGAGATTACCGTTAGTGTAACGTGGAGCCTTGCCGCAAAGACGGGTATATTTTATGTTCTCCCTGTTGCCTCTTTCGAACAACCGCTCTGTCCTGTCGCACGTTGCAAAGACCTCCGCCTTGTTTTCGTCCGTACAGAGCGCAACCACAAAGTTCACACCCTTATCCGCAAGCGCCCTTAAAAAATTCTGCTGTGCTCCGCTGAAGCTGTCAAAGCCGTCAATATATATCGTTGTGTTTTCGTCAAAGCTGTCGCCGTTTCTTATCACCTGTGCGGCAAGCGTAAGATTGTCCTGCCTGTCGGCATATTTCTCGGTCAGCTTTTTATCATAAACGCTGTATACCGCCGCAATATCGCCTATCTTCTCGGCAAGATGGACAGGCAGCCGTTCAGCCGTGTTTTTTTCGGGAGAATACAGTGTTTTCGTCAGTTCATCTGCGGATATGCCTGCCGCCTTGAGCTCGTTTACTGCCGAAAGGCACATCTCTACAAAGCCGTTTTTCCTTGCGGCATTGCCGTAAAACTTAAGATCGCCGCACAGCCCTCTGACAGCACCGCTCATTATGGCTGTCTTTGCAGTGGTATCCGCATAGGTTTTCTGAGGGCAGTGCTTTTTCAATATGCTTTCGGACAGCGACATAAAGCCCATTACCTTTATGTCCGAAGTCTTTTCATCGGTTTCCTTTGCGACACGTCTTTCACTTTCAAAAACAAACTGATCCGGAACAAGAAGTATCCTGCTTTTGCTGTCGTTCTTAAGAAGCTCATAGAGTGCGGCTGTCTTGCCGCTTCCGGCAGGACCTGTGATGATATGTGTCATACTTTTTATTTCCCTCCGTAAAATATATTCCGTAAAACGAGATACGCTTTTTACTATCGTTAATATAATAACATATTTGCTGTACCATTTCCAGTACAGGAACGATTTTATTCGGCAGTTACGGCACATTTTCAACAAATTCTTTACATCCCGGCAAAAATGTAGTATAATATAAAGGCAAATACAAATCGACAGCCCCGTCCGACACGGAATTTATAACGGAGGCAGTATCATCACACGGGACAGCATATGCCGTCCCTGCATTTTTGAAAGGAAACATCTTATGTCTGAATTAATGTTAGGTAATCAGGCGGTCGCAAGAGGTCTTTACGAGGCAGGAGTCAGCGTTATATCGAGCTACCCCGGCACACCCAGCACCGAGATAACCGAATTTTCGTCAAAATATCCCGAAGACGAAATGTACTGTGAATGGGCGCCCAACGAGAAGGTAGCCTGCGAGGTCGCAATAGGCGCAAGCATTGCAGGTGCAAGGAGCTTCTGTGCTATGAAGCACGTTGGTCTTAACGTAGCGGCTGACCCTCTTTTCACAGCAAGCTACACAGGCGTAAACGGCGGTATGGTGCTTGCCGTAGCCGATGACCCCGGTATGCACAGCTCACAGAACGAGCAGGACTCACGCCACTATGCCATCGGCGCTAAGGTTCCTATGCTTGAACCGTCCGACTCGCAGGAGTGCAAGGACTACGCAAAGCTCGCTTATGAGATTTCGGAAAAGTTCGATACTCCCGTGATTTTAAGACTTACAACAAGAGTAAGCCACTCTCAGTCGGCTGTAACAACAGCAGACAGAATCCCCCACACTATCCCCGAATACAAGAAGAATATCGCAAAGAACGTAATGGTTCCCGCAAACGCTATAAAGAAGCACGTTGTAGTTGAACAGCGTACGCTCGACCTTATCGACTATGCCGAAACATCGGGCATAAACACTGTCGAGATGAACAGTGACGAGATAGGCGTTATCACATCGGGTATCTGCTACCAGTACGCAAAGGAAGCACTGGGCGACAAGGCAAGCTACTTAAAGCTCGGTATGGTAAACCCTCTGCCCGTAAAGCTGATAAAGGACTTTGCCGCTAAGGTAAAGACGCTCTATGTTATCGAAGAGCTTGACGATGCTATCGAAACACACTGCCGCAAGAACGGCATTGACGTAAAGGGCAAGGAGCTGTTCACTCTTCAGGGCGAATACTTCCAGAGCAAAGTAAGACAGGTCGTTCTCGGTGAAAATGACGAATGGCAGACTCTTGATGCCGAGATACCCGTTCGTCCTCCCGTACTCTGCGCAGGATGTCCCCACAGAGGCGTATTCTACATACTCAAAAAGCTCGGTGTTATGGTAAGCGGCGATATAGGCTGTTACACGCTCGGTGCCGCCGCTCCTCTCAGTGCAATCGACACGACAGTATGTATGGGCGCAAGCATAAGCGGTCTGCACGGCTTCAACAAGGGCAGAAAGGGCGAATACGAGGGCAAGGCGGTAGCCGTTATCGGTGACAGCACATTTATGCACAGCGGTATCACGAGCCTTGTTGACATTGCATACAACCGCAGTAATTCTACCGTTATCGTCCTTGATAACAGCATTACAGGTATGACAGGCCACCAGAACAACCCTGCAAACGGCAAGAACATATACGGTGATCCTGCATCTGCCGTTAACCTTGAAGCACTCGCTCACGCTATCGGCATAAACAGCGTTACAGTTGTAGACCCCGGCGACCTTGCCGAAACCGAAAGAGTTATAAAGGAGGAGCTTGCAAAGGCTGAGCCTTCGCTCATAATCGCACGCAAGCCCTGCGCATTGCTCAAGACCGTAAAGCACAAGCCTCCGTTCCGGATAGATGCCGACAAGTGCAAGAACTGCAAGTCCTGTATGAGAATAGGCTGTCCCGCACTGGTTTCAGGCGACAAGTGCATCACTATCGACAATACCCTGTGCGTAGGCTGCGGACTGTGCGAACAGCTCTGTAAGTTTGACGCTATCAAGGAATAAGCTCTGAAAGGAATATAGCTATGGAAACAAAATCAATAATGATAGTCGGCGTTGGCGGACAGGGTACACTTCTTGCAAGCCGTATACTCGGCAGTGTTCTCGGCACGGCAGGCTATGAGGTTAAGGTAAGCGAAGTACACGGAATGTCACAGCGTGGCGGTTCTGTCGTAACATACATAAGATACGGCGAAAAGGTATACAGCCCCGTTATAGAAAAGGGTCAGGCTGATATGATAGTAAGCTTTGAACAGCTTGAAGCCGCACGTTATGTATCATACCTCAAAAAAGGCGGTACAATAATCACAAACACACAGAAGATAAGCCCTATGCCCGTTATCACGGGTGCGGCTGAATATCCCGACGGCATTATCGACAAGATAAAGGCTATGGGTATAAACATTATCGCAGTTGACGCTCTCTCAGCCGCAGAAAAAGCCGGCAGTGCAAGAGCCGTTAACGTTGTGCTTATGGGCGTTCTTTCAAAGATACTTCCCGGCATCGAGCTTGACGCTTGGAAAAAGGCAGTTGAAAAGTGCGTACCCGCAAAGGTTATAGAGATAAACGAAAAGGCTTTCGATCTCGGCAGAGATCTGTAAGCGTTCAAAAAGGAGCTTTTCTTGAAGATTATTTCCGACTCAACGCCGCTCATTGACGGCTACCGTATGCCTGCGGAGTTTTCCTCGCACAGCGGCTGTATAATAATATTCCCCGAGCGGCCGGATTCGTGGCAGTACGGCGGAGTAAAGGCAAAAAAAGCGTTCTGCGAGGTTGCCTGCGCCATTGCAAAAAGCGAAAAGGTCACCGTTCTTGCCTCATTTGAACAGTATGAAAACGCACGCAGAATGCTCCCCCCTCATATCCGTGTTGTCGAGATGTCCTCTGACGATGCGTGGGCGAGAGATGTTTCACCCGAGTTTGTCGTGAACGATAAGGGCGATATGCGTGGTGTGGACTGGTATTTCAATGCGTGGGGCGGTCTTGTTGACGGGCTTTATTTCCCGTGGGACAAGGATAACAAGATAGCACGCAAGGTCTGCGATATGCTCGATGTCGATGTGTATGACTTCAGCGACTTCGTTCTTGAGGGCGGAAGTATAAGTGCTGACGGCGAGGGTACGATTCTTACCACTGAAGCGTGTCTGCTCAGCGCAGGAAGAAATCCTCAGCTATCCAAAGCGGAAATCGAAGAAAATCTCTGCGAGGGTCTCGGCGCAAAAAAAGTAATATGGCTTCCGGGCGGTATACTGGGCGATGAAACAAACGAACACGTTGACAATATCTGCGTGTTCGCCGCTCCCCACACCGTGCTTTTATCGTGGTGCGAGGACGAAACGAGCGAGCAGTACAGGATGTGCCGAGCCTGCCTTGACGTGCTTGAAAACAGCACAGACACACTCGGCAGAAAGATAGACGTTGTAAAGCTCGCTATGCCAAATCCGATATATATGACCGAGGAAGAAGTCGCAGGTCTTGACCTGTTTGACGGCGAGCCTACAAGAGATACCGTAAGCCCGCTCAGCGCAAGCTATGTAAATCTTTATATAGGCAATAAGACAGTGGTAATGCCTGCTTTCGGCGGTGAGAATACAGAGTATGACCTCAGAGCAAAGAGTGAAGTACAGAAGGTATTCCCAGACCGTGAGATAATACAGATATACGCCCGTGATATACTTATCGGCGGCGGCAATATCCATTGCATAACCCACCAGATACCGTCATTTGTCAGAAAGGAAACTCCCTATGATAAGTAATGTCAAGGTTGCGGCAGTACAGATGAGCTGCAGTGACGACCGTGAAGAAAATATTGCAAAGGCAGAGCGTATGGTAAGACAGGCGGCATCGGACGGAGCGAATGTGATACTTCTCCCCGAGCTGTTCGAGCTTCCGTACTTTTGTCAGGAGAAGAATTACGATTACTATTATCTTGCCGACAAAACCGAAGAAAATCCTGCCGTAAAGCGTTTTATGCAGGTCGCAAAGGAAACCGGTACGGTTATCCCCGTCAGCTTCTACGAAAAGCACGGAAACGCATTTTTCAATACGATAGCTATGATAGACTGTGACGGCTCGCTTATGGGAATATACCGTAAGAGCCACATACCCGATGACCATTTCTATCAGGAGAAGTTCTACTTCACACCGGGCGACACAGGCTTTAAGGTGTGGAATACAAAGTTCGGCTGTATCGGCGTCGGCATATGCTGGGATCAGTGGTTTCCGGAGGCGGCACGCTGTATGGCTCTTATGGGCGCAGATATGCTCCTTTACCCCACCGCTATCGGCAGTGAGCCTATACTGGAGTGCGACTCGATGCCCCACTGGAGAAGGGCTATGCAGGGTCATTCGGCGGCAAACCTTGTTCCCGTTATCGCCGCAAACAGGATAGGTACAGAGTACGTTCACCCTACCCCAGAAAATCAGAATCAGGACTCATCGCTGACCTTCTACGGCTCGTCATTCATAACCGATGCTACGGGAGCGATAGTTTCAGAGGCTGACAGAACGGACGAGGCGGTTATAACAGCGGTAATAGACCACGAGCAGAACCGTGACCTGCGTCAGAGCTGGGGCGTGTTCCGTGACCGCCGCCCCGAGTTGTACGGAAAAATTATGGAACATTAAAAATCAATCATATGTAACAGCCTGACGGATATCGGTATCCGTCAGGCTGTTTTTGACATTTCATCTAAAAATTTGACATATATTTTGTAAGTTTAACTGAATTTTCTGAATTGTATTGACTTATTGTAATTTGTTTAATATAATATAGATAAAGGAGATTTATTATGAAAAATATATTAAAAGCTGTTTTAATTTTCACAATAATGTTCAATTGTGCAACTTTCGCCAACTATCCTGTATATGCCGAATGCTCTCACGTATTCGGCGAGTATATTATTACTCAGAACGCCGGGTGTACCACCACAGGCTCTAAATACAGAGTATGCAAAAAGTGCGGATACAAATCCACTGTGATGATATATCCGAGAGGACACAATACTAAATCTAAGGTCGTATCGCCAAAGTGTACTGTAAAAGGTTATACCCTTGCTTACTGCACAGTATCAGGCTGTGATTATACTGTAAAGTATAATTATACCGATGCTTTGGGGCACAATACCAAAGACACTTGTGTTACACCACCTGATTGTACTACTCAGGGAAAAAGAAAAATATACTGTACAAGATGTTCGTTTGTAACATATATGCCGATACCTGCGCATGGTCATATATATAACAGTGTAAATGAAAATATCTGCGCAAAATGCGGATATAAAAAGCCGACCACAAACTGGTCTTATATGTTTAAGTCACCCTATATGGCAACTCATATATCGCAGAGATTTCCAAAGTATGACGATGGCACAGAACATCATGGCGTAGATATAATTGATGCAAGCGGCAACGTAGATGGCTATCCTGTTTACGCAAGCTATAGCGGTACAGTGTTAGATTCTTTCTATGACAGAACTAACGGCAGAGGAGTCTTTGTCAGAATCAAACAGGACAACGGTTATGTTGTCAGATATCTGCATATGAAAAACGGTTCTGTCAATCTCGTAGAAGGTGATAAAGTAAAAGCCGGCGACTATATTGGAAAAGTTGGTTGTACCGGAGAGGCTTACGGTTCACATCTACACTATGATGTTAAGAAATCCTTAAACTCTTTGGACTACACTCAACCGCTTACTTTCTTCAAAAACATCAATTTCACCTATTCATATTAAGGAGGTAATTTTATGAAAAAATCATTACAAGCTCTCATTATCACAGGTCTGTTGCTCACTGTTTTCGGAACCATGTGCGGTTGCCAATCAACAGTGCAGACATCGCAAAGCTCTTCTGATATTATTCAATCCTCTGAGGTTGAAGCAGCCTCGAACTCAGGCAAAAGCGAAACTAAATTGGATATACATGAAGAAATAATGCCCGCACTTGATATCAAGCAAAACGGCGGCGGTGATGAGCAATCTGCATTTTACGGTGCTCAGGAAATATCCAAACTGGGATTGTTTTCGCAGAAATTTGAAAATCTTGTTAAGGAATCATGCACTGAAAAAGAATTTCAGGAGTATATGACATGGAGCGAAGAAAATGACAATCCCGTTGATAATAAAGACAGACCTTATAATATCAACGAAATGCCGAATCTTCCGAACGTGGTAAAAAAATACTCATTGAATCATGATAAAGTATACGAAATATTGAAAGATCTTCAAAAATATTATACTGAGCTTTCATCTGAAAGCGAGAATGCCAAATATGCAGATATGATATACACCGATGAAGAAATAGAAGCTATCGCCTCCGGCGATGTGAAAAAATGCTTCAATTTATTCACATACAATACTTCAATTATGAAAAACGATCTGATATACACACCTGCGTATATATACAACAACACCATGGATAAACTTGAAGAAGCGGGCATAACCGCAGAAGAAATTGCCGCAAGAACCGAAATATACGGCAGCTTCTCACTCACCGATGAACAGATGACCGCACTTCAGAACAAAATGCTCAAATATGTTGCTTTGCAAGCTGAAAAAGGCAATTTCAGCGGAACATATGAAATCCCGACTACCGCAACTTTCAGTGTACCCGAAAAAATCGAAAATGCAACGTTTGTTACACAGACATAAATAAACCGGGACACGCCTTGACAACCCCCGACCGTTATGCTAAAATAACAATACAAACAATACAATAATTCTGCCACCGGGTAGAGATGCGAAAGCACCGTAGTACATCGTTAGGTCTTTGAAGATGTACCTGCGGTGCTTTTTCGGTAAATTTACGGAGGATACAATGCTCAGAAAACTGAACAACTACTTCACAACCTTTGAAAAAATACTATGGATAGGCTCGTTAGTGCTGATAACAGGCTCTGCCGTTATGTTCGGCAAGGACGGGATACTGTCCGTCATAGCGTCGCTTATCGGCGCTACCTCGCTTTTGCTCAATGCCAAGGGCAACCCCATAGGACAGGCTCTCGGCGTGATTTTCAGCATACTCTATGCGATAATTTCCTTCTCCTTTGCCTATTACGGCGAGATGATAACCTATCTCGGACTCACAGGACCTATGGCGCTTGCCGCTTTTATAAGCTGGATAAGAAACCCGTTTGCAAAGGGTAAGGCTGAGGTAAAGGTAAATCATATCCATAGGGGCGAGGTTCTCTTTATGTTCATACTCACCGCCGTTGTCACCGTAGTTTTCTACTTCGTACTCGACTTTTTCAACACGGCAAATCTTATTCCGAGTACCGTTTCCGTCACAACGAGCTTCCTCGCCGTATATCTCACATTCCGTCGCAACCGTTTCTTCGCTGTCGCCTATGCCGCAAATGATATAGTGCTTATAATCCTGTGGTCGCTCGCCGCCTTGACCGATATAAGCTATATCTCGGTCGTAGTCTGCTTTGTGATTTTCTTTGTAAATGACATATACGGCTTTGTAAGCTGGAGCGCAATGCGGAAAAGACAGGCAGCTGAAATTCAGCCGTGAGTTGTTCGGGTAAATGTATTGAATAAAAAGCCGCCCCTCAGTGTACTTTGGTACATTGGGGGACGATTTTGTCTAATCGGTTATTTCTGACTAACCATGTAGCGTTAATTTAACGCTTTTTCAAATCAGAGAGCCAATCCTATTGCCCATGCGATAAGTCCCGCAAGAGCCGCAACGGGTACTGTCATAATAAGCAGCTTCAGCATCTTTGTAGCCTTATACTTAGGATCGTGCCAGGTGTCAAGCAGATCTTCTGTGCCGGGGATTATCCACCATTTCGACTTTGCTACCCAAAGATAGTCAACGAAGAACCAGTCGAAAAATTCCATTCCGTAGAACAGGACGTAATACTGCCACGCACATTCGAAATAGCCTCTTGCGCCGTTTATAAAGAGTATCATGACTATCGGGAATATCAGATCTCCTATCAGAAGCAGGGTCATTGAAATGACAGTACGTTGCTTTATTTTCTTTGCGGTCGTAAGCCCCATTTCTATAACTCTGTCCTGCATTACCTTCGGATAGAATATAATTCCGCCTACAGGCCCTTTTCTGCCGACAAGCGCAAGCATAAAAAGCGCAAACCATACCCACAGGATAAGAATTTCTATAACCAGTTTAAGTATCAGCATATTTTCTCCTCCTTTTTTATTCCGAATTTGATTATACATGACTAACTCATTTGTGTCAATATAGGAAATAAACAAATCCGCCTGTGTGTGCAGGCGGATCAGCTTGTAGAAAAAGTCTGTTTTTATAAAGATAGAGCAAATTCTCTAACCCTAACCCCAAACCCCTTCCCCTCGGGAAGGGGCTATATTGCTGGGGCTACCGCCCCTAGTCCCTGTTGGGGGCTACGCCCCTCAACCCCATTTATACATTATTTCTTCTTGGCTTTATTTTTCGGCACAGGCGTTATCCGTTCGAGAATTTCGACCGCCTTTGCCGTAAGCTCCCTGTCCTCTATGTCAAGTATATAATGCTCCTTTGCGCTGTCATACGGCACACCGCACTCAGCGCCCGACATAAGCTCTTCGATTTCGGGGAGCTTTTTAACATATACCGTGTTGTCGCAGACAAGCAGGACAGGCTTATCGTTAACATAAACCATATATTCGCCGAACATCTTTTTATACCGCACGTTTTCAACGCCGACAAGCTGTTCACATACGAACTCTATATATTCCTGCGATGTTGCCATTTCTCAGCCTCTGCCTTCTTTTCTCTTTACAAAAAATCTTATTGCAAACAGCACCGCCAGCATAAGAGCCGCCGAGAAGCCAAGCACTATGAATACGTTATGCACAAAGCCCGACAGCAGATAGCCGACAACGCACACCGCCGCAACTGTCAGCGCATACGGCAGCTGTGTCGAAACGTGATTGACGTGGTCGCACTGTGCGCCTGTCGATGCCATAATGGTGGTATCCGAGATAGGCGAGCAGTGGTCGCCGCACACCGCACCCGCAAGGCAGGCTGAAATGCAGATGATGACCATTGACGGAATTTCTCCCGTCTGCGAAACATTCGCAAGCTCCGCCTCAAACACGCTCGTAACGATAGGGATAAGTATGCCGAACGTTCCCCACGATGTACCCGTTGCAAAAGCAAGCCCGATAGCCACCACGAACAGTATTACAGGCAGAAGCACGCTCAGCGCCGTTGCACTCTGTACCACTCCCGAAACAAACGCACCTGCTTCAAGGTGGTTTGTCATCGTTTTAAGTGTCCACGCAAAAGTCAGTATAAGTATCGCAGGCACCATCTGCTTAAATCCTGCGGCGATAGAATCCATACATTCGTTGAACTTCAGCACACGGCGGAGCATATAATATGCAATTATAACTATCAGCGCCGAGATAGAGCCGAGCGACAGACCGTAAGCCGCATCGCAGTTTGCAAATGCCGTCACAAAATCCGTACCGGAGAAAAATCCGCCAGTATAGATCATACCCACAACGCAGAACACGATAAGCACAGCAACAGGAAGTATAAGGTCTATAACCCTTCCACGCTCGGTCACCGGCTGTGCGTCCTGCTCATAAGTATTGTTTTTTGTTGTGAAAATATCACCGTTCTTTGCGTTGTCCTCGTGTATTTTCATCGGTCCGTAATCCGTATCGCTCACCGATATGAATATTACCATAAGAATCGTTAAAAATGCGTACAGATTATACGGTATAGTGTTTATGAACAGTGATATTCCGTTTACGCCCTCGACCGTACCGCTTACCGCCGCCGCCCACGATGAGATAGGTGCAATAATGCAGATTGGTGCGGCTGTCGAATCTATAAGATAAGCGAGCTTTGAACGTGATATGTTGTGCTTGTCGGTTATCGGCCTCATTACCGAGCCTACCGTCAGACAGTTGAAATAATCGTCAACGAATATCAGCACACCGAGGAAAAACGTTGACAGTGCAGCTCCCCGTCTGCCCTTGATATGAGCCGCCGCCCATTCACCGTAGGCACGGCTGCCGCCCGCCTTGTTCATCAGTACAACGATTATTCCCAGTACAACAAGGAACACCAGTATTCCGACATTGTATGCGTTTGAAAGATTTGTTATAAGACCGTCCTGCACGACCGCCTTGAACGTTCCCTCAAATCCCGTTCCCGATGCCGCCGCATAGATTATTCCGCCCGACAATATTCCGACAAACAACGAGGAATACACTTCCTTTGTGATAAGTGCAAGTCCTATCGCTATGACCGGCGGAAACAGCGACCACAGCGTACCCTTGGCTTCGGTTATCGGTGCGGCAATAATACAGCATACCGTAAAAGCCACGATAAGCAATCCAAACACCGCTTTGCTCAGATAAGATTTTTTCTTCTTTTCCATTGTTACTTCCTTTTCGCCCGTAAGCCTGTCACACGGGCGGATTTACGTTTTAAGATACTTTAATGGTACATTATTTCGGCTCTGTTGTCAAGCGTTTACAGATTAAAACCGCCGTAAATTTGTGGGTGTCAATCTTTGTAAAAAACAAATCGGATAACCTGCAATTTTATAATCGGTTTTTCTTATTGCCGTCTTTGCTTATGATATGATCCTCTTGCACAAACAGCTTTATAAGTCGGGGGTATCTGTCCGCATTGCTCATTATATAAGTCGATGCAGCAACATACAATATCGCAAAAACAAAGTAAACTCCCGATAAAACGAATAAGGTCTTGCGGTTTTCGTCGTTTACACTGTTTACATCGTCAAGCAAAACATAACGGGTATTGCCGCAGGAAAACAGGCGTATATCGGTTTCTTCGTCGTTTTCTTTATCAATGTAACCTATCTCAAATTCCCTGTTCTTTGCTATGTTTATCTCAATATCTTTATATTCCTGCGAATTATCTTCTATAAATCCGGTTGCAAACGTCCGATTCTCGCCGGCTCTATCCGATACCGTAATTATAAATCTGCCGCTGTTATCGCTTTTGTCAAAGTGATATTCCGTAATTCTGCCCGTATATATCGTTATTTCATCGGGCGTTATATCGGGGTTTGCAAACAACGCAACAACGAGCGAAAATACAGGTAACGCCATAACAATAATATCAACAAGAATAAACCCTCCGGGGTTGCGGATATTACCACGGAACAGCTTTGATTTCTCAGAGTTTATGACCTCGGCATTTTCCGAACGCTGTATCAGCTCCTTTGCAAAGCCGTCAATATTGAAAGCATTTTCATCTATCAATATAAGCCTTTTACCGACAGTGATTATCAGATTTCCGCCGTAACGTATTTTCTTCACTTGTGAATATTCATACCTGTGTGTTATCCTCAGCATATCCCGATAAGTAAAGTCCTTGTCGGTGTAATCTACCCTCTGGTTTACAGTAAGTACAAGTATAACGCCAAGCACGACAAATACACCGAATACGATACAGGCAGCCATACCTGCACCGCTTATTGCCGCAGCTACCGTCACAACGCCGAAAAAAGTGCGCATACAAGCCCGATAACCGCTATCTCTCTGCTGTTTATTACCGTCTTGTAATCTATTCTATTTTTTGATTTATATTTCATCGTTTCCTCTTATGAGTACCATTCTGTATTATCATCGTTCATTATATGATCTGTTTTTCATACGCAATACAGGGTGAACCGTCAGCAACATAAATGATACCGCATTTTGCAAATCCGTTTTTCTCAATAAGATGCCTCGTTATCTTGTTATCCTGATGCGTATCTATCGCACAAGAGTTATTGTCATCCGAGACATCTGTTTTCTCCTTGCCGTTTATTCTTATATGAATTTATTATACTCGATTTAATTTCTTCGGTCAACCAAAAATTCCGCCCCGATAACCCGGGACGGAAAAAATCTGTATTCAATATGCTATCCGAACCCGTCAAACTTCCCTGTACTCCATAGTATACAGATACTGACCGGATTTCAGTTGCTTTTTAGCGGTATTCTTCATTCCGCACTTAGTGTATTTAGCTACCTTAAGTGCAGTGTCGGTATCAAGCACGCATGGTATACCCTCCCTTGCCGCTTCGGAAAAAGGGTGTTCAAGTATCTTTTTCATATATCCTTTTCCCTGATATTCACGCAGAACTACCACCATCGACACCGCTACATAATCCTTTTCCTTTTTGTAGACTTTGGCATAAAGCTCCTCGCTTGAACCTGCCACAATTCTCACGCTGCGAAATGACATCTCCCTGAGCATTCTCCCAACCATATGTAACGCAGGCTTCAGCTTAATTTTAGTGCTTTTGCGCCAATACGCAAGAAACCCCTCGTGATTGTCGGACGTAGTGTACAAAACCCCCGAGTTATAGAAATACTCCGTCATTATCTCAAACGCCTTTATAATATCCTCACGAGGCGCAGTTGTGGCAATACCGTCACCCTCTGCGGCGAAGGCTTCGCCGATAAGCGTTCCGTAATGCGCCAGCTCTTCCTTTGTCATATTGCTTACTTTCTGCATGGTTTTTCCGCTCCTGTTCTAAAGTTAGTCATCACTAATTATATTATAACCGATTTCAGCCCAGCGGTCAACCAAAAATCCCGCAATTTCCAAAGCAGACCATTTTATGTCAAAAACAGCGTTTTACCTGCATACCGCAAACCGTCAATAAAATCAGTCATATATTATGCAAAAACTGTTTTCGCATTTTTTATTTTGCTGTTTTACTCCTTTTCCGCACTTTTTGCAATACCCATCCCCATTTTTATACAAAAACCCCGCCCCCGAAACCTCGGGAGCGGAATAGTATATGTTTAATCATTTTTACTAATAATCTTACTTGCCAATTTGCCTATTATTTTAGTCAATTCATTTTCAAAATCTCTCGAAACATCATCTGCATAACTTATTGCATGAGCACACTCGTGCAATAACGTACCAGCATAGTCAGTAATACAGCTAAGCTGATTTCGCTTAATGAGAATTTTTCCTTCTTCCTGTATCCAAAGTCCTACAGTTTTATAGTAAAACTCATTTTCATAAATTTTATCTACTATTTGTATGATTCTTACTGATTTTGGCTTACCGCCTATTGTATTCAATATATCCGAAGTTTTATTATAAATGTTTCGTTCATTTAATGTCAATTCTGAAATATCAACAACAGTTGGCGAAAACTTGCTTTTCTCATCTTCTATATATTGCCTTACCGTTGTTAACGTATCACCATTTTCTGCAGTATCATTATACTGATCCATTTTATTTACTAAACTATCAGATACAACTATCGGGTTCTGACCTTTTCTTCTCATATCATCAATTATCGAAGGAGTATCTATCGCTTGCTGTGCAGTAACAAAAGTTGTTGTAGAATCAATTTGGCTTAGCTTTTTTGACGCATATATAGCAACATCGTTCCATGACAATTCATCGTGCTTATCGCCTGAGGTATAATTCTGCAAATCATACACTAATTCTTCTATCACTTCTTCCGAATCACAACTCAGCAATATATCTTTTATTCTGCTCGTATATGCACTTCTGCCAACATTAGTTCGTTCTCGATTCAAAGCCTTCTTTATTTGACTGTTAAGTAAAGTGATGTTGTATGAAAACAAAAAATTATCTTCTTGAGCGACTTTAACGCCATTAATATAAATGATACTGCCAGTACCATTTTTTGAATTACTTGTCCATATTTGGTTGTTTCCAATATATCATCATTTGTGAAAGACAAGAAAAGCGATTTTGCTTTCTCAATATCATCTGCAGCACATCCAAACAAACAAAAATCAGTTCCAATCATATTCTCGTTTTCAGGAGGTAAAATTTCTGCGTGCAAAGTAATGATATCTTCAAAACCAACTTTTGATGCAGTCTTTAATGTAATATCACCATATTTTGATTTGATTTTTACTTTTATATTGTGCCGATATAATGTAGCTAAAGCATCTTTCAAACCAACACCAAATCTACCAATGAGTTTATCGTTATTCGATTTTTCGTCATTTTCATTCTGCGTTAAATGATGATAATTCAAACCACGTCCATAATCTTTAATATGCCACCAACTGCTATCATCTTGGTAGATATCGATGTTTTTGCTTCTTGTAAGTATCTGCTCATCCAATGCATTTGCAATAATCTCTCGTATGGCATGATAAACTTCCCAATTTTCAAGTATTTTTTCAATGTTTAAATCGAATTCTCTGATTTTCTCCATAGCAATTTGCTCCTCATAATATTTTGTAAGGTCAAAAAATTACTGCTAAAAACATATTACCATTTATTTTTAATTTTGTCAACACCATTGAAAGCTATACAAAAACCCCGCCCCCGAAACCTCGGGAGCGGGGAAATCGCCTTTATCTATCGCTTACGCATTCTTGTCAAGACCTGTGATTTCAAGTGTATCACGGGCGATAAGAAGCTCCTCGTTTGTAGGAATTACCCATACCTCAACCTTGCTGTCGGGAGCAGAGATCTTTGTGAGCTTGCCCTTTAAGCCATCGTTTACAGAGTTGTCGAGCTTGATGCCGAGATATTCCATATTCTCGCATACGCCCTTTCTTACTTCCGGAGCGTTCTCGCCGATACCGCCTGTGAAGATAACAACGTCAAGACCGTTCATAGCGGCTGTGTAAGAACCGATGTACTTCTTTATCTCGTATGTCAGCATATCTGTAACAAGCTGTGAACGCTTGTCGCCCTGCTGTGCGGCACTTGTAATATCTCTGTTGTCGCTGAACTGACCCGAAAGTCCGAGGAAGCCCGACTTCTTGTTGAGATAGTCGCTCATCTGTGCGGGAGTGAAGCCCAGCTTGTTCTGTACGAATTCAACAGCCGAGGGGTCAACACTGCCCGAGCGTGTACCCATGATGATACCATCAAGAGGAGTAAAGCCCATTGATGTATCTACAGACTTTCCGTCCTTGATAGCTGTTATGGATGAACCGTTGCCAAGGTGGCACGATACGATGTTAAGACCTTCAAGGCTCTTGCCTGTGACCTCGCCGTACTTCATTGATACAAAGCGGTGTGACGTTCCGTGGAAGCCGTACTTTCTTACGCGGAACTGCTCATAGCACTCATAAGGCATACCGAACATATAAGCCTTGGGAGGCATTGTCTGGTGGAACGCCGTATCGAATACTACTACCTGAGGAGTTGTTTCGGGGATAACCTTCTTGCAGGCTCTCAGCGCAAGTGCGTGTGCGTGGTTATGTACGGGAGCAAGGTCTGCAAGACCGTCTATCTGATCTATAACCTCGTCCGTTACGATTGTTGTCTTTGTGAATACCTCAGCACCCTGCACTATTCTGTGACCTACAGCGCCGATTTCGCTCATATCCTTGATAACGGCGGCGTCGCCCTTTGTCATTACCTCAACCAGCTTTTCAAAAGCCTCTGTGTGAGTGGGGAACGAACATTCCTCTACATATTCCCTGCCGTCAAACGTCTTGTGAGTGATCTTTCCGTCTATACCGATACGCTCGCAATTTCCCTTTGCTATGACCGACTCATCCTTCATATCTATAAGCTGATACTTCAGTGATGAACTGCCGGCATTTACTACCAGAATTTTCATTTAAATAAGATACCTTTCTGAATTAATTTTTGCTGAACGCAATATCATTATTATTTTAAACCAAACCGCCCGAAAAATCAAGTGCTTTGACGAAAATTACGACTGCTTGCCGATATTTTTACACCATGAGGAGAAAACAAGAAAGCCGCCCAATTTAAAAGGCGGTTGCAGTTTGTAGAAAAAGTATGTTTTTTTCAAAAAAGTGCTTGTCCTCAATCCCTATCCCCAAACCCCTTTCCCCGGGAAAGGGGCTATATTACTGGGGC
>ENA-OYVY01000320-OYVY01000320.1-human-gut-metagenome-genome-assembly--contig:-NODE-320-length-25419-cov-10.366346_pt1 | contig 25419 bp, 22 predicted proteins | sample MGYA00244161_ERZ653379 | MGnify/ENA primary metagenome ERZ653379 (study PRJEB26926, sample SAMN06164900) | human gut metagenome | biome: ENVO:00009003; feature: ENVO:2100002; material: ENVO:00002003... | reverse complement strand
GGGCAAAATCAGCATTCTCGGACAAAAAACCATAACCGGGATGAATGGCATCGGCTTTGCATCGTTTGGCAGTCTCTATTACTTTTTCTATATTTAAATAGCTTTCCCTGGCTATAGCAGGACCTATAAGATAGGCCTCGTCAGCATACATCACATGATGAGAAGTGCGGTCGGCTTCTGAAAAGACAGCAACGGTCCGTATGCCCATTTCTCGGCAGGAACGCATTACACGTAAGGCTATTTCACCTCTGTTTGCAATCAATACTTTCTTTATCATTTTTCTTCTTATTATAACGGGGGTTAATTTCGCAGGCATAGAAACTGTCCTTGACGGCTTTCAGGCAGTCATGGCACAGGCAATCGGAATAATTCTCCATTAAATAGGTGCGTTGCAGAGCATCCAGTCGGACAGTTGCGCAATGACACGATAAAATATCATTGTGCATACAATCAAATGTTGCACCACAACGTGGACATACCTTTTTCATAGGCATTCCTCCCGTAAATTTTTTATTTTCTTATTTTCTTTCGTACTGCTTTCCTAATCCCACGAGTAAAAACAGCCTTTAATGAATGGCAGGTCTTCTGACTGACTCCTTATCTTGAAGCCTTCCCGATGTGAGGATTGTCACATCAGTGGCAAAGGTATTTTTCAAGATTCCAGCAGAGCTTCACAGCAGCGGGACTGTCCGGGATTTGCACCCGATTCCCTTTTAATCCGAATAGCAGATAGACTATCCGAAACCAATTCGGGGCAAAGATAATGGATTTTATAATTAAACGAAGCGGAAAAGATGAAAAAAGTGTTGCTTGAAGTTTTTTTTCTTTTTCCAGTTGTTTTATTGATTTAATTCCTAACTTTGTCAGTAATATCGGTTTCCGGATTAGCCGTTGGCGCGAAACGGAATTAAAAGGGAATCCTGTGCAAATCAGGAACTATCCCCGTAGCTGTAAGTTTTATCCTCCCATAGTGTGGGGAAGTGTTGTGACATTCTTAGCCACTGGTTATTGTGAAAACCGGGAAGGCGCTACAACGGAAACAAGTCAGAAGACCTGCCGTTATTGTTTATATCATTCATGGCTTTCGGGTGAAAGGCGATAGAACGAATCATACTGATCCTTTTTATTACTGGTTTCCATGAATTGTCGTGTGTGAAAGACTTATATTGAATAATGTGTGTTTTGTATAACCTTAATTTATAAGTATGATTAATTCAGAGGTATTTATTATTAAGAGAGATGGTAAAAAAGAAACTTTCTCTCTTGATAAAATTAAAAATGCAATAGCCAAAGCATTTTTGTCAGTAGGAAGTTTTGCTACCCAGGATGTGATTACTACTGTATTGAGTCGCGTTAGTGTCAGTGATGGAATGAATGTGGAAGAAATCCAGAATCAGGTGGAGGTGGCCCTGATGGCTGAACATTATTACAGTGTTGCCAAGGCGTATATGCTGTATCGTCAGAAACATTTGGAGGATCGTGAGGTGAGAGATAAACTGAAGTTTTTGCTTGACTATTGTGACGCTTCCAATCCGGCAACTGGCAGTAAATATGATGCGAATGCCAATGTGGAGAATAAGAATATTGCTACGCTGATAGGAGAGTTACCCAAATCAAATTTTATTCGTCTCAACCGTCGTCTGTTGACTGACCGTTTGAAAGACATGTATGGAAAGGAATTGTCCGATCGTTATTTGGAACTTCTGAATCATCATTTTATTTATAAAAATGATGAAACTAATCTGGCTAATTATTGTGCCAGCATTACTATGTATCCTTGGTTGAATAATGGTACGATAGCAGTGGGAGGGAACTCTACGGCTCCTACTAACTTGAAATCTTTTTGTGGTGGATTTGTCAATATGGTTTTTATTGTATCCAGTATGTTAAGTGGTGCCTGTGCTACTCCAGAGTTTTTGATGTATATGAATTATTTCATTGGTTTGGAATATGGGCAGGAATATTATAAGTATCCCGATAAGATTGTTGATTTATCTACCAAACAAAGAACAATAGACAAAATCATTACAGACTGTTTCGAGCAAATAGTATATTCTATTAACCAGCCTACAGGGGCGCGTAATTTTCAAGCCGTCTTTTGGAATGTAGCTTACTATGACAAATATTATTTTGAAAGTCTTTTTGGTAACTTCTTTTTTCCCGATGGAAGCCAACCTGACTGGAATTCACTAAGTTGGTTGCAGAAACGTTTCATGAAATGGTTTAATAAAGAGCGTACACGTACTGTTTTAACATTTCCTGTAGAAACAATGGCGCTTTTGACTAAAGATGGTGATGTATTAGATAAGGAATATGGTGACTTTACGGCTGAAATGTATTCCGAAGGTCATTCTTTCTTTACTTATATGAGTGATAATGCAGATTCTTTAAGTAGTTGCTGCCGTCTTCGCAATGAGATACAGGACAATGGTTTCAGCTATACTTTGGGAGCAGGTGGGGTTTCTACAGGCTCAAAAAGTGTGCTGACTATTAATTTGAACCGTTGCATCCAGCATGCGGTGAAATCCGGTATACTTTATCCGTTTTTTTTGGAAGAAGTGGTTGATTTGGTACACAAAGTCCAGTTGGCTTATAATGAGAATCTGAAATTGTTGCAGTCGAAAGGTATGCTGCCTTTGTTTGATGCTGGTTACATCAATATGAACCGTCAGTATCTAACTATCGGTGTTAATGGTTTGGTGGAAGCAGCGCAATTTATGGGTATTGAAATCAATGATAACCCTAAGTATGAAGCATTTGTTCAGGAGATTTTAGGAATGATTGAACGATATAATAGGAAGTACCGTACAAAGGATGTTTTGTTTAATTGCGAAATGATTCCTGCTGAGAATGTAGGAGTGAAGCACGCTAAATGGGATAAAGAAGCAGGCTTCCAAACATTCCGAGAATGTTATAACAGTTATTTCTATATTGTAGAAGACAAATCGTTGAATGTTGTCGATAAATTCCGTCTGCATGGACGCCGCTATATAAAGCATTTAACGGGAGGCTCGGCCTTGCACATGAATTTGGAAGAACATCTTAGTAAGGAGCAGTACAGACAACTACTTCGGGTAGCTGCTATAGAAGGCTGTAATTACTTTACATTTAATATACCGAATACCATTTGCAATGAATGTAAGCATATTGATAAGAGATACTTGCATGAATGTCCTGAATGTCATAGTCAGAATGTGGATTATCTGACACGTGTTATCGGGTATATGAAGCGGATCAGTAATTTTTCTCAGGCAAGGCAGAAGGAGGCTGCACAAAGATATTATGCTCCGTTACGTTGATTATGACATCGTATTTCAAGAAATTCCGGATGAAGTCACTCTGGCGATCAATCTCTCTAACTGTCCCAATAGGTGCAAGGGCTGTCATAGCCCTCATTTGTTGGAAAATGTAGGAGAATCTTTAACGGAAGAAAGTCTTGGGCATCTTTTACAGAAGTATGGAAAGGCGGTGACTTGCGTCTGTTTTATGGGAGGCGATGCCGAACCCTTTGAAGTGGAAAGGTTGGCAGGATTTCTTCACCGACAGTCTATCGCTTTGGTAAAGGTGGGTTGGTATTCGGGGAAGAATGAATTGCCGGAAGGTCTTTCCGTTCAGAACTTTGAATATATAAAGTTGGGACCGTATATTGAAAAATTGGGTGGCTTGAAATCTCCTGATACCAATCAGCATTTCTATCGGATATACGGGGATGAGATGAAAGATATTACCTATCGGTTTTGGCGTATCTGAAAAAGGCGGAAATAAATTCCGCCTTTTTCAGATAAATATATTAAGTTGGTTATGCTTCCGGTTGATAGTCTTCACCATTCTCCCATGCACTGTCGTCATTCCAGTTTTCATATAAATGGTTTACCCAAATTTGGCGAATCTCAGGATAACTGCCAAGGGCTTTCATATTACATCCGTCTTTAATACCATGATCAGCTCCGGCTTGATCTATCGGGTGGCTTTCGAATGTTCTGTCCACTTTGAATCCTAATTTCTCCAAACGTTCACGCCAGCTATATTCATTTGTATTGATTTCCACATTACTTACATCGTCATCTTCGGCCATAGCTTCCAGTCCCCAAAGGTCGTTGTGGGCATGGTCACCGGCAATTGACATGAAAGGTGCAAGATAAACATTTACTTCTGATGGGTTCAGGCCGTTCTTTTCGCAATAGCTCATCACCTTAGAGTACATACAGTCGGGATATTGGGTTTTGTCAAATCCTTCTACAGGAATTCTATTAGCCGGTTCTTCCTCTATTTCTTTCGGGAAGAAAAGCATGTCACCATAATCCACAGTACCTACAAAGATATTGTTGTTGGCAGCAAGTTCCTGCAATGCTTTTTCCATGTCAGAGTACTTTTTGTTAGCATTGTAATTCTCATCCGGATTACCGTGTCCCATTAGAAGCACGATGTTGTTCTTGCCTGCTAATTTAGACTCATAGTGTTTGTAAAGTATCTCTGCTACATCTTTAGTATCTTCTGCACTGGAAAGAAGGTTGGCACCTTTCAATACATCAATATGCGGATACCATTGAATCATAAAGTATTTTTTTACATCAGTATTCATTAATGAAAGATATTCTTCGCCTGGAATTACGTGCAATGATTGTACAGCCACACGTTTGTATCCTGCATCGCCTATTGCTTTCAACCATTGGTCCAATTCATAACGTGCTATGCCGGTAGATGCTTCTACACGTCCGATACATGTACGTGAAGTAAATGACATATAAATATCCGTATTGGGGAATTTAGCTTTAAAATCCTCAATCACATCATCATAAACAGAAAGGGACTCATTATAGGTACTGCCAAAAGTACAGAGCAAAATGGCTGTGTCGTGTTGCTTGGTTCTGGTTACTACATCCACAGCAGGATTAACAGTACTTTCTTCATCATCATTGTCACTACAGGAACTGAATCCTGTGCAAGTTGCGGCAGCAACAAAAGCCGCCATCAGATAATACTTGAATTGTTTCATACTAATAAAAATTAATTTATAAATTGTTGGTTATTAATTGTTTTTGAATTTAATGAGGGCGGAGACATAAAAAGTTCTTCCGGGAGTTGATGTGGCACGATTCCGTCCGAAAGGAGTACGGTCTACATAGTCAAATACATTATCTACCCCGGCATTCATCGTTAATGACCACCGTTTCATTTTTAATAATGAGTGGGCTGTGTTGATACGCCAAGTTTGGAATCCGTCGGCATTATTATCATTTATATAACGGCGTGTAGACTGATATCTGCCATAGATGCCGATACCCAAACGATACAGTTTCCATGAATGTTGCCATAAGATATTTAAATTTGCATTATGGCTGGAAGTAGCATCAATAGGAAGATATTTCATATAATCTATACCTTTGTTAGGATATTGCGCTTTTGGATCAGCATAACTATATCCGCCGGCAAGGCTGAGAGATTTTGCAGGACGATAGTTGAAGGTGAAATCCATACCATAAATACGTGCCTTTGTCAGATTCTTATATTGTTTGCTCTTTTCTACTTCAAGAAACTTTTCATCGGGAGTTACGGAAATTTCAACCAGCTCAATCATGTTGTGAAGATAATTCATGTATCCGGTTAAACTGGCTTGGAATTTTTGCCCTACGTACTCGATACCGATTGAAGCATATTGTGAGGTTTGTGCTTTTAGATCTGTGTTGCCATGATATGCAGTCAAGGCACCGCCTCCGATAACGCCGGTATAATTATAATAAAGTTCTTTAATAGTGGGTGCTTTGTAGCCTAAAGCATAAGAAGCACGCAAATTAATATGTTCTCCGGGTTTATAAAGTCCTGATATTTTCGGACTGAAATTCAATCCTGTTTCCTTGTGTTGTGTTCCTCGTACCCCGGCAGTCAGAACCAGATTTTCTCTGGCTGTCCATTCCTCTTGTATATAAGCTGCCAACGTATAAACGGAAGCGCGGTCACCGTCAATGTGATGAGGTGATTCCAAATGATTGTACTGATATTCGATTCCTGCATTTAAAATATGGTCCTCTCCAAGATAAAATACACTTTTTACCTGGCCTAATATTTGTTTCTGAATACTTTGTTTGATACGTTGACCGGCAAAGTAGGTGATACGTTCATGGCGGTCATTGTCTAGAAAATAATCAGTATGCTCGTTTAGCTTATAGTCATAGAAGTAACCGTATCTGCCATACGAGAGGTCTGCAGTCAGATAATTCCGTTTTCCTAATTTATATTTACTTCCTACTGCAAATGTATAGTTGCGATAATAAAAATCGTTGGCTTGATATTTCCAAGGACCGTGTGTACGCATTACCCAACGCTCATAATAAGTGCCTTCTGCAGTGAGGTCTAGTTTGCGATTGACTTGCCATTCAATGTTCTCGGACAGGGTATAGTTTGAAGAACGGTTTACGGTCAACATAGTAGAGCCGGATTTCAATTGATTCTGATCCCACTGCAGGTCTGTATTCCGCCAGCCATCGGTATGCCGGAAGTTGATTCCGGTTACAGATTTTATCTTTCCATAATTAAAGCCGAAACTGGTACTTTGACGTATATCACCATATTCACCTATGCGGGATGTATTGGTGAGCTCCATTTTTTCACGGTTACGTTTGGTTATGATATTGATAACTCCGGCTATTGCGTCACTGCCATAAAGTGAAGAAGCGGCTCCTTTTACAATCTCTATGCGTTCTATATTAGCTGGATTTAATTGATTCAAGTCGTTTTGCCCTCCTACATCGCCATTCATTCTTTTTCCATTTATCATGATCAGGATATAGTCATTGTTCAATCCGTTTAGTTGGATATGGCTCCCCATATCACCATCATGAAAGGTCAATGAAGGACTAAGACCACTGAGCAAATCGTCTATACTGCGTGCCTGATATTGTTCCAAAGCTTTGCTGGTTATTACTTCAGTCTGTACGGGAGCATCTTTCAGATAATGTTCAGTACCTGTACCCGTGATGACCACTTCATTCAGTAATACGGACAATTCTTTATCGTCTTTATCTTTGAGAATACTTTGGGCACTTGCAATTTGTGTACCTAATAGTAGAATAGCAGGAAGTAAATACCTCATATTGTGTTTTATTTAATTTGCAAAATAAAACATCAAGTTTCCCTCTGATAAAGAGGAATGCCACAAAGGAATAGACGTTGGAAAACGCTTGTTCGAATGGACACATACTTCTAATCCTGGAAGCTTGGTGTTTATTGTTCAACAGACTTAGCAGGTATTCTGGCTTTCCTCTGATTGGAAACCTTCCCATTTCTTCAAATGAAACAGTGGTTTTGGACTATCCAATCAACATAATGAGGATTTACAGCTGCAGGTACAGCCCCGGATTTACACCGGATTCCCTTGCATCGGGCTATGTGATAGCCCGATTACTAATTCTGTTGCAAAGATATAGGTTTATTTTATATTATCTTCGATAAGTCTTTGATTTTTTTAGCTTTTAAATTTTAAAGACAAACTGATATAGAATGAACGTCCGGGGGTAAGAGTTGCATAATTGCTGTTATAAGGACGATCATCCGTATAATCGAACAGGTTTTCTATGCCACATCCGGGTTCTATGATTACAGATTTTAAGTTGAAAGAATGGCGTGTGTTTAAATCCCACAATTGATAGTCGGGAGCATAGCCATAACTTTTAGAGAAACGTTTGCTGTTGATACGACCGTTCAAATTTATGTTCAACCGATATATCTTCCATGAATGCGCCCATTGGGCATTGATATTGTATGCGTTTTTAATACTTTTGTCGATGGGTTGTTCCAATTCCACGTCTTGGGTATTAAGATGAGTATATCCTCCGCTTAAATTGAACCCGGCACCTAGGTATGCATTGGCGGATACATTGATTCCGTATACTTTAGCCTCCGCTATATTATCACGTTGACGAACTTCCTTATGACCATATTGCTCCATAGCTTTATCTCCCGTGGCAATCGTATTATAATCTATCATGTCACGAATATTATTATAAAAAGCATTGACTGATACAGAAAAACGCTCATGTACATACTCTGCACTCAATGAGAAATAATCATTCTTTTCCGGCTTTAAATCCAAATTGCCTATTGTCAACCTGTCATTTTTTTTAGCTATGTCAGTGGCATAGAGTTCAGACAGGGTAGGAGTTCGGAAACCTGCTGCATAGGAGGCACGGAAATTGAATTTGCCGGGTTTATACATCAGTGCTACATTGGGAGTGGCATGATTTTTGAAATTTTCATGATAAATGTAACGTACACCGATCAAAGCCTGTAGATTTCTCAGTAACTTTATTTCATCTTGTGCAAACAAGGCCAGTGTATAAGCATCTTCTTTAGCTATATTGTCTGTTTGACTTTTCAAGACATCAACGATATATTCTGTGCCGACTGAAAGTTTGTGCCGGCCACCTAATTTAAAGATACCTTTTATGCTAAGATTGTGATTGCGGGTCCGTTTGCGCACTTGCTCTTCACCTGCTTTTCCATTATAAGTTTTATTGTCTTTAAAAAAACAATAAGAGGAAGAAAAATGATCGGCGTAATAGTCTGCGGTAATATAATTCCCTTTACTTATCATGTATTGGGTACCAATACCATAATTAAAGGTTTCATGCAATATGTTGTAGTCGTATGCTTCATAAGGGCGGCGTGTCTTGTTGTCATAATATCCGCTGCGGGCATAAAAGGAGAGTTTGTCGGTAGCATCAAAAGTGAATTTTTGATTGACAGTATTTGCATAGAATCCTGTAGAAGCTACTTTCCCGGTTTCTTCCAGTTCATGAGTTTTGGAGTTCTCTTCGTATGGATTCAGTTGCCATCCCTCAGCCTGCTGACGGCGGTAAGAGGTGTAGGAGCCGAACTTGCCGGTATTGACATCTGCGTTTACGGACTGGGTAAAACGTCCTTTACTGGCATAACGGGTATCGCTGGAAACATTGATAGCATTTTTTGCATCATCAGTAATAATGTTGATTACTCCTCCGATAGCATTTGTTCCGTAAAGAGCGGAAGAGGCACCGTTCAATATTTCAATACGTTTGATTTTGGCAACATTGATTCGGGCGTAAGTATCATCTCCATACAGGCGTTTGCCATTTTCCAGAAAAATGAAATAATCATCAGGCAATCCATTCAGACTCAATGTTGTACCCATACCGTTGGTCATACTTGAGAAAGATGGGGTCAACTTTTGTAAGGCCTCGTCCAGCGATGTTACACTGGCATTACTTAAATCCTTTGCGGTGATAACGGAAACAGGCACGGGACTATCCGTCATGCGGTGGTGTGTTCCTGTTCCGGTTACTACTACCTGGCCTATATTGGTAAAACTGTCTTGTAGCTTGATAAGAAGATTTTTTTCACCCCCTTTTGTGGTGACAGATTTGGGTGTGTAACTGACATGCGTGATTCTTAATACATGTTTTCCATCAGGAAGATTGTTGATATTAAACTCGCCTTTACCATTTGTGGTGCATCCTGAAAGGCTTTGGTCAATACGAATATTAGCCCCCACTACAGGTTCGTTGGTATCGGCACTCACAATCTTTCCACTGATACTGACTTGTGCCAGTACGTCAATAGCCAGACAGCTTAAAGTAATTGCTGTCAATAATAATTTTACTTTCATCGAAAGAATTTAAGAATTAATAATTGGCTTTCCTGACCCCGGGAGAGCGTGATTATCTATGTTTTGATTTGGCAGGTTTCCTGGCTTCACCCTGAAAAGCGCCTTCCCATTTCTTCATTTTCGAAACAGTGGCATAGCGAGAGTTGCTTTTCATCAAATGGGTTTCACAGTAGCGGGCACTGCTTCGGATTCCACAACCGAATTCCCTTTTATACAGATAGAGAAAAAATATCTGTATCACCAAACCGGGCGCAAAGGTAGACAATTATTTTATATATGTTTTAAGATTAGTGAAAAAATGACTGCTTAAAACGGAGAGAATATTGAAAAGAGGAGGGGATTTTGAACCGTAGAAGTGAATTTGATTCACTCCTACGGCAATATGAATTTGCAATAATTCGGATAGTGATTTCAGGCAAGCGCCAATATTAATATTTGTGCTGTAAGCACACGTAAAAACATGGTGAGCGGATAAACGGTGGCATAACCTACTGCCGGAGCGTCACAAGAGGTCAAATCATTGGAGTAGGCTAATGCGGGCGGATTGGTGGTGGCTCCGGACAATACTCCGATCAAGGTGTAATAGTTCAGTTTATAAACATATCGTCCTATTATTCCTACAATCAGTAAAGGCAGCAGCGTAATAATGGCGCCGTATGCTATCCATACATATCCGCCTTCGTTAATAATTGTTTCGATGAATCCTTTACCGGCTCCTAATCCTACGCAAGCAAGGAAAAGTGAGATACCGATTTCACGTACCATCAAATTGGCACTTATGGTGGTATAGGTTATCAATTTATAATGTGGTCCGAAACGGCTTATCAGGATGGACACAATAAGGGGGCCTCCTGCCAGTCCCAGTTTTACCGGTTGAGGGATACCGGGGAATAAAAAAGGAGTGCTTCCTAAAATACACCCTAATGCGATGCCTAAGAAAATAGGAATCAGGTTGGGATGATTCAAACGTTTCATGGAATTACCTAGAATCTTTTCGGCATGGGCTACAGCCAGTTCGCTACCCACAATCTTTACCCGGTCACCCATTTGCAATTGCAGGTTGGGAGTGGCCACAAGGTCTACACCCGAACGGTTTACACGGGTAATGCTTGCTCCGAAGTTATTCCTGATTTTTAGTTGAGCCAATGTCTTGCCATTCAATTCAGGCTTGGTGATCAGAATTTTTCTGGAAATAAGTTGTTTGTTCTGGAAATCCCATTCCACATTCACTTGTTTTCCAAAAAATACAGTGATAGCTTCTACATCTATCGGATTGGCGATAACAAGGATTTCATCGTGCATGTGAAATACTGTAGTGGAGTTCACTAGTTCTGTTTGTTTGTCTCCGTCACAATGCCGTATGCGTGAAATCACAAAATCACGATTCACCAATGGCTTGATTTCTTTTATTGTTTTACCTTCTACGGCTTCATTGCGTATTTCTAGTGAGATAGGGCGTACGGTCAGTTCTTGTAGATGTCCCAATCCCCGTTCTGCATCGGCTTCTTCGGTTTTTGTGTTGATGCGCAGGATATATTTCAATGCCAGCAGGGAGAGAATACATCCTACTACACCCAGTGGATAGGCTACGGCATATCCCAGTGCTATTTCGGGAGCGTCTATACCATTCAGATCACTGTTTGCTTGCTGTGCGGCACCTAGTCCCGGGGTATTTGTTACAGCACCCGAAAGAATTCCTACCATTGTGGTAATGGGGACACCTGTTATGAAATGGAGTATAATGGTGATGGTCACACCTAAAAATACAACCATCATGGCAAGCAGGTTTAGTGTGAATCCTCCTTTTTTGAATGCTGAGAAGAAACCGGGACCCACTTGTAGTCCGACTGAGTAGACAAATAATATCAGACCGAACTCTTTTAAGAAATGCAACAGATGTTCGTCCAGGTTCAGATTGAAATGACCGAATACAATTCCTACAAAAAGTATCCAGGTTACTCCCAATGAGATACCTGCCACTTTTATTTTTCCTAACATGATACCGAAAGCAATGACCAGTGAAAGAATAAGTACGGAATGTGCTACTCCGCCGCCCCATAAATTAGGGTACCCTTCAAAGAGATTTCTAAAAAGTTCCATAATTCATTATCTAGTTTAATTATTTATAGTATCAATTTTATAATTCAAAAAGTTGTCTTTCAAAATATTAGAGTAGGTTTTATGGGATAGGATGCTTCGTTTTATAGCTGTCATCCCGGCAAAATGACTGCAAAGGTAGCTTATTTAATTGATAAACCATAAAACTTTAATTGCTTTCTAAGGATATTTACTTGATATGTCGGAATTATGAATTAATCTGTTATTCTAATTTCGATAATTTGCAATTTGCACTATCTTTGTATCCGTTTTTAAAAGAAATACTAAAGAATGAAGCCACAATTACTCATAGGGGCCGCTACATCGGGAAGCGGAAAAACGACTTTTACGATGGGGTTGCTGCGGGCATTGCACAAACGAGGCCTGCGAGTACAGCCTTTTAAATGTGGTCCTGATTATATTGATATACAATTTCATACGCTGGCTGCTGACCATGAGTCGGTGAATTTGGATATTTGGATGGCATCAAATACCCATGTACAACATCTGTATAATAAATATGGAGATGGAGCCGATGTATGTGTAACCGAAGGAGTGATGGGATTGTTCGACGGTTATCAAAGAATGCAGGGAAGTAGTGCTGAAATAGCCAGATTGTTGAATATCCCTGTAGTGCTTATAGTAAGTGCGCGTTCTACAGCTTATTCTGTGGCTCCGTTAATTTATGGTTTCAAGCATTTTAATCCGGCTGTGAAGATTGCAGGTATTGTTTTCAATCAAGTATCATCTCCTTCTCATTTCGCTTATTTACGTGAGGCTTGTGTTGATGCAGGAGTAGAGTGTTTGGGGTATCTGCCTATGACAGAAGGGTTGAAAATTCCATCCCGGCATTTGGGTTTGACATTGACAGCCAAACGTTCCATGAACACCTTAATAGAACAGGCTGCGGAATTGGTTGAGAAATATGTGGATTTGGATAAGCTGCTGAGTATTTGTCATCGTAATTTCCCGTGTCGGTATACATTGCCTTATAGTTCTGAGATAGGGGTGGAAAGTTTTGCTCCTTCTGCTAAAAAGATGAAGATAGCCATAGCGCAGGATCCGGCTTTCAACTTTATCTATAGAGAAAACATAGACCGCTTGTCTGCGCTAGGAAGCATTACTTATTTCAGTCCTGTATATGGTAGTGATTTGCCGGATGCTGATTTGGTTTATTTACCCGGAGGATATCCGGAATTGTTTGCCCGTCAACTGCATCGGCGCAAAAAGTTAATGGAAGCATTAAGAACCTATGCAGAGGAGGGGGGGAAGATTTTGGCCGAGTGTGGAGGTATGATGTTTCTCACCCGTTCCCTGACAGTCCGCCAAGGAGGGACTGCATATGCCATGACGGGTATTTTGCCTTTGGATTGTACCATGGTGGGTGCCAGACTTCATCTAGGATATCGCCGTATAGAATATAAAGGGATGGAGCTTCGCGGGCACGAATTTCATTATTCCAATGTCGTTGCTCCTGATGCTATGCCTTCTGTAGCAAAACAATTTACGGCAAGAGGAATGGAAGTGAGTACCCCGCTTTATAGATATAAAAATGTGATAGCCGGGTATACCCATTTATATTGGGGAGAAACGGATATATTAAAATTATGGGAAGTATGAGGCGCATTTATACACGTACCGGGGATAAGGGCATGACAGGGATTCATGGTGGAGAACGGATACCTAAGGATGATATCCGTATCGAGGCTAATGGATGTATCGATGAATTGAATGCTGTTATAGGAATAATACGTTCACTTTTGCCGCAGGAGCACGAATGGCAATCCTTGCTTTTTACGATTCAGAAAAATATAATGGTAGTGATGAGCCATGTGGCCACACCATCGGCCCTTCGTGATGGGAATCCCAATATTTTGCCTGATAATTTATGCTCTTTTTGTGAGGAGGCAATGGACAAGTTGATGGAACAAATGGAGGATAATGGTTATTTTATTCTTCCCGGAGGAACACCTGTATCGGCACAATTGCAATTTGCAAGGACTGTGGCACGTCGGGCAGAACGGAGATTATGGACTTTGCATAAACACGATCCGTTACCGGAAATCATACTTCGGTTTATCAACCGGCTGTCCGATTTATTTTTTGTTATGGCCCGTTATGAGATGCAACAGCAGAACTGGACGGAAGAAAAGTGGCAGTCCTTTGCCTATAAAAGAAAAAAGAAAGAGTGATGAAAAAGAAATTACACCCCATTATGTTGGCGGGAACAGGTAGTGACGTTGGTAAAAGTGTTATTGCCGCCGCATTATGCCGCATTTTTAAACAGGATGGTTATCAACCGGCACCTTTCAAGGCACAAAATATGGCATTGAATTCGTATGCCACTCCGGAAGGATTGGAAATAGGCCGTGCACAGGCTGTACAGGCTGAAGCTGCCGGAGTTCCTTGTCACACGGACATGAATCCTCTGTTATTGAAACCCAGCTCCGATCATACTTCGCAAGTGGTGTTAAACGGTCGTCCCATCGGTAATCGTAACGCTTTTGAGTATTTTCGCAAGGAGGGGCGTGAAGAACTGAGGCAAGAGGTAAACGCAGCCTTTGACCGTCTTGCCGCACGTTATAACCCTATTGTAATGGAGGGAGCAGGGAGCATTTCCGAAATAAATCTGCGGGATACTGATTTGGTGAATATGCCGATGGCCTGTTATGCGGATGCGGATGTGATTTTGGTAGCTGATATTGACCGGGGAGGAGTATTTGCCAGTGTCTATGGTTCGGTCATGTTACAAACTACTGAGGACAAGAAACGTATAAAAGGAGTAATCATTAATAAATTCAGAGGGGATATCCGTTTGTTTGAGCCTGGTGTGAAGATGATGGAAGATTTATGTGGTATTCCTGTCTTGGGAGTAATACCTTATTATAGAAATATACATATTGAGGAAGAGGATTCCGTAGTCTTGGACTATAAACGGATGCAAGCAGTGGAAGGCAAAATAAACATAGCAGTTGTTCTGTTGCGTCATCTCTCAAACTTTACAGATTTCAACAGATTGGAACGGGATGAACGAGTGCACCTTTATTATACTAATAATACGGAAGATCTGGCCAAAGCTGATATTATTCTGCTTCCTGGCAGCAAAAGCACTTTGGATGACTTGTATGAGTTGAGACGGAACGGGGTGGCGCAAGCTGTCCTGCGTGCGCATAGGGAAGGGGTTACTGTAATGGGAATTTGTGGGGGATATCAATTGATGGGACTTGAGATTCACGATCCGGAAGGAGTGGAGGGAGAGATCCGCCAATTGCCGGGACTGGGACTGCTTCCCGTCATTACTACGATGCAAGGGGAGAAGGTGACACGGCAGGTGAATTTTCATTTTCTTGAGAATGCGGAAACTTGCCAAGGATATGAAATACACATGGGAGAAACCCGCCCGGTTCCGGGGGTGTCTGTAGTTCCTTTGAATAAACTGGAAGACGGTGGAGAGGACGGTTGTTTTGTAAACCAAAAATGTATGGGAAGTTATATTCATGGAATATTGGATAATCAGGCATTTATAGATTATTTACTGGAACCATACGCAGAAAAACTGGAGTGTCATACGGTGTTGGATTACCGGACTTATAAAGAAGAACAATATGATAAATTGGCAGAGCATGTACGCAGTCATCTCAATCTGCCTTTGTTGTACCAAATAATGAGTGGGAATGATTGAAGGACATGGTGATGATGCTTATAAGTATAAAGCAATAAAGATAAATTTCAGTTCAAACGTATATAATCATGTAGACCATAGCGGATTACATCAACATTTGTTTCAGCAGATGGAAAGTATCCGTACGTACCCCGAGCCGGAACCTTATTCATTGGAAAAGGTTTTGGCGAAACGGTTTCATCTTTCGTCTGAAGAGGTTTGTGTGACCAATGGGGCTACGGAAGCCATTTATTTAATAGCTCAGACATTCAGGAATCAGATTTCGGCTATCTTGATGCCGACTTTCAGCGAATATGCGGATGCTTGTCGTCTGCATGGTCATAAAGTGGTTCCTATATATAACTTGAACCGTTTGCCGGATAGGGGGAGGTTGATATGGTTATGTAATCCTAATAATCCCACTGGAGAGGTCAGGGAGAAGGAAGTCTTGACAGCCTGTATAAAACAAAATCCGCAGCGTATTTTTGTCATGGACCAGTCGTATGAATTCTTTACACAGAAGGCTTTGCTTACAGCCAGGGAGGCTGCGGAATTTCCGAATGTTATCCTGTTGCATTCCATGACAAAACGTTTTGCCGTGCCCGGCTTGCGTTTAGGATATATCACTGCATGTAAAGAACTGCTACATGAAATTCGGACACAGCGGATGCCTTGGTCTGTTAATCAGTTGGCTATAGAGGCCGGGCATTATTTATTGTCTTCTTCTCAATATGATATAGATATCTCTTTGTTGTTGAAGGAAAAAGAGAGATTAGCTCAATCTTTACTTTCAATAGGAGGAATGGAGATCTGGCCATCGGATACTCACTATATGTTAGTTCAATTGCGTATGGGAAAGGCAGCGGCTTTGAAAGAATATCTGGCAACAGAGCAGGGTATCCTTATTCGTGACGCATCCAATTTTGAAGGGCTGAATGAACACTTCTTCCGTATTGCTACACAAACTCCGGAAGAAAATGACAAACTGGTAGAAAGTATAAAGAAATGGACATATATGTATTAATTCTTCCGTTGTTGATAGGATGGATATTAGATAAATTGCTTGGGGATCCGGTAGGATTGCCGCATCCGGTGGTAGGATTCGGGAAGCTGATCTCTTTTTGTGAGGAACGATGGAACTGTGGGGCACATCGGATGTTGAAAGGAGGGGGGGCGGCTATTATGCTTATTTTGCTAGTATATGTAGGATCTGCTTTGGCATTGCATTATCTGTTTTTGTTGAATCGCTGGTTGGGGATCGCCCTCTCCGCTGTGCTTGTTTTCTATTGTTTAGCAGGGACTACACTTATTAGAGAAGTAAAACAGGTTTTTCTAGCTGCGGACCGTTCTTTAGAGGAGGGGAGAAAGCAGGTTTCCCGTATTGTAGGGCGTGATACCTCAGAACTGACCGATCAGGAAGTGCGTATAGCTGCTTTGGAAACGTTGGCCGAAAATTTGAGTGACGGAGTTATTGCTCCGCTGTTTTGGTATTTGCTTTTGGGAGTTCCCGGTATGCTTGCCTATAAAATGGTTAATACGCTTGATTCTATGGTAGGCTATAAGAACGAACGTTATTTGCAATTTGGTTGTGCCGCTGCACATATTGATGATATGGCGAACTATATTCCGGCTCGTTTAACCGCACTTTTAATGGTTTTGTCTGTGGGGCGTCCCGGTTTGCTGAGATTTGTAGGTAAATATGGTAACCGGCATGCAAGTCCTAATTCAGGTTATCCGGAGTCTGCTTTAGCAGGTATCTTGAATTGCCGTTTTGGAGGTCCTCATGTTTATTTTGGAGAGATAGTCTATAAACCTTTTATTGGAGATAAGGATCGGCTTATCCATACACAGGATATGCATAAAGCTGTCGATATAAACAGAAGAGCAGAAATTTTGATGATTATAGTAAATATTGTTTGCTTATATTTGGTCAGCTGAAAAATATATATTACTTTTGTTCCTGTTTTAGAGATGCGGCAGTAGCTCAGTTGGTAGAGCATCAGCTTCCCAAGCTGAGGGTCGCGGGTTCGAGTCCCGTTTGCCGCTCTATTGAATATCAAGCACTTATATAATGGTAAGTGCTTTTTTTTATATTATTATCAAAGAAAATATTCCGTTTAAGATGGTTATTTGGGGGGTATTATGTATCTTTATCGTCACAAAAACGTCACAAAACAATGGCAACAGTAAGATTGATACCTGATACAAGGGCAAAGAAGGATGGGTCTCAGATGATTCTTCTTGTGATACGGATAGGGAAAACGAGGTTTGTTTTCTCCACCGGAATATCTACACCGTCTTCTGAAAAGTTTAATGAAGTGTCTTATTTGGACAAATCTGTACCACAGTATAAAGTGAAGAATGTAAGGCTTGTCAGTTTGAAGAATAAAGCTGAAAAGTTGATTATTGACGATGAAGCTAGATTATCTTCTTTGCCTTCCGCTAAAGCCAAGGAGATAATCAGCGAATATGTATTTGATGAAAAGGTTGTAAAAAAAACAAGATGTTTTATAGATTATCTTGATGAGTTTGTTTCCATAAAGAGTAATACAGGAACAAAAACGGTTTATAATACGACTAGAAATAAACTGCTTGAATATGATCCGGAATGCACCTTTGACACAATGGATAGGAAATGGCTGTCTAATTTTGAAAGTTGGATGGCTGAATCAGGGATGAAAGTAAACGCTTATTCTATTCACCTGCGTAACATTCGTGCAGTATTCAATTATGCTATTGATGAAGAAATTACTACCTTATATCCTTTTCGAAAGTATAAGATAAAAAAAGAAGAAACTAGAAAACGTGCTTTATCTGTTGAACAATTGAGATTATTGCGTGATTATCCTTGTGAGGAGTTTGAAAAGAAATACAGGGATATATTTATGTTGATTGTATATCTTGTTGGAATAAATATAGGTGATTTGCTTTTACTTGAACACAAGGATATAATAGATGGACGTATAGAATATTATCGGCAGAAAACAAAGAAGTTTTACTCTATTAAAATAGAGCCGGAAGCACAAGCTATATTGGATAGGTATCAAGGTAAAACTCATTTGCTAGATATATTAGATAACTATGGAGACTATCATGATTTTACCCATAGGATGAATAAGAATCTTAAAGGGATAGGTCCGTTTGAACGAAAAGGGCTTGGTGGGAAAAAGAGTAAGCAACCATTGTTCCCCGAACTTTCAACATATTGGGCGCGCCATACCTGGGCTACGTTAGCACATAAGGCGGATGTCCCTAAAGATGTGATATCTTTAGCTTTGGGACACTCCTTTGGTTGTGATGTTACAGATATATACATTGATTTCGACAGGGATAAGATTGATGAGGCTAACAGGAAAGTGATAGATTACATATCGGGTGGCTTAAAAAAGTCTAAATCATGAATAAATCAATCTCATAATATGCATATTTTAAACAAGATTTTTAATTTTGCTGTTCCTGTAATAATAGCTTAAATTTTTATAGTATGGCTGAGAAAAGACAAAGTTACACAGAGGAAGAATTGAATGAAATGATTGCATGGTTCAATGATCATGCTAGCCAACTTCCCAAAACAATGCAAATAAATAAATCTGCATTTACTCCCGATTTAGCTCTCACTGTCGAAAGCTGTATTATGCAAGCCCAACAATGTCTGGGTAATTATAAGATGGAAGGGGCATTTTTGTTACTTAAACAGATCAGAGCTAATATTGAGAAATAATAATTAATATTAGCCTCCAACTCGGTATATTGATTTCCGATTGTGGGGGCTGTTTGGGATTGATTCGCATTAAAGGTGTAGGATTGACAAAAGAAAATCTAATATGCTTGTCTGTATTGAGGGCGAAATTTGAGTAAATATATGTTTAGAACAATTCGGAATGACTTCCGATTCTGATAACTTCTATTGCATCGTGTTCTGTGTCCATCCATATCAGAAGAAAATCATTTTTGATATGGCATTCCATGCAGTCCTTGTAGTTTCCTATTAGGGCATGTGCTTTATATTCTTTGGGAAGGATGTCACCGTTTGCTAACTTTTTCAATATATCATATAAGGCTTTCATTAGCTGGACGTCATTCCTATACTTCTTCAAATCTTTCTTTGCCTTTGTACTATAACGGATCGTCTTCATTCTATTTCGTTGATAGATTTCATGAATGAATCAAAATCTGTAGTGTCTATCGTTCCAGAATACTTGCCAGAACGCGCTTCGTTTATGGCTGCAACCGTTTCTTCATTTGGTGAAGAATACATCGCATCCATCAAAGTGCTCTCTACAAAATTGTTTAGGCTTCTGTTTGCCTTCTTTGCGTGTTCCTGCAATACTTGAAGCAAATCTTCACGTAGCCGGAACGATGTTTGTTTTCTTATTACTGTTTCCATTCTATATATTGTATTATGTTATACTGCAAAAGTAATACATTATATTGCAAAGACAAATTTTTATTTAGTTTTTTTTCATGCGATCTAACATACCTCTTATTTTTGGACAGTTTGGAATTATGTTGTAATTTTGCAACGTTTAACTAAAATGTAATGTTGTTAAAAAGAATATGGATATAGAAGAGGAAATATCTGAAAGGATAATAAGACAAGCCTTTCAGAGAGGATGGGAAGTAATCTTTACAGATACCGAGCTGAAAGGATGTACTGACAGGAATTTGCTTCAAAAGGTGAATTTACAGTTGTCCTTATATGGAGCAATAAACGATATAGCCACATTGGGCAGATGGAACTGCCTTTTGAATTTGACGAAAACGGTAGGATAAAAGAATAGATATTTGAATATTACTAACTTAAAACAAAACATTATGAAGAAGATTTTATTACTGATGGCTGTTGTTATGGCTTTTATTTCGTGTAGTTCACGAAAAGAATTTGACTCTTTGGAAGAAATGAAAGCCAAAAGCTCAAATATAAAGGGGGTGTATGGATTCACTATGGGTGATGATTATGATAAAGTAGCTCTGCAATGCAAATCTATGGGATATGATGTTGTTGATACTTTAAGTGAATTTGTTGAACTAATAAACAACGACAATTATAAATCAGATATAAAAGACTGGAGATTTTTCATAGCAGAAAAGAATGGAATAAGTCAATTTTCTTTAGAATTTTACGAAGGGAAACTATGTATAATAAGGGGCTTTGGTGATTTAAGAAGCAAAGGCGAAAAGAATATAGCAAATACAATTATGGAGAATTATGGATTAGGCGTGAGCATTGATACTATCCGTAATGAATATAATAGTTTTCCATTGCGTGAATTTGAAGGAAGAGTTGGTCGCTCAATTTTAGAGCGTCAAGACCATTGTTATGTGAATGATTCTTTACTATTAGATTGCGTTTTAGATTATCGAAGTTTATCATATATGGTTGTATGCACGATAAACCCATACGCAAGGATTCTTAATGATAAAGTTAGAGTATTGGACAATGAACTTACAAAGAAACTATTCGGTGGAAGTTCTTCATCGGGTTCCACCACTGGAAACTCAAAGAAACGTGGTCGTGGGACTATGGACGCGGATGATAAAGAATACTGGAATAGCGTAAACCGAGAAAAGAAGCTCCGTGATATGGGCATGAAAGAAGCTGCTGAATTAGAACGTAAGGCGAGAATAAGATATTTAGAAGGAGGTGGATATAACTCAAAAGACGGAGGAAAGCAAGTTCATTTCCAAGGTAGCAAGGAGCAAGAAGAGCAGCTAAGGCAAATGGATGAAATGGGTTGGTAATATATTAACGAATAAAATAAGGTATTATGAAGAAATTATTTTTATTGATTATTGCATCATTGGCTTTAGTGTCGTGCAGCAACGGACTTGAAAGTAAGGCAAGAAAGCAGATGGAGAAAACCATGCTTGAAATGGCAAGAAACCCAGATGCGTTAAAAATATCAGATATTGAAACGTCCGAACTTAACGATACATTGTGTATCTTATCATGTAAAGTGCGTGGTGAAAATATGTTTGGAGGATATGATGTTTCTGAATATCAGTATTACTATTTGAAAGATTCTGTTTGCGATGATGAGGTGTATTATGAAAATATTATAGATGTAGGGAAAGGTTGTAGAATGAATAGGTTCGCAAGTATAGTAATGGATGCCTACTTAGGATTTAACACAAATGAAGATGTGTCATACGAATATTATACAAATGTGAAATCTCCGTCTTCTGATTATAATAAAGCTGCTAAGTTCTTAGTATATGGGCATCGAAATGATAGTATTTTCATAAATAAAATAGGTGATGAATTATATTTATCAGTTCACAATATTGCTGTACAAATGATATGTAAGACTTTTGGGAGAGAGGTGAAGTGATTTCATAATTTATTTCCAAAAATACACTCCAAAATTTTGCCATATCAAAAATTATGCTTTCCTTTGCAGTGCTAAACAATTATAAGAGTGGGCAACTCTTATGTAATCCGTAAGGGTTATTTTTATGCCCAATATAGACATAGGTATATCGTATTTTAGATATAGCACACGAACGGTGGGGTAACGGAAACGTCCCCGAAATTAATCTTATGATTGTTTAGCAGCCGTGACCGTGTGCTTTTTTATTTTATGCTAAACAATCAGAAATCGGATGCTTCTGCCATCCAAGTGTTCAATTCACCACAATTCGGTGAAATAAGAACAGCAGGAACGAGTGAAGAACCATTGTTCTGCCTTTCCGATGTATGTTCGGTATTAGGGCTTAGACAAGGTGATGTAAAACAAAGACTTGACGATGGGGTGGTTTCAACCCAACCCATAATAGACGCACTCGGAAGAGAACAACAAGCAAACTTTGTAAATGAGGACGGTTTGTATGATGTTATCCTTGATAGCAGAAAACCGCAAGCGAAAGCATTTCGTAAATGGGTAACTTCCGAAGTCCTCCCTGCAATCCGCAAGACAGGCGGCTACCTCGTCACCAAGCAGGACGACACTCCCGAAGAAATCATGGCACGTGCTCTAACCATCGCACAAACCACCCTTGCCAAGAGAGAGGAACGGTTAAAGCAACTTGAAGCCGAGAACGAACACAAGCAAGTGGTAATCGAGCAAAAGGAAGAAGAAATTATCATAAAAGACAAAAAGATAAAGATTCTTGCTCCTAAAGGTGAAAGCTTTGACAAGATAATGTCAAGCGAGGGACTGGTTACTACCAATATGATAGCCGCTTTTCTGGAAATATCCGCAATCAAACTGAATAAGCTACTGTGCGAATGGGGCATTCAGTACAAACAATCATCGGTTTACTTCCTTACTATCAAATATAGAGGTAATGGATATACTAAGCACGTACCACACCCATATATGGATAACGGTGTTCAAAAATCAAGAGAACACATGTATTGGACTGAAAAAGGTCGTAAATTTGTAATTGATTTGTATAACTCTAAAATGGCTGTATAATTATGGAAAAGCAAATGTTCAAGAACTTGGATAAGATTAAAGGTTCTATTTATGAAAGTATTGAAAGTGATAACGGTGTAAGTATTACAATCGGTCAGTCTTATTCGACTACATCTGACGAAGAAATGAACATTTCAGTATGTATGGAAAAAGATGATGATGAAATAGTCGCAATTCTGACAAAGGAGGATGCTACTCGTTTACATGATGTCTTGCAATATATCTTAGGTCAAGCAGATAAAAGGTGAGCTGAATCCAGCCGCGTAACCTTGTTTTTTGCCACATAAATTCATTTCCCCACTTTTCTTATGAGGTGGGTGCATCTTTCATGTTCAATTTTGCAACATTGTTAATTAATAGATTGTAAATTTTTAAAATACACAAAAAATATGGAATTAAATAAAAGCAACAAGAAAGAATACGATTTGTCCAGTATTCAAGAACTTTTCAATGAGATGGAATCACCTAGGCAGCTTGCTGATGATCTTGCTCAACTGATACTCAACTACGCATCTCTTGTTACCGAGGACAACATCGAAGTATTCAAGAATGATTTATCAACTATATCTGTTCTTCGTGATGCGTTGATCAAAGTGAATATATTGCCACAATTAGCATAAGAGCACGTTGGGGTTACGACCAACGCCCATATTAGAAAGGCACTTTGCTTGCGATAAGTAGAGTGCTTTTGTTTATTTGTACTTAATATTATTAAATAATTTAAATATAATAATCCCAATAACCAACCATAACAACCCAAAACGGATTATAACCGCCTTAAACGGAATATCGCACGATTGTTAACACTTTTGGATATCTCTTGTTAATCATATTCCTTTGTACCCGTTGCAAGTAGAGCGGCAACAGACACATGATTAAACAATCGCTCAAACGTGAGCCTTCTTTATATTTGGAAATCCGTTGCCGCTCTACTTTAGCAACGGATTTTTTCTTTCCTATAAGTTAGATTAAATCCATACAATCGGTTATACTGTACCTATCCATATCCGTATGGAATCCACTCCGGTATAACTTTTAAGCGAACAGAGGGACACCGTATTACAATTCGCAGTGCAGGAGATGTGATAAGTCAGCACTATACGGAAGGACTTGCTCCTTTATATGACTTAATCTAATATACAGCAAGTGTAATATTAGGGCTAAGCGAAAAGGTTCAGTTATACTGAATGATTTAGCATGAATCTCGGATGGTTTTATAGCCATAAAGGAGATTCTGCATCCGTAGGTTAGTTGCCTGAATAATTTAAATATTAATAAATTAAATATTATATATGACTAATAGCGATTTTAAATTATTAAATAATTACTTAGGTTCTGATGCTTATGCTTATATAATAATAAGAAGCAATAAAGCACTAAATCCTTTGGAAGAGAGATTATCCTTATACAAGAAGATAAAAAGAAAGTTCCTTTTAGGAGGAGTTATATATTCAAACGTAAATTATATGTCTTCCAATTGTATAGCATTGCACAATATCGCAGATGGATCAAAAAGCAATTCGATAATAGTTAGAAAGGATATAATTATGTCTGTACTTGGCAGCGAAGATGAATTAAATAGGCTTATAGAGAATAAAATAATATTCATTAAAGATAGAAACTCAATAAACGCTCAACAAGCCAGAAAGATAACTAATAAGCGAAATTCTGTAATAAACCAGGCTTCTGCAAAGAATAATGCAAAAAGAATTTTAGAACGAGATACGCATGGCATGGGTAGAAATGAATGGATAAAGGCAAATTCTATTGTGCTTCAACGTAAATCTACTGTTTGCGAAAAATTAATTTATATGAGACTATATAAATCACTAAAAAAAAGAGTAAAAAGTCAAGTACCATTCACTATTAATGGGAATATATATTTTGCAGACATCTGTATAAAATGCAAAAAGTTAATCATTGAAGTGGACGGAGGTTATCACAATATTGAATCCAGAAAAAATAAGGATAAACAACGTGATAAAGACTTTTCTTCCATTGGATATACTACTATCAGAATCACTAATGATGAAGTGAATAATCCTGCATATTTAAGCAAATTCATAAGCGATATTCTGGCAACTCCAAATGTGCGCAAATCCTAAATAATCCAATTAATAACCGATTGTAAACATTTCAAAGAACGAATTATGAAAAAAAGAAAAATCACTAAACGCCATATCGAATCAGAAGAATTAAGAAAAGGTTTTGAAATACTAGAAGAAACTAAATTTAATCTTCTTCATGAAATGTATTCTATCAATTAACCTTGATTGTTGTACTTCTGACAATAGAAATAGTAATTCATTATTTACTCTTAATTATACTTCTTTTCCAATAATGTAATCAACCTGTTTATTTGTTCTTGAAACATTTCTATATTCTTTTGGTTTTGATTAATCATATTCACAATAATTTCCATACCGTTTTTGTCGAATGGGCATTCTAAATATATATCCTTACCGTTTACGTTAACCCCATGTACACTTGAGTTTTTGATATCTCCAATGGATTGATTGTTTTTTAGCATTTCTCCTTTTCCTTCCATAAGCCAGTCGTTATTAAACCTGTCTCTTATACACATCTCCGAGCCCACGAGACGG
>ENA-OYVY01000307-OYVY01000307.1-human-gut-metagenome-genome-assembly--contig:-NODE-307-length-26610-cov-7.984033_pt1 | contig 26610 bp, 25 predicted proteins | sample MGYA00244161_ERZ653379 | MGnify/ENA primary metagenome ERZ653379 (study PRJEB26926, sample SAMN06164900) | human gut metagenome | biome: ENVO:00009003; feature: ENVO:2100002; material: ENVO:00002003... | reverse complement strand
CAAAGTTTGAAGACGGTATCTTAAAGGTATCCGTTCCGAAAGCCGCACCTCAGGTCGAAACAGATAATGTTATCGCTATCGAATAAACGACAGCAGGCACACACATAGCAGTTACACGGTCGGATAATAAACCGACCGTCCGATATACGGAAGGAGAAATGACTTATGTTACCCGCAATTTTCAATGAAAACTTATTTGACAATTTCTTCGACGATGATTTTATGATGCCGTCAATGTTCGGCAAGAACGATCCCCTTTACGGCAAGCACGCAAAGAACGTGATGAAGACGGATGTCCGTGAAACAGACAACAGCTACGAGCTTGACATCGACCTGCCGGGCTTCAAGAAAGAAGATGTATCGCTGAAGCTCGACAGCGGCTATCTTACCATCAGCGCCTCCAAGGGTCTTAAAAAGGACGAAAAGGAGAAGAAGGACGGCAAGTACATCAGACGTGAGCGTTACGAGGGTCAGTGCAGCAGGAGCTTCTATGTAGGCGAGGGCGTACAGGCAAAGGATGTAAACGCAAAGTTTGAAGACGGTATCTTAAAGGTATCCGTTCCGAAAGCCGCACCTCAGGTTGAAGGCAATAACGTGATTGCAATCGAATAATCCGACCTTCACCTTTGCAGACAATCGTGAATAACTGATTTATCGGCAGTGAGAAAAATCTCACTGCCGATATTTTTTTGAAAAATTTTATTAAACCTATTGATTTTGTAGGCTATCAGGTATATAATATAAATCGGACTAAATCTGTCGTCTTTACCGCATCCCTTTACAGTGCGTTAAACGGCATTTAGCATAAAGCAGAAAGAAAGGAACGATAGTATAAATGCTTAAAACAACAATATACCTTGACAATGCGGCTACCACAAAGATAAGCGATAACGTTCTCAACGCTATGCTGCCCTATCTTACGGAGGAATACGGCAACCCCTCCTCTATCTACACTCTCGGAAGAAATTCCGCAATAGCCGTAAACAAGGCAAGACATCAGGTCGCACAGGCGCTCGGCTGTGAGGACAGCGAGGTTTATTTCACAAGTTGCGGCAGTGAGAGCGACAACTGGGCGATAAAAAGCACCGCAAAAATGATGGCGCTAAAAGGCAAGAAGCACATAATCACTTCTGTATTCGAGCATCATGCGGTTCTGCACACAATGGATTCTCTGAAGAAGGAGGGCTTTGAAATAACCTACCTTCCCGTTTATTCAAACGGTATAGTTAAAGTCGAGGACGTAGCAAACGCAATCCGTCCCGATACAGCCCTTGTCACGATAATGTACGCCAACAACGAGATAGGCACGATACAGCCCATTGCCGAGATTGGCGAGCTGTGTAAGCAAAAGGGCGTCATCTTCCACACAGACGCAGTACAGGCTATCGGCAACGTCCACATCAACGTAAAAGAGCAGAATATAGATATGCTCTCCCTCAGCGGTCATAAGATACACGCACAGAAGGGTTGCGGTGTTCTTTATGTAAACAAGAAATACCGCCTTCCTCCCCTTATTGACGGAGGCGCTCAGGAAAGAGGCAGACGTGCCGGCACAGAAAACGTTCCTGCTATAGTAGGACTCGGCGTAGCTATAACAGATGCCGTAAACGGTATAGATTCCAAAAACGAAAAGCTGAAAAAATTCAGCGACAGGATATATAACGAGATAATGAAGATTGACCGTGTTCATTTAAACGGCGACAGAGAAAAGCGTATGCCGAGCAACCTGAACTTCTCGTTTGAGGGCGTAGAGGGCGAGAGCTTACTGCTCCAGCTTGACCTTCAGGGCATTGCCGCATCGAGCGGTTCTGCCTGCACATCAGGCTCACTTGACCCCTCGCACGTTCTTCTGAGCATAGGACTTCCCCACGAGGTAGCGCACGGCTCACTGCGTATCTCAATGTCAGAGTACACGACCGAGGAGGAGATAGACAAGCTGCTCGAGGTTCTCCCCGTTATTGTAAACAAGCTCAGAAGTATGTCGCCCCTGTGGGATCACATCGTCAAGGGCGAAACATTCAAAATAAAGTAAACATTGATTTATCAGAAAGGAAGTATTACTGATGATTTATTCTGAAAAGGTAATGGATCACTATGCCAACCCCAGAAATGTAGGCGAGATTGAAGATGCAAACGGTGTCGGCGAGGTCGGCAACGCAAAGTGCGGCGATATAATGAAAATGTACCTTAAGATTGAGGACAACACTATAAAGGATGTCAAGTTCAAGACATTCGGTTGCGGTGCGGCAATCGCCACAAGCTCCATCGCTACCGAGATGATAAAAGGCAAGCCCTTATCCGAAGCACTGAAGCTGACCAATAAAGCGGTCGTAGAAGCGCTCGACGGTCTGCCTCCGGCAAAGCTCCACTGCTCCGTACTTGCAGAGCAGGCTATCAAGGCGGCTATTGCCGACTACTACACAAGACAGGGAATCGACCCCACACCCTTTGTAGGCGAGATAAAGGACGACCACTGCGACAGCTGTTGCGGTATATGACCATATTCTTATATTATAACAAACAGCCTTGCGAAACCCGCAAGGCTGTTTCAGACTGTCGAAAGACCGACTATTATCAAATCCGCACCGATAAACATATCGCCGACACCGCTGAAAACATTTTCCGTACCGACAAGGCATTAATATTTTCGTGAGTCCATCATTACAACTGCACTGACATTGACTCTTCAAAAAAACGCACTATCCCTCGAAAATCGCCAACACCCTTGCCTTTAAATGAACGCTCTGTTTGTTTCGCACTATCCCTCGCCTCGCACCATGTCCTTGCCTCCCTTGTCAAAGGGAGGTGGCTTGACGGCAAGGCACAAGCCTTAACATTATTGCATTTACTTGCGATATGCCCACTTTATTTATATTGCATACTTTTCTGCCGTCAAGACGAAGGGATTGTCACGCCACCATCTCTCGCCCCGCACCAACCCTTTCCAAAACCGCACTACCCCACTAACTTTTCTTAATGCCAACATCTATATGCACTTATATGCTTTTACATTCGCACTATCACACGCCCTTTTCGTAGGGCGAGGGGCTCGCCCCTCACGTTGCACCAAACCTCTCCATTCCCACAACCTTCTCAAAAGCACATCCACCGCCACGCCTCGCACTAAAATTGCTTTCCTTGCCAAAGGTGAGCTTCTTTTACTCGGCTTGACAGAGCCAACTATGGTATGGATTGTAATTGTTTAGCAGTTGTTTTCCTGATTGCTTTGGTTCTTTCCCTCATTAATATTGACAAGTGTACCCACTCGAATAGCGAACCCGAGAAGTGCTGTCCGATAAACAGAACTATCGGTAGCTTATTATCATAGTCAAAGATGAATGATATAGCAGAAGCACATTAAACAAAAGACTTTTTCTGAAATCTTACAGCCTTGCGAAACCCGCAAGGCTGTTTTGCATACCGTGAACACATTGCCCACTACCCTATAATCTTCTCCATCCACACCATATCATACTCCCTGCCGAATTTTTCGGCACATTTATGAAACGTTCCCACAAGCGTGTACCCCTGCTTTTCGTGGAATCTGATGCTGTCGTGATTCAGATACTCATCGTCTTTATCCGTGCTTGCTATGCAGGCATACGCATTCCTTACCCCCATATCCGCAAGCCGTTTTTCAAGTTCCCTATATAACGCTGTTCCCGTACCGTGACGCTTTTCATTCACATCAACATATATCGACGTTTCGGCAGAACGCTCATAAGCCGCCCTGTCCTTGAACACTCCGGCATAGGCATATCCCATAATCCTTCCGTCACGCTCAGCCACTATGTAAGGATATTTCCTCAGCGTTTTTTTCTATCCTCCGCCTGAAATCCTCTGCAGACGGCACATCAATCTCATACGTTACCGCTGTATTTATAATATAATAAGAATAGATACCGAGCAGTTCTTCTGCGTCAAAAGGCGTTGCCGTCCTTATTTCTATATCTGCCATCACTCCGCACTTCCTTAAAAAATATCAAAAGCAAAAGTGCCACAGCAATACCGCCGTGACACTTCATTGTGCTTTATCGGATTTTATAATGTCTCCGAGCCTTCTTCGGGAGATTCGATTATCTCGTCCTCCACTCCGCCCTCGGTAAAGGAAAAACTCTTCTTGTCCGCATCATCGTCAACATCGGAAATATCAACATCAACTCCGCTGTTTATCGACACTACCATATCCTTGAGATTGTTTATCTCGTTTTTGAAAGCCGTACCTGTTGTAGCCGCCTTCTTCATAAGCTCTGCGCTCTTTTCCCTACCTGCCGATACAATATCGTTCACGCTCTTTGTGAGCTTTTCACTGCCTGTCTTTACTGCGCCCGTGCAGTAGACCGAAGCCTTGTGGAGCTTATCACTGCAGTTTTCCTTCATAGCCGCCACAGCCTCAGGATTTTTATCTATATATTTCTTAGCTAAAATATACCCCGTACCGACAGCCGCCGCAATACCGAAAAATATCATTGCCTTATTCATACTAAACATCCTTTCCGGGTAAAACCCCGTTTGCTTATACTCAGTATATACCATTTTTTACGAAAAGTAAAGCCTATTTTGTCGGATTTACTGCCTCAAGGCGATATATCGGAAATCCCTGCTCGGAAAATCTCTTTTCATACTCCGTCACAATGTTTCCTTCAAATCCGCTGTTATGCAGATCAAGGCTGACATTCTTCAGCTTGAAGCCGCACTGTGACAGATTCTCTATTGAAAACTCGAACAGCTTCATATTGTCGGTTTTCTGATGTATCTCACCGCCCGGTATAAGTATGTGCTTATATATCTCAAGAAATACAGGGTGAGTAAGACGGTGCTTTTTATATGTTTCCTTAGGATAAGGACAGCTGAAATTAAGATAAATGCGTTCTACCGAATTTTCGGGGAAGAATTTTTCAAGATACTCCGCTTTACCCATAAGAAATTTCAGATTAGGCAGATTTTCCTTTACCGCAAGCTCCATAGCGCTGACTATTACGTTTCTTGCCATCTCCACCGCAATAAAATTAATATCCGGGTTACGCCTTGCCGCTTCAACCGCAAAGCCACCCTTTCCGCAGCCTACCTCAAGATGAACAGGATTATCATTGCCGAATATCTTCCGCACATCAAGCGTCCTCTGCTGTGTTTCACCTCTTTGCTCTGCGGCATAATCCACAAGCCAGCCGAGATTCACGTTGCCGCAAGCGTCAAGACGTTCATCAAGGTATTTTTTTCTTCTCATTCTCATAAGTGTTACCGCCCTTATCTTGTTGCCGACAGCATAACGTAATACGTCTTGAAACGCACCTTGTCAACAATGTTTCTTGTTGTGTTGTCAAGCACCACGATATTCATTCCACGCTCATTGAGCGAGTAGTTCTTGTTGCCCATTTTGACAATCGATTCACCTGCGTCGCTGATTATCTGCGTCTTATAGCCCAGTACATCAATAACGCCTGTATCGATTCTGTCTTTCGACAGCTCCTCACGGACTACCTTGCCGCCTTCTATTATCGCAATATAACGCTGATTTTTCTGAGCCGTAAGCAGCTTTTCAAGCCCCAGCTCCTTTACAGCCGATAAAGCGCCGTCGTTATATCCGCCCGTCACATCTCCTCTTGCCGAGATTATGGCGGTGAAATTCTCGCCCTCTTTCAGCCTGTACATATAGTTAAGGAAATTATCCTCGCTTCTGAGGTTCGTATTCTTTTCATCCTTGCTTTCTTTTGAAAGCACAAATTCTGTATACTGCGGAACAATGCTCTTGTACGGCATAACTCCGTGGAAACCCTTCTCCGATACCGTAAGACCGAAATAGTTGTACCACAGGTTAGCACCAACTACTACAGCAAGGAAAGCCGCAAATATCGTAACAGGACGTGTAACGAAGTTTACAAAACCGTTCCTTCTCTTTTTGAATACCCTGTTCTTCGGCATATATCTTTCGTCAGCCTTAAACTGCTCTCCGAATACAGACGAATACTTCTTCTGCTTTTCGGGCTTTTTATTTTCCACAGCTTCAACGGGCTTTGTCGCTATATCGCTGTCGCCGCCGTCCTCAGCCATGATCTCGGCTAAAATTCTCTGCTTTTCCTTTTCTATATTGCTAAGCTCAGCCTCCGCCTTTTCCGGTACGGGCTGTGAAACCGCTTTTTCCTTTTTGGGTTCGGTGCCGGCGTTATTTGCATATTTTTCGGGATGCTTGGAACGAATGACCTCATCTACCGTTTTATCGAATTCAACCACAGCGTCGGGATTTTTCCTGCGTACAAGATAAGCCTTTGCACAGTTCATATAGTACCTTGCTATTGACGGTATGAACATTATCATCATAATGTACAGATACATCGAGAAACGCTCGATAACAAAGTGCTTTGTCGCTATAAACCATATAATAAAGTTGAATATCGCAAAGTTCGTGAACAGTGCCGATTCTTTCGGATATGCCTTTCCGTATCCCGTGAAATGTGCGATAAGCGCAAGTGCCGTGATTATCGCAGGCACTATAATATAAACAGGTGAATAGCCCTGCGTGATAAAGCTCAGCTCAAGATAGCCCTTGTACTGCGGAAGAAGCACAACCGCAAGCCGCAATATCGGCCACGAAAGCAGATATACAAGCGCTGTCAATATTGCATATATCGGTACGGTTATCTTTGTAGGCTTTATGAACGCCGCAATCAGATACAGCGGTATCAGCACTATTACTGTACTGTGGAACAGACACGCTAAGAAAATGAACAACAGCACCATGAAATGATTGCGTTCCTTCATAAATCTGTAAGCACAGAGTATGATAGCAAACGCTATCGACTGACGGATAAAGCTCAGCGAGCAGTAGAAGAACGTCAGCGATATGAACATCATCGTTGACATCCATATATTTTCACTGTAACGGAATATCGCATACGCAGTAGGTATTAGTATCAGCAGTGCGTACACCGCATACATTATATTCACATCTGCGGTAAACATCGAGATCAGCTTTGTGACGATCGTAAAGCCCGGCTCATACCCGTAGTTGAATATCGAAAGTCCGGGTGCATTCTTGATATTCCAGAAAATATAGATGTACGAATAATAATCGTTTCCCAGTCCGTATCTGAATACGCTTATCAGATACATTGCTCCGAATGTCACGATAACATAACAGAGCTTCTTCACCACATTCGGCTTATGCTCGATGAGCGGATAAGCAAGCACAAGCACAAGTGCCATAAGTATAAGATATACTGCCATAGTTTTTCCTTTCGCAATAAAAAAATAAAGCACCGCACAACTGCAAAGTTACCACCAAGCAGAAAATGCAGTGCATATTCATCAGATAATTATGTATTTTCCCTGTGTCACAACAGGCGCAACATCAAGCGTAAAATCAACTCCGCACGACATTCCTGCGGTTTTCAGCGTTTTCTCTACCGCCTCATACGCCATTTTCGGAGAATTGTTTTCCTGGCTTAAGTGACCGAGTATCAGACGGCTTGCACCTTTTGCGACAAGCTCCCTACAAAACTCAGCCGAACAGCCGTTTGAAAGATGTCCGTGGTCCCCCGAAATCCTCGTTTTGAGATACGGCGGATATTTCGGATTTCCCTTTAACAGCACAGGATCGTAATTTGCCTCTATATATACCGTGTCGCTTCCGAGCAGATTATCCTTCACCTCATCGGTAACATAGCCTAAATCGGTACAGCAGGCGACCTTATGCTCTCCGAACTTCAGTGTGTACCCTACGCTTTCCGCAGCGTAGTGCGGTGTATGGAAAAAATCAATATCCATATCGACAGGTACGCTCTTTATTTCCGACAGCGGATGAATAACCGCCGTCTGCTCTACCAGCTTGTCAGAAAACAGCTTTCTTGCAGTGCCGTCAGATGCGTACACAGGAACAGACGTTCTTTTCGTTATCTGTCCGAGTGCTTTCGTGTGGTCTATATGCTCGTGCGTCACAAGCACAGCCTTCACCGCCTCAAACGGTATACCGCAGAGTGCCAGACCTTCCCTCAGCGCCTTGAAACTGCATCCTGCGTCAACAAGTACGCCAGAGGTGCTGTCACCGACAAAAACGCTGTTGCCCTTGCTTGAAGAGCATACAGGAACAACCTTTGCCATCAGAGTGCCTTTCTCATCTTTTCGTCATCGGGATAATAACGCTTTACTATATCAGCGCCAAGTGCCCTCAGCTTTATTTCCATATTTTCATATCCACGCTCAATATGGTGAATATCTTCGATTTCCGTAGTGCCCTGCGCCGCAAGTCCTGCAATGATAAGCGCCGCACCTGCTCTGAGGTCGCTCGCCTTTACCGGAGCGCCAGTAAGATGATCCACGCCTCTTACTACCGCTACCCTGCTGTCAACGGTAATATCCGCACCCATTCTGCGAAGCTCGTCAACATACTTGAAACGTGTATCGAATATGCTCTCAGTTACCATGCTTGTACCGTTCGACATCGCCAGTAGCGTTGTCATCTGCGGCTGCATATCTGTAGGGAATCCCGGATGCGGAGAAGTCTTTATATCCGTACCCTCATAATGAGGTCTGCCGACTACCCTAACATTATCCGTATCGTCCTCTATCTCAACATAAACGCCTATCTTGCGTAGCTTTGCCGTAATAGGCTCAAGGTGCTTCGGTATAACGTTCTTCAGCGTAATATCACCGCAGGTAGCCGCAGCAGCAACCATAAACGTTCCCGCTTCTATCTGGTCGGGGATGACCGAATACTCTGTGCCGTGAAGCTGTGAAACGCCCTTCACCTTTATAACGTCCGTACCTGCGCCCATAATATCCGCACCCATAGAGTTGAGGAAATTCGCAAGGTCCACTATATGAGGCTCCTTGGCGGCATTTTCAATTATAGTCAGCCCCTCTGCCTTTGCACAGGCAAGAAGCGCATTTATCGTTCCTCCGACAGTCACCTTGTCGAAATATATCTGCGTACCGATAAGCCTGTCAGCCGAAAGGTCAACGATACCGTGCTTTATATCAGTCTTTGCACCGAGCGCCTCAAAGCACTTGATATGCTGATCGATAGGTCTGCTGCCAAGGTCGCACCCACCCGGTAGCGGCACGCTCGCCTTCTTGAATCTGCCGAGCAGCGCACCTAAAAAATAACTGCTTCCTCTTGTGGAGCGTGCAAGCTCATAAGGTACCGTTCCGTCCTTGATTCTTGACGTATCCACCTCTATCTTCGACTTACTCAGCCTTCTTATCTGCGCTCCCATGCTCGAGAGTATCTCAAGAGCAACATCAACATCACTGATTGACGGTACATTTTCAAGTATGCACTTATCTTCTGCAAGTATCGCCGCAGGAATTATAGCTACCGCAGCATTTTTCGCTCCGCTTATCCGCACTTCGCCTCTCAGCGGAATGCCGCCTTTTATAATAAACTTTTCCAAAAGTCACACTTCCTCGATTCATTTAAAATATAGAATTCGATATAATAAAACGCCCTTTAAGGCTCTGTATCTCATAAAACAGTGCGTCGGAATGATATTTGGGTACACACCGACACAGTATAAAATTATTATAGCATATCTGCCGTAAAAATAAAAGCATTTTTTTCAGCCGCTTAACATTTCGTCATATTGCACTATATAGCCTGCGTTTTTATGGATTTTTTATACATATAGTTGTTTTGCAGTCTTAGCGGCTCAATGTCCGGACTTGTCGCCATACTTGTTGTACAGCTGTGTGCAGAACTGCTCGATTTCCTGTTCAAGCTCCTCTGCGCTGTCTGCGTCAAGCATCATACTTCTCAGCTTGCTGTAAAGCAGCTCTCCGCCCTCTTTTTCTTTTGTTTCGGGAGGAGTAACGTAAGACGAGGTCTTTGTCCGCTCACTTGGCAGAAATGGCTTCGGCTTGTCAACGTTAGTGACATAATGCGGCGAAATCTGGCTTGATCTCAGGTCGTCAAGCGTGCTTTTTGCTTGCCTGCCGTATATCATCGCATAAAGACAACCGCATTTATAAAGCGCCATTATCATCTGCGGTGACGGCGCTACGCCGAAAAGCGTGGCAAGCGAAACAGTGTAATCCTGCAGTTCCGCATATTGTTCGTAATCACCGAATCTCATAGTCAGGCTGTCGCTTTTCGCTATCACCGCCGCTATAGCCTCGCTGACAGCGTTCGTGTATTTGTTTGTCGGGCATATATCTATCGGACGGTAGTATTTCCTGCGGTATTCCGCCAGCATCCGAGCCATTTCCTGCGGACTTTTTCTGAAATCGTCAACAAAGCGTATCATCGAAACCTTGTCAAGCTCAAAGTTCTTTTCAAACATTTCCATGACTCTCATATAGTCCGACCCGTGCAGACAAAGCTCCGATATAACCGGCCTTTCGATTTTCGGTATAAGGTCGGTCAGGTGTGCAGGCACGACAACATAGGCAAAATCGAACGAATTTATATACAGCAAGTCACGCACCGAGGTCATACGAAGTATTATCTTCGACATATCGCTTGCAGGCGGTATCATAATAAAGCTGTCTGTGGTCATTTCGATATAGCTTACCCCGAACTCGTGCAGTGCGTCCGTATAAGCCTTGATTGCCTCAGGCTTCACATCACTTACAAACGATGAATCACACAAGCTGTTATCAATAATAGAAACCTTCATTCCTATATGCCTACCTTTCAAAAATAAACCGCATATCATTTTCATAATATTTTATCACAAAACGAAAAAAAATTCAATACCGACCGCCGCCTCTTGACATAATCACGTTAATATGGTACGATAATATGATAAAAAATGAAAGGGGTAACTACTTTGCTGGAATTTCAGGACGTAAAATGGCAGCTTCCAAGCGGAGAACCTATTATAAAAGGCATAACCTGTAAGCTTGACAGCAGGCTTACGGTAATTACAGGGCCAAACGGAGGCGGTAAGACCTCCCTCGCAAAGCTCATCGCAGGTGTGGAAAAATGCACATCTGGCAAGATTCTCCTTGACGGTACGGATATAACGGATATGGACATCACAGGCAGAGCAAAGCTGGGCATTGCCTATGCTTTTCAACAGCCGGTACGCTTCAAGGGTCTTACGGTAAGAGATCTTCTTGAGCTTTCCGCAGGAGAAAAGCTGGGTCACAACGAGCTTTGTGCGCTTCTCGGCAAGGTCGGTCTGTGTGCGGAGGAATATATCGACAGAGAGATGAGCGGCGCTTTATCGGGCGGCGAGGCAAAGCGTATAGAGATTGCGACCGTGCTTGCAAGAAACGTCAAGCTGTCGGTATTTGACGAACCGGAGGCAGGAATAGATCTCTGGAGCTTCTCAAGACTTGTGGAAACGTTTGAAGAAATACGCAACGGCACCACAGGCTCTCTCGTTATAATATCGCATCAGGAGCGTATTCTTTCGATTGCCGATGAAATAATAGTAGTCGCAGACGGCACAATACGCACGGCAGGACCCCGTGAGGAAGTCCTTCCGAAACTGCTCGGCGGAGAATACGCCTGCAGATGTCCCCAGAGAAACGGAGGCGGTTGTCAGTGAGCAATATAATGGACGTAAATTTCAACGGCATAACAGCCGAAATGCTTAAGATAATCTCCGATTATGACGAGGTATCAGGCTTTGCGGGCGCATACAATATCCGTGAGGACAGCAAGTGCGCCGGCAGAAGATCGTCGGAGAATATCACTATCGAATCAAAAGAAGACAAGCCGGGTATAAATATCCGTGTAAAGCCCTTTACTGTTGGTGAAACGGTATTCATTCCCGCCTGCGTTACCCACAGTGACGTTGACGACCTTGTTTATAACGATTTCTATATCGGCGAGGGCGCTGACGTTGTTGTAGTAGCAGGATGCGGCGTGCATAATGACGGCGAGGATCAGGCTCGTCACAACGGCATTCACCGCTTCTTCCTTGAAAAAGGCGCAAGAGTGCTTTACAAGGAAAAGCATATCGGAACAGGCAAAGGCACAGGACTCAGAAAGATCGACCCCGTCACAGACTGCGTTCTTGACGAGGATTCATATCTTGAGATGGATACGATACAGCTCAGAGGTGTCGACAGAACAACAAGAAGCACTTCCGCCGTACTCGGCAAGGGTGCAAAAATAGTTGTCCGTGAGCGTATAATGACCGACGGTGACGAGGAGGCCGTAACAAAGTTCCATGTCGAGCTTAACGGCGAGGACAGCGGCGCAGACCTTGTTTCACGTTCTGTTGCAAGAGGAAATTCCCATCAGGCATTTTACTCCGTAGTCGAGGGCAACAACCGTTGCACAGGCCATTCCGCCTGTGATGCGATACTTGCGGATAACGGCAAGGTCGATGCACAGCCGGCTCTCAATGCGGCTAATGTTGATGCCGCACTTATTCACGAGGCGGCTATCGGCAAGATAGCAGGCGAACAGATATTAAAGCTCTGCTCGCTGGGTCTTACAAGAGAAGAAGCTGAAGAGAAAATAATCGAGGGCTTCCTGAAATAACCACGATATACAAAACCACCGTTGCATACCCGCAACGGTGGTTTTTCATCCTCTTATACGTTTTTGAAAATCAACCTTTTCGTCTGCGGAACACTCATCAAAACAACCGCTCCGATAACAGTAAACACTATCTCCGGCAGCATATACGCCCCGTTATAAAGCAGGCTGTAAAGGCAAGGCTCGTTTACGGTAAAGCCGTTCCACAGCTCTCCGAATGAGCCGAATATCAGCACTCCGCTTATATAATGGCACACAAGGCGCAGACCCATAGCCATAACGCTTCCGCCTATCACTCCGGGCATTCCGTATTTTCTGAAAATTCCCGCAAGCCCCAGCACCGTAAATGCAAAAATATAGTCTATGAATATGCACGCCACAAGCGCAACAGGAGTAAGCCCCCAGCCGAATAGCCCGTCCGCACAGCCCTGAATGAACTGTATCAGAGCAAACACAAACGATGCCGCAAGACCGTTTGCCACACCTCTTTTGATGCTGAAGACAATTATCGGGAGCATCGACAGCAGAGTGATCGATCCGCCCCACGGCAGATGAACGATCTTGACAAAGCTAAGCACGGTCGCAAGCGCAACCATCACCGCCCCCTCAACAAGTGTAAGTACCTTTTCGTTTTTCATTTGAAAAACCTCCGTTAAATAAATTTAACCGAATACCTGCTTTAACGTAAAAATTCCCCGGCTGAATACAGTCGGGGATAATACAAGCTATAGAAATATCGTGAAATTCCTACGGCGGCATTATCCGCATCAGGTCAAGGGTCGAAGCCGAACTTCCTCTCAGCAAAAGCTCCCCTATTCAGTCTTTTAAGGCAATACCGCACAAAGATTGTGTGCATATTGTGAAGTCAGATTTTTCGTCAGATTGTACAATGAGGACACAGCAAGGCTGACGCCTTGCAAGGACGAATTGTGCAAGATGACGGAAAATATGCAAGCAAGATGTACACAAAATACAAAATATGGTCTTTGTGCGGTATTGCCTTAATATTGTACCACCGGTTTTCAAAAAAGTCAAGCGTCATCCTGCCACGTTTTTTCAAGGTACTTCACAGGCACGTTTTCCGTCAACCATACGCCGTTTTCAGACAGATAAAACACATATCCGTCCCTTGCCATCTCTCCGCTCTTTACACGGTATATAAACGGCTTGCCGTGTCGCATACCAACCTGCGTTGCGGTTTCGGTATCTCTTGACAGATGAACGTAAAGCCTTGTTTTACGGATAATCCCGCCGCTGTCAATAGATTCGACAAATCTAGTCGCAGTGCCGTGATAAAGATATTCCGGCGGCACAGCAACCTTCAACCCTACGTCAACATTTACCGAATGGCCCTGATTCGCTCTGATGCGGCTTTTATCCTCGTTGAACGAATATCTCTGCTTGCTGTCGTTTTTCACGATTTCGCACAACCGCTCAAAACTCACCGGCTCCATATTTTCGCTTATACATTTCAGAAGCATATCAACGTCCGCCCAGCCCTGTTTGTCAAGTACAAGTCCTGCTATTTCGGGCTTATGCCTTAAGAGCAGTGCCATATATCTGCTGATCTCTGTATCTGTCATGATCCCACCTCCGTTTAAGTTGTTACTATAATTATACCATAAAATCAAGTCGGTGTAAACCGACACGGCGGTACGCCGTATTTTGCCGTCAGACAAAAGATTTATGGTAAAACGTTCTCGGACTGTTGCGTGAGCAACACCGCCTAAAACTGCTTCCGTACCGACAAGACATTAATATTTTCGTGAGTATATCAGCACAACTGCACTGACATTAATCTTTCGAAAACCGCACTACCCCTCGAAAAGCACCACCACACTTGCCTCCCCTCGAAAAAGGGGAGGTGGCACGGCTGATACAATTTTTTGGCTTGCTGTACAGTATTCAGATAGTCCTGCCTTTATGATTCTGAAACTATTCCGAGCCGTGACGGTGGGGATTGCTCCCCATCCGCACCATCAATGAGATTTTCCGCACTATCCCTCAAAAATCGCCATCACCCTTGCCTTTAAATAAACGCTTTGCCGATTTCACAAAATCTAGCAAATCGCCAACGCCCTTGCCTCACTTGTCAAAGGGAGGTGGATTGACGGCAAGACACAAGCCTTGATTTTATTGCTTTCTGCTTGCGATATGCCCACCCTTTTTATACTACAAACTCTTCTGCCGTCAAGACGGAGGGATTGCCTCCCGTTGCACCGAACCTATATATCCCCACGACCACTGTAAAAGAACGATAACCCCTCGCTCGCACCAACCCTTCTCAAAACCTCACTATCCCTCGAAAATCGCCAACACCCTTGCCTTTAAATGAATGCTCCGGAAGTGCCATCTCACAAAAAAGAACTATCGGTAGCTTTCTATCATAGTCAAAGCTGAATGACATAGCAGAAGTATATCAGCCAAAATATTTAATCGTTTCTTCCTGTCAAGAAAAGCAAAACGGCCGGCATCTGCCGACCGTTCCTTTATATTCCGTTATAATTACTTGCTTATAACTACGTTCAGACCCTCTGCGCTTTCAACTGTGAAGTGCTTGTCTGTAGCTGTATGTGTAACAGTGATTGTATCGCCGTTTCTCTCAGCCATAACAGTAAGCTCGAGCTTAGCGTCTTTATCGTAGATCTTGCACTGAGTGTTCTTGCCGTCCTCAAGCTGATAGATAACGAGCTTTGCACCCTCTACATAGTCATATGCGAAGTTACGCTCAAAGTTACCGTAAGCGATTATGCTGTTGGGCTTAGCATACATACCCATTGAGAAGTAGTCATACTTCTTGTCGTACCAGTTACCGCCCTCAAGAACTTCTCCTGTCTGAATATCGGTCCACTTGCCGCGAGGCAGATAGAACTGAGCAGTACCCTCCTCATTGAATACGGGAGCGATAAGCAGGTTATCACCGAACATATACTGTCTGTCAAGAGGTAAGCAGGCAGGATCGTCGCTGTATTCCATAACCATAGCTCTCATCATAGGAACGCCCTTTTCGTGAGCCTTTACTGCGTTAGCGAACAGATACGGCATCAGGCGACCCTTGAGCTTTGTGAAGTGGCGCAGAACATCGCACGCTTCTTCGTCAAAGTTCCACGGTACTCTGTATGAGCTGTTGCCGTGAAGTCTTGAGTGTGAAGACATAAGGCCGAATGCAGACCATCTCTTGTATAAGTCGGGTGAGCCTGTAGCCTCAAAGCCCGAAATATCGTGGCTGAAGTAGCCGAAGCCTGATAAGCAGAGTGAAAGTCCTCCACGGAGTGTTTCAGCCATTGATTCGTACTGGCTGAAGCAGTCGCCGCCCCAGTGTACAGGGAACTGCTGACCGCCGACCGTAGCAGAACGTGCGAACAGACAAGCCTTGTCCTTGCCGTAGAATTCCTCAAGCACCTCAAATACGCACTTGTTGTAGAGATATGTGTAGTAGTTGTGCATTCTGTAAGGATCGGAGCCGTCGCTGTATACAACATCGGCTGTGGGTATTCTCTCACCGAAGTCCGTCTTGAATGCGTCAACACCCATCTCGCACAGTGTTCTCAGCTTTGCCTTGTACCACTTGCAAGCCTCAGGATTCGTAAAGTCAACGATAGCCATACCGGGCTGCCACATATCGCACTGGAATACGCCGCCGTCCGTCTTCTTGATGAAGTAGCCGTTCTTTACGCCCTCGTCAAATAAGGATGACTGCTGAGCGATATAGGGGTTTATCCATACGCAGATTTCAATTTTCTTTTCCTTAAGACGTGCGAGCATAGCCTTAGGATCGGGGAACATTCTCTTATCCCAGGTGAAGTCGCACCAGTTGAATTCCTTCATCCAGAAGCAGTCGAAGTGGAATACCTCCAGAGGAATATCACGTCTTGCCATTTCGTCTATGAAGAACGAAACTGTTTCCTCGTCATAGTTTGTAGTGAATGATGTTGTCAGCCACAGACCGAATGTATATGCAGGAGGAAGTGCAGGCTTACCTGTCAGCGTTGTGTAAACGCCGAGTACGTCTGCGATTGTCTTACCGCCCATTACAAAGTATTCCATTCTCTCGCCCTGAACGGAGAAAGCAACCTTTGAAACCGTTTCGCTTGCTACTTCAAATGTAACGTTCTCAGGGTGATTTACAAAAACACCGTAGTTTCTCGATGATACATAGAAGGGGATTGACTTGTATGTCTGCTCAGAGCAGGTACCGCCGTCGTTGTTCCATACTTCTACCGTCTGACCGTTCTTTACGAATGTAGAGAACTTCTCGCCGAAGCCGTAGATGTTCTCGCCTACGGAGATGTTGAGCATCTCTCTGATTCTTGCAGGCTCGTCTGTAGATGCGTGTGCGTAGAAACGCTCCGCCTTTGTGCCTTCCATACGGTAGTCTGTGAGCCAGGGCTGTTCTTCGATATAAGAAGTTGTTCTCCAGCCTTCCTTTGTGAGCAGCTTTCCGTCATAGAAGTATTTTATATCCCACGCTCCGCCTGCCTTGCCGATTCTTACCGAAGTCTTGTTCGAAACAAGCTCCCAGTACTCGTCCTTCTCGTTTATAACAGGCTTGAAGTTTGTGTCCTCATATAATGTGAAGTCCGGACCCTTCTTTACAGCACCCTTGTAATGCTCAATCGTAACCTTGATTGAATCGGCAAGCGTAGATGTAAAGGTGATCTCAAGAACAGGACCGCCAAGCGTCATTCCTCTGTTACCGATCCACTGGTTAGTGGCATATACGGTTATCGAGTTGTCTGTAGCCTTTACCTCATAGATCTGAGTTGCATAGTTTACGTCGTAGCCCGACTTGTTCATCCAGAAACCGTCTGAATACTTCATAGATTATACCTTTCCTTTCAAAACGGCGGTCACGCTTCCGCCAAAATTTACTTTCCATACGGGTATTTCCCCGCTGCTTCTCGCTAAACGACCCTCCGCTCACGGCGCTTTGCGCACCGCACGCCTCACAAACTGTTATTGCATAATTTGTAACTTGCTATGTTTTTTTACAACCGTCACAGCCTTCACAGCTCATCGCAACCTGTCGCAACCTACCTTGATTCATCACAGCTTTTCACGACCCATTTCAGCCTGCCTTGATTTATCACAGCTTATCATAACTTATCACAATCCGCAACGTTTTATCGCCGTTCGTGTAATCGTTTACCCGTTGCTTATTCTAACATATAAATTTACAAAAATCAAGGGGTTTTCGAAAAAATTTTTGAAATTATCAAAAGCCGCCTTTTAAAGCCTCCCAAACTGCATAATAAAGCACTTTTTATCACAATACCGAAAAACCGTCAAATGAAATGCCGGTGAATCTCAAAAGAAAAATCACAACGGAAAATTTTAAACAGAAATCCGACTCATGCTTCTATATTTTTCCTTGCATTAAATGTTAATCAAGAGTAATCTTTTGCGCTTTCTGCTTTGTGTCTTACTTAATTTTACATCTTTACCGACACCTACTCACAATCATCACAATTCATCAACCTGTGCGTATACTGTCTGTTCTGCCAAAACCCATTGGTAATGCGGGAAAACGCAGTTTTTTATCTTAATCGAATCATCACCTTGATATTTCCATACACGGAAATTATTTTCAAAGCATATACTACTCTTGTATCGACCATAATATACCATAAATTTACATAATGAGGTGATTTTTAATGTGTGGAATAGCAGGTTGGATAGATTGCCGCAGGCTGTGCGACAGCGCCGCAATAATGCGTAGAATGGCTCAGACAATGGTTCCGAGAGGCCCCGACAGCGGCGGCTTCTACACCGATGATAACTGCGCCCTCGCCCACCGCCGCCTTAGCGTCATAGACCCCGCCCGAAGCGCCCAGCCGATGACCCGTAAAACCGCCCTCGACAGCTACACTATCGTCTATAACGGCGAGCTTTACAACACCGCCGAAATCCGCTCTGAGCTTGAATCTACGGGCATTTCGTTCACCTCCTCAGGCGACACGGAGGTACTGCTCTGGGCATACATCACCTGGGGCGAGGCGTGCCTCGACAAGCTCAACGGAATATACGCCTTTGCCGTGTGGCAGGAAAAGGAAAAACAGCTCTTTCTTGCCCGTGACAGAATCGGCGTGAAGCCGCTGTTTTACTACGAATACGCAGGCGGTCTTATCTTTGCATCCGAGATAAAAACGCTCCTCGCCCACCCTATGATAGAGCCGGTGGTCGACCGTGACGGCATCGCTCAGATAATGCTCTTAGGTCCTGCGAGAAAGCCGGGAAGCGGCATCTTCAAAGGGATCAGGGAGCTTCGCCCTGCCGAGTGCGCAATGTACTGCCGATGCGGCCTCAGAAAGCGCACCTACTGGTCGCTCCACGCCCTTCCCCATAAGGAAACCGCCAAGGAAACCGAACAGCACATAGCCTACCTCCTGACCGATGCCATAAAGCGCCAGCTTGTCAGCGATGTTCCGCTTTGTACAATGCTTTCGGGCGGTCTTGACAGCAGTATCATAAGCGCCGTTGCCGCCCGTGAGTTTGAGCAGAACGGCAGACAGCTCACCACCTATTCAATCGACTACAAGGACAACGACAAGAACTTCCACAGCAGTAAATTCCAGCCCGATATGGACGCACCGTGGATACGGAAAATGTCAGCGTTCATCGGCTCTAAGCACATCAATGTCGAGGTCGATACGCCTGCTCTGACCGACGCTCTGGAGCTGTCAACCTACGCCCGTGACCTGCCCGGAATGGCAGACGTGGACAGCTCTCTGTACCTGTTCTGCAAGGCTATCAAGGGCAACTTCACCGTTGCTCTCAGCGGCGAGTGCGCAGATGAAATCTTCGGCGGCTATCCGTGGTATCACAACGAGGAAATTCTCTACAAACCGGGATTTCCGTGGGCTTGCTCGACCGCATCCCGTGCGGGTCTGCTCTGCGACGGGATACTGGGCGACATCGACCCGAATGATTATGTCAACTTCTGCTGTAACGAAACGCTTAAGAACACCGAATATCTCGACACCGACAGCCGCAAGGACAGACGTATGCGTGAGATGTTCATGCTGAACTTCTATTGGTTTATGCAATGCCTGCTTGACCGCAAAGACAGGATGAGTATGGCTCACGGACTTGAGGTAAGGGTGCCGTTCTGCGACCACAGGATTGCACGTTACGCTTTCAATATTCCGTGGGAGATAAAGGCGGCAGGAGGCAGGGAGAAAGGCATTGTCCGCCGTGCGATGAAAGGCATACTGCCCGACGATGTGCTTTGGCGCAAGAAATCGCCGTATCCAAAGACCCACAATCCAACCTATCTTGCCGAAGTTATCCGCAGGATGAGGGCGGTGCTTGCAGACAAGGATTGCCGCCTTACCGAGATTGTCAGCCGTGAAAAGCTGTTACGGCTGTGCGACGATCCGACACTGTTTGAGGGCAACTGGTACGGTCAGCTTATGACCTCGCCGCAGATTTTCGCATATCTCTTGCAGATAGAATATTGGCTCAGGCGGTATGATGTGAGAATTGACAGGCAATAGGCATAGAAAACGGGTATCGGCATTTTACCGATACCCGTTATATTTTACTTCTTTGTTCGGACTGTCAACAATATCTGCCGATTTTCTCAAGAACGGCAATAAACCGCTTGTCATCACGGATAGCGTTATATCTGTCCGCCTGCATTTTATCGTACAATTCCTTGCAGTCCGTGAAATCGTAATTCTTGATAGTATTGAACGGACCATATTCGAGATTATTTACAAGCAGAGATGTGTGCCGTGCATTTTCGGGTAGCGTATCTGACATTACAGCAAATTGAGCCGCTTTTTCAAGACTTGATAACGCGAGCTCATAATCGCCCTCAGACATAGCCAGATCAGCAATATACCTATGCGTAATTGACACTGTACCGCTGTAATTAAGATAATCGCCGTCATCAAATACAAGTTCAAGAATCGCAAGCGCCTTTTTCATTATTTCTATTCTTTCCGCATCGGACATAGTTTCATTCCTGTATCCGAGGTCAGCCAGATTTATTAACGCACACCAAAATATACTTGTATACCACTTTATTGCACGTTTCAGATGTGTTTTCTGCTGTTCTCCCTCATATAAATCCCCGAGAACTACTGTATCGGTACATCCTATATTGGGAAGCTTCTTAGCGTATTCAATCGCCTTTTCCTTTTCTCCGAGACTTGAATAGATATAGCAAAGCTGCTGAGTTGTTTGGTTAATAATCGCACCGTCTGTGCAATGCGATAAAATACGATTTCCTATTTCGGCAGCCTCACGATTGAAGCTGATTTTTTCTTCTTCGGACAATCCCCGACCGTCTTTGTATTCACAGAATGCCAGTTGATTGACAAGCCTGAATTGAAGCTCATAATTTGTAGGATAGATTTTTACCGCATCACGCAGTAGCAGAATATTCTCATAGATCAAGCCCTTTGAGCCATTCTCTTCAAGCTGTCCGAGCAATTCTTTTAGCTGTTCCTCGCTCCTCCAATTCTCCATTCCCATAAGTTCGTCAAGAGTAATTTCAAAGTAGCTCGCAATAGTCGGCAATAGCGTTATATCGGGATAAGTCGTTCCGTTCTCCCAGCGGCTCACTGCCTGTGCCGACACACCTAGAACATCAGCAAGCTGTTCCTGTGTAAGCTCACGCTGTAATCGGAATTTCTTTAGGTTTTCGCCAAGTTTAAGCCCTAGATTTAGCATAGTGTTTTCCTCCGTACTGTTCATTTGGAGCTCCTGCTATAATAATATTCGATTTCAGCAGATTTGTCTATAGCTCGTTTGTTGAGAAGAATTCAACTATAGTGAGAGTGATTGCCGGATGCTTACCGAACTTTGTTGATATATTATGAAGTCTAAAGTGCTTTTAATTTATACACATATAAGCTGAACCTAAGCCATATGGAATAAACCGTTCCGCAAATTCTATTACCGACTTTATTTGATTATATCTACGGTTATCCTCTCCGTTTGTTCCCTCGATTATATCAATGATTCTTTCGTTTTGCATAAAAGTCAGTTTCCAGTGGTATCCGTCAATAAGTGCTTTACAGTGATTATCGGAATCATAGCAAAACAATTCAGAAGCCGCCGGGTTAATAATATGACCTGCCGTTTCTTTATTTATCCGAAACAGAATGTCATCATTGCTTTGGAACAAATCTCTGTATTCAATAATACCGTTTCTGTGAATACACACTCTGTACCGTTTGTCATAAGCCGCCTCATTGTATATTTCGAGACGGTTCAACATTCTGAGTAACATATGACGTTTACGTCTTGACTCGTAATTGCTCATTATACGCTTTCTGAATTCAGCCGGAACAGGAACATTGTATTTGTCTACATAATTTGTAAAAACATCAGTCCAGTAGTACAGCCCATCCGAATAGATGTTTCCGTAACCGATAATTTCGTCGGGATTTATAATGTCACGCTCTGTATCGGGACAGCAGATTACACAATGCTCTCTCAGATATTCCAGTATTATTTTCTTTTGGCTGTCCGGTTTTTCGCAAACAAGCTCTTTTATTTTCGGAAGCGATTTATCGCCATATTCATAAGCAAATCTCACGTCTATATGACTGCGTTCCATAGTAAGCCTTTCAATATCGAATTTTGATATTATGCAAAAGCGGTCACAGCTTGCCGCCGTGACCGCTTTATATTGATTATTGCTTTGTGTAATCCCGCCGTTCTGCTAATCTTAGCTGAACACCGACAATTTCAAAGGCGGAACTTGAAGCGGCTCACAGCCGCAGGCGGAATTTGAAGCCACTCACAGCCGCCCACATTATATTGATTATTGCTTTGTTTAATCCCGCCGTTTCGCTATTCTGCGAATAGCTCAGACAATTCCAAAGGCGGAATTGTCAGTGGCGACTCGCCACTTAGCTGTCGAGGGTTTTGGGGTCGTCTATTTTTTCGCCTAAGAACTTGGGAAGCTCCATACCTGCCTGGTTGAACATTTCACCCATAGGCGGAACAGCTTTCATTATACCGCTGATAAAGTCGGCTGTGGCGGTCTTGCCGTTTTCGCCCTTTGAGCCGCCGTCCCAAACGGTTACCTTGTCTATCTTGATGTTCTTGATAGCTTCTACCTGTATCTTCATCAGCTCTTCCATGTTGTTTGCAAGAATCAGCTTGATTGCGCTGTCTGCGTTTCCGCCTGCGGCATTTACAAGCTCTCTCATACCGTCAGCCTGCTTTACGAGTATCTCCTGAGCGCCTCGTGCCTGTGCTTCCATCTTTGCAAACAGAGCGTCAGCCTCACCCTTTGCGGTACGGCGTGCAACCTCTGCCTTTGCCTCTGCCTCAATCTCAGCCTGCTCCTTGGCAATCTTAGCCTTAACGATAACGTCTGCCTGCTGAGTTGCGGTTTCGAGGGCGGCACGGGTCTGTTCTGCCTGCTGCTGTGCTATGTAGGCTTCTTCCTTTGCCTTAGCTGCCTGAACAGCTTCTGCGGCTGTAGCAAGACGCATTGATTCTGCTTCCTTTTCACGTCTTAAAGCCTCAGACTGAGCGACCTCAATCTTGGACTCGTTCTCACCCTTGATAGCAAGAGCGTTTGCGGCAGCGACCTGTATACGCTGGTCACGCTGTGCGTTAGCCTGACCGATCTCACCGTCACGATCCTTTTCGGCAACGGATTTCTTTGCATCGTTGATAGCCTTTGCGGCAGCTTCCTTACCGAGCGCTTCGATATATCCCGACTCATCGTTAATATCTGTTACGTTAACGTTGATAAGACGTAAGCCTATCTTCTTAAGCTCAATCTCAACGTTGTTTGATACGGCAACAAGGAACTTGTCACGGTCATTGTTTATCTCCTCAATCTCCATAGTAGCAACTACAAGACGTAACTGACCGAATATAATGTCCTTTGCAAGCTCCTGTATCTCGTTCATTCTCAGACCGAGCAGACGCTCAGCGGCGTTCTGCATTATACCCGGCTCTGTCGAAATACCTACTGTGAATCTTGAGGGTACATCAACACGGATATTCTGCTTTGAAAGTGCGTTCTTCAAGTCTACATTGATAGATATGGGCGTTAAGTCCATAAACTGATATGACTGGATGATGGGCATAATGAATGCCGCACCGCCGTGTACGCACTTTGCGCTTCTTGCCTGACCGTTCTTGTCGCTTCCGACTTTACCGTAGATAACAAGTATCTTATCCGACGGACACTTACGGTATCTTGATAAGATACCCATCAATAATGCGAATACGATAACTACCGCAACGCATATTGCAATTAAAATTTCGGGCTGCATGAATATTTCCTCCTGTAACTTAGAAATTGCTTTATTGCTTATTTATCCTTTTCAACCGCCACGACATCGCCACGCACGTCTATTATCCGCACCTGCGTTCCCGTGGGGATTGCTTCCTGTTCATCGGTGACAGCCGAAAGCTCTATGAAACGCTCTCCTGCCGCTATTGTCACCTTTCCCTCTCCGCTTTCATTTGCGGGAATCGGGATATATACCCTGCCCTTTTCGCCGAGCAGCCTGCGCACGTCAAGGCTTCCGTCCTGAGTGAGCCTTCTTGTAAGCTGAAGCACCTTTGCAACTCCGAGCATCGCAAGAAATCCCAGCACAAGCGCAATTAGTATAGCTATCGCAACGTGAAGTCCGAGCGAGGTACATATAATACCCGTCCAGCCGAATACGCACAGAAATGTCATAATTCCCTGCAATGTGAAAAGCTGCATTGTGCCGAAGTCCGCCGGATTCGAACCGTCGCCGGTCGTCATATGGTCGCACCCTTCTATTGCGTGAGCTGTCATATCCGTCGGTATGTCCGCAGGAACATCGGCAGGCATATCGGGAACATCTCCAAGACCGTCTATTCCGCTCGTGTCGCTGAACTCAACGCCTTCTCCTCCGTGACCTATACCTATCATAAGCAGGATAGTCTGTATCACTATAATAAGCGTTGCGGGTATGGCTATGCAGTAAAACACCTGCATTGTAATACCGAGCGAATTCCACCATTCAAACATATCTTCCACCCTTTCTTTTCATATAATACTGCTGACAAAACGTTTTTCACGGGCCATCCGTGAATGTAGGGTCTGTCACTTGTTGTAATAGCCCAACGTGAGAAGTATAAGAAAATTCTTGTCGGTCAGCGTCCATTGCTCATTTACATATTTGAACTCGATAGTATACTCGAATTCTTTCGATTTGAACTCCTTGTCGCCTATAACGCTGTCTATATAATCCATCTGTGCATTGTAGTCATTCTTGAATTCCGAATTTATCTTTGAATCGGTCTTTTCGTTAAACTTCTCCATATCAAGAGCGGTAAAGGTACCTGTGACACTGCCTGTTCTGGTTTCCTTGTCAGCCTTTTCGGTCAGATTATCATAGGTAACATAATTATCGAATATAGACGCTAAGGCAACGGAATATCGTGAGAGCCATTTTGCGTCATAATCTGTGCCTGTATCGGTAAAATAAAGTTCCATACTCATTTTGGAGAAGCTGCGGCAATACTCCGCAAGACTGTCATAATCCTTGCTTTTTGCAAGCGTGAATATCTTTTCAACGGTTTCCTTCGGAGAAAGCTGTACTGCGGAGGTTTCACCCTTATCAGAACAGGCGGTCATCGCGACCGCTGTCGAAACCGCACAGAAAAGAGCCGCCGCCCTTAATAACGTTTTCTTTAATCTATATGAAAATTTCAATTTCAATATCCTTTCTGCCTATAGCAGATCTTGCTATGTAAATTTAATTTACCTTAATTATAGCACATTTGAACGAAATGTCAATATCAAACTTTGCAATTGTAAAAAATAAGCAGTTTGCACAATATAAGCCTATGTTTTTTGTGCAATACACAGAAAAACGACATTGTTTGCGCCTGAGTTCAAAAAATTTCGGCAAATGCACTTGATTTTTTTACGGCTATCTGCTAAACTATCAATATAAAAGGTAAATTAAATTTACAGAGACTGTTTAAAGGTAATTATCCGTAACCGTCTGAACGATAAATACTTTATCAATGCGGAAGGAGTGAAAATATGAATTCTGAAGAACTGGGAAAAAGAATTAAAGAAGCAAGACTTGCCAAGAAGATGACTCAATCAGAGCTTGTCGGAACGTTCATTACAAGAAATATGCTCAGCCGTATCGAAAGCGGAAATGCCTGCCCGTCCGTGAAAACGCTTGAATATCTGGCAGGGCGGCTTGATCTGCCTGCAGGAAGTCTTATATCCGACGAGGTGCAGGGCGAGGAAGATCCCGACAGAAACGCACAGCAGCTTATAACGGTAAAGCGGCTGTACAAGGAAAGCGATTATTCCGCCTGCATAAAGGCGGCGGAAAAGCTCAACGGCAGTGAGTTTGAGGACGAGGGGCAAGCGATAACGGCACGCTGTTGTATAGCTTTATCGGAAAAAGCCATGAACAGCGGAGATAAAGCGGCGGCCATAAAATACGCAAAGCAGGCGCTTGAGCTTGCCGACAAGGGCATTTACAAGAGCCGTGAGATAAGCGTTGACGCAACGCTGAAGCTGTCGGAGATCGCAGGAGGAAAGTAATACGAATCTCATTATAGATTGTTATGCGATATACTTTTCGATGCAGGAACAGTGGCCGGCACAAGCCGCAGACTGCCGAAACCGTTGCCTAAACCGTTAAGGATAATCTGCTGTGTGCCGGCATCACTTGCTTTTACCGTGATAATTGCGATAATGGCTATCGTTACGGTAAAATGTGTGCAGGATATGCCTGTAGTAAGCATACTGCTCGGCGCTCTTGATACAATTATGATATTTTGGCTTCTGAGCATATTAAAAAGGACTTTCGGAACAGGAAAAGATAAAAAATGATTGACAAAGCTCTTTTTTTGGTGTATAATATTATCGTTGTGATGTCGGAAGATATCACAGGATATATGCAGACGTATCGAAGTGGTCATAACGGGGCTGACTCGAAATCAGTTTGCGGGCAACCGCACGTGAGTTCGAATCTCACCGTCTGCGCCAACAAAACCCTTGAAGGCTGATGCTTTCAAGGGTTTTATTTATGAGCATTTATGGATAGCAAAAAGGCTCCGACAGTTCAAGTCGGAGCCTTAAGCAAGTAGAAAAAGTCTTTCATTTGGATATACTTCTGTTATTTCATTCAGCTATGGCTACGATAGCAAGCTACCGATAGTTCTTTTTGTCGGACAGCACTTCTCGGGTTCGCTAT
>ENA-OYVY01000297-OYVY01000297.1-human-gut-metagenome-genome-assembly--contig:-NODE-297-length-27476-cov-11.065570_pt1 | contig 27476 bp, 21 predicted proteins | sample MGYA00244161_ERZ653379 | MGnify/ENA primary metagenome ERZ653379 (study PRJEB26926, sample SAMN06164900) | human gut metagenome | biome: ENVO:00009003; feature: ENVO:2100002; material: ENVO:00002003... | reverse complement strand
ACGAGATGTAGCTCCGTCTCGTGGGCTCGGAGATGTGTATAAGAGACAGTTTTTACACCTATTCCTTTGAATAATGGTTTTTATTTTGTGGATAACAACGGGACGATTGATTGGATTCTGTCGAATATATTCCTTTTAGGGTACGTGCTACCTGTAGAGGGGGTGATGATAGGTATCTTTTTCTATCTTTTATTATCTCATGCCATAGAACATAAAACTCAACTGATGTTCCGTGAAAAGTTCAAACTTGTTATTAATTTGTTCCATTATACACATACGCCTTTGGTGGTGTTACGGAATCAATTGGAAGAAATTGTGGTTGGTAATCTTCCTGAATCTGCTGTTACAAAGTTACAGCAGGCTCTGAAAAATGCCAATCAGGTTATTGATTGCAGCCAGAGTGCTATTTCACTTGGTAAAGCGGATTGGAAAACGATTCCTCGTGCTTCTGTGGTAGAGTTTGAGCTTTATGCCTATATCATGTCTGTTGTCGGTCTATGCCATCTTTATGCCGATTCGCGTCATATTCAGTTAAAAGTTACTGCCTGTTCTGATTATATCAGTTGCAGGATCAATGAAACCGTGATGACGGTAGCTCTTCAGCACCTTTTGAACAAAATGATAGATAACACACCTCCTGACGGTTGTATAAATATTATCCTTTCACATTCGGCAAGTTCTTGGGAGTTGCGTATCAGCAATTGTGAAAAGATAAGAAATGGAATTTTAAAGATGATTCCGGCCATGCCTGCCTTCTCTTCCATATATAATTATGGTGACTTATGGACGGTAAAGAAAATAATCCGTTTGCATGGCGGTAAAATAATCGGTTATGGATACGGAAAAGTGGTTACTTACCAGGTTATTATGCCGAAATATTTTCAATCCCAATCCGAGGCAGATACCGGTATGGCGCTATCTGTAAAGAAGCAAAAGGTTTACTTGGAAGAAACCGTATCTACAGCAGAAGGAAAGAGCCGGACTGATAAAAAAGAGAGTAAATCTTGTATTTTGTTGGTTATGGCAGACAAAAAGTATAGTGATTATTTAAGGATGACTCTTTCGGAGTATTTCAGGTGTATTGTTCTGGACGCTCCCGATAGAATAATAAGTGCCTCTGTTCAAAATAACCCTGATGTGATTGTTGTTGACGAAACTGTGAATGGAGTCTATGGAGAGGAACTTTGTTCTAAAGTTAAAGCAGACAAGGCCATAGCGAATATTCCGGTTATTCTTTTAATTAAGTCGGCAGATAATGAAAGCTATTTGTCGCATGTGGGGAGTAAAGCCGACCGGCTGGAATTGCGGAGTGCGAATATTTGGAAATTCCGGACGGACATTACTATGCTTATAGATAATAATTTGGTCAGACAGGAACGGATGAGGCGATTTATAGCCGATACGGTTGCTCCTACACTTCCCGAGAAGATAAGAAAGGACGATGCTTGTCTGAAGTTTATAAATAAAGTCCGGCAGTTGTTGGAACAGAATTTGGCGGAAGAGTCATATACCGTTGATGCGCTTAGTGAAGATATGGGAATGTCCCGCACTGCTTTCTATAATAAGATGAAGAAAATGACAGGACAGGCGCCGGCCGATTATATGTTGACATTCAAAATGGAAAGAGCAAAGAGATTATTGGCCTCTCAAGATTACTCTATCGGAGAAATTGCAACGATGTTGGGCTTTTGTGACAGTCGGTATTTTGCAAAAAGGTTTAAGGAAGCGTGTGGTATATGTCCGTCAAAGTATATCGAAACCATAATAGGCTGATGTGATATGATGCGGATTCTCCATACCTTATTTTATGATAGGCTGTTTTGACATGTTTTCATTGTAGAGGTGGCAAAGTCCCTGAATTTCGATGAAATGGGAAGAAATGAAAATCTACTCGTGAAAAAGAGATGTCTATGACGAATCTAAAATGAAGATTTAAGGTAAATCTAAGGTTGTTTCTTCTTGTTTTTATGAATAGTTTGTTTACTTTGTGCCAGATAAGTAAATATAGAAATCAAATGAAAAACAAACAACTATTATGCGTTTTATTCCCTTTGTTGGTGGCGTGTACCGGGCAACGCCACCAACAGCAGGTATCCAGTGAGTCAATCATAGAAGAAGCGGTGCGGAAGGGAGAAGTTCTGAAAGGGGAGATTGTTCCCATTGATACGGCTCTGTTCCGGTATGCCTATCGTATGCGTGTACAGGGTGACAAGGCGGTGATATTGGATTTGCACAATGCCGATTACTATTATCATGTATTTACTTATCCCGATTTTCAGTATCAGTCTTCTTTTGGAAAGCGTGGGGAAGGTCCGGGTGAGTCCATTTATGCGGCGAATATCCGTTTTGCAGGGCAGGACACGGTGTGGGTGCTTGATGACGGCAAGGGCAGGATGTATCAATATAGCGGTATAGCCGGGGGGAAAACTCCCAAACAGGAAAAAGATATTTTATTAGATAAGTGCTTGTTCCGTTCTCTTGATTTTGATTTGAAGGATGCCTCTACTGTTGTTATCCCCGATTATTCCGGTGAGAACCGTTTCAGTTGGGCTTCACTCTCTTCCGGCGAATTGCTTCGTAAATCCGAGCAGATACCTGTGTCCGATCCGGAACTGTTGAGAGAAAGTGCGCCTGCTGTGGCTCAGGGATGGAACAGTTTTGTATCATTCAGTCCTGATAAGAAGATATTGGTTTCTGTCACTCAGTTTGGAGATAGGCTCGATATTTATAGCATGGCTTCACAAAAGCATATAGGAGAATTGGGTGGGGATGGTGAACCCCAATTTAAAGTGAGTCCTGAAGGGTATGGCCTTCCGGCAGGCAGAATCTGCTATTATGATGTGCAGGTGACTGATAACTATATTTACGCCATTTATGACGGGCGCAAATTTAAAGATATTATGAAGTTGGCCGATGCCTATAAGCAGGGTGGTAGGATATTGCGTATATTTACCCATGAGGGCAATGTGGTGAAAACTCTTGTGCTTGATCGTCCTATAGCTGGTATTTATGTGGATGAAGCTATCGGTCTGCTATTCGGTATGGATGTCAATGCTGACGAGCAGATAGTAAAATATCCTTTTGGCATGGACAGGTGGTGAAGTTGTAAAAGCAGAAACGCCGATGACGAAAGTCATTCAGGATATCAGCAAGACTGTTACCATTTATTGCAATGCTGATAATTCTCCACTTCGTTTGAAGATAACGGGGAATGCTGAATAAAGATGAAGTGTAAACCAATGAGAGTAAAAAGCGGATGGAAAGAAACTCATTTTCTTTGCTGGAATATGTTCTTTCCACCCTGCGGCTCTCTCCTAAATAGAAAGGAGGTCAAGTCCGATGCAAAATTAATGTAAAAATCAGAATAAGCAAGCAGTAGTTTCGCTTTTCTACAGTGAAGTGGAGTTCATTTCCACAAAGAGATTAAAAACAAAAATAAGAATCATCTTTAAAACTAAAAATAAGATGAAAAAGAAAATATTGAAAGTAACTTTGGTTGCTGCATTTGCTTTGATTGCAGGATTTAACGTGTATAACGCTCAGAAATCGGATGTAATGTTTGATTTGGCTTTGGCTAATGTGGAGGCATTAGCCAGAAATGAAATAAATCCTCAATGTCCAAATGGTTGTTCTACAGTTGCAGGATGGTGTTTTTGTAATGGGCCGCATCTCTATGAAGAAATGGAGTGGTAAATAGTGTTAACTTCTTTGATTTTTCCTGTTATAAATGTGTAGCAGGGAAAATCAGAAGTTTTTAATCAATAAAAGGACTACAAAATGAAGGGTGTATTATATATATTGTGCTTGTTATATTTGCTAATGACAGGGTGTAGTGGCAGGGTGAATTCTCTAGCTGAAAAATATTTAGATAATCGAGAGGATATTGTAAATGTACATAATAAGATTGTACCAATTTCAATGGAAGAACATCCTATTAGTGCATTTAGTAATCTTTATGTAATGGATAAATATTTGGTAGTCAGAGATTCTAAAAGTTATGATGGGGTTATATATTTTTTTGATAAGAATACGTTTCAGTATATAGCAAATTTTACTCCGATAGGCCCTGGAAATTATGAACTTACTAATCCTGGAGAAATATGCTTGGATGAAGAAAAGGGAAAACTTTATGTGTTTGATTATGGTAAATTCAAAATGGTGAGCTATGACATAGATAGTGTTTCCAAAAAACCTTATTCTTATAACTTTCAACTGAAAGCTAAATTGTCTCCCAAATTATATCCTGTTTTTTGCAATTATATAACGGATACATTAAGCGTTGTTTCTGTATTGGAGGTTATTGGTGACTATCAAGAGACACACCAGCTTGCAGGACTTTGGAATTTGCTGACCGGAGAAATAAAGATAGGATATGAACATCCTGATGTAAAAAAGAAGCGTATGATGTTTGCTGCATCTAAAGAATACGGTATCTATGTGAAGTGTTATAAATATAATGATCTTATGACTATTTGTAATTTGGACGGTTCGTTGAAATATAATGTGTATGGTCCGCATTGGGGAGATGAATCTAAAAATTTATTATCATATGGATGTGCGATTTTGTGATGATAAAATATTGGCTTTATATGTTGGGAAGGATCCGTCTGCTGGGGAAAACGCTTATCTGCCTTCGCAAATAGTTGTATATACTAAAGATGGAGAGTACGTCAAAACCTTAGAGACAAATTATGAATTGCTACATTTTTGTTATGACAAAGCTAATCACCGGATTATACTTTTAACAAATAATGAAATGCAATTCTGTTATTTGAATCTTGATGGAATAGTATGAGAAAATGGCTTGGTTGGATGGATGCCATTGGCAAGTATTCCGGGATTATACGATTGATGTTTATTTCCCTACCGTATTTTTGATTTAGAAAGGAATTGTCTGACTTGGCTTTGGCTAATGTGGAAGCATTGGCTAATAGTAGAGAGCACTGGTTCCCGTTGTTTCTGACTTTACCCCGAACTGGGCAAATCATAAACCGGACAGAATGGATGCTATGGAAACAATGAAAAGGGCTTTTGATGGCAATGTGTTAAGTTCTCCCAAAACGGTGAAAACACAAACTGATGCTTGGGTGGGACTTGATTTAGGACGCGTGGTTTCTGTTTCGAAATTAGTTTTTATGCCGCTATAGCATATTGTCGAAGAGCAGCAAGCCGTTTATCATTTTCGATGATTTGTCGTATCAGTTCTTCTGCATCAGCACATCATCATTTCGAATTATGCGCAGCATCTTGCTGTAAATCAATAAGATGCTGTGTAAATACATTCTAAATCCCCGTGAAACGGTTTACCATTCTCCGCTGTCAAATTCGGCTTGACGTATATCGGTTGTTCCAATTTCTGTGCCATAGCTGCGGTTGCTTCCTTGCAAGGGAGCGTCATAAGGCGTATTTTTGTCCGGCTGCTTTCGTTGCTTCGCTCAGGTGAAGAGACGATTCCACCTAGGTGAACAGCCACTTTTACCTAGGTGGAACAGTTGCTTCACCTGGGTGGAATACTAAACGGAACGCGGTGAAGATACGATAGGGATATGCTCCTGTTACATACGTAATAGGAATAGATATTCGAAGCACACAGTGTCTTGTACTGTCGGGCATGAAATATGATATCTGCGAGTCATCGGGAGGTGCGAGGGACTGATTTTGCATTCGTTTCTCCACCGGCATACCGATTGAGGGGGACTTGAAAGACTTTCACACAGGAAGTAGCTAGTAATGAGTATGTTGCTGTGATGGAACGTTTTTGTACTTTATGTAAATGAAACCAATAGCGCTTCCTCATCTTTTTTGAATCATCAGATACGGAATGGATAAGATGTCCTATCTGATTTGGCCTTGGCAAATATGGAAGCTTTGTCTAGAGAAGAAGACAACATATACCATTTGGGGTATTCCGGTAACACTGATATATGCGCTATAGAAAAAATTTGCTTATGTACTCGATAGACTTAAAACGTAAGAACGCTTGAATAGGAATTTTGTAAAGTTCATACGTGATGTTGTATATGAGTTAAGAGCAAGCCATAGTGAAAACATTCATAACACTTTCTTTATCTTTGATGGTAGATATATAGTTATGCTATTCAACGGATTTCAGAAAAAGACGCAAAAAATGCCTGATAACTACTATCTATCTAAAATACATATTTTAGGTAGATTTTAGGTGGATTTCTCTCTTTTATTGTGAATTGTTTTTTAATTTGCACTAATTTAAGAAACAAACAAATGAAAGATTTACAATAATTGTATCTATTTTTATGGAGAAGAAGTTGAATTCGTTAAGTATAGAATAAAATAGATAATATATTTATGTCTAAGCATTGCTAATCAATCCATATATTATCCGATAATTAAAAAATGAGGAACGTTTTTTATGAATTTGAAAAGACTTTGCAATAATGGATATTTGCTTTTATATTTTTGTAAAAATAGCAGTAATAAATTATTATGGTATGAAAAATTGTTTTATATTATTTCTTTTATTTCTAATCGGTTGCCAATCTGTAGATGAGGTAAAATTAGAACAGGCTTTAGAGTTTTCAAAAGAAAACCGTTCCGAATTAGAAAAAGTATTGGAACATTATAGAGATAGCGATGAGTTAAAATTGGAAGCTGCCAAGTTCTTGATACGGAACATGCCTGGGCATCTTTCATATAAAGGTGGGGCGATAGAAAAATATTATGCAGAAGTTGAACCCATTTTATTATCGGACAGTACAGCAGAGGTTAAGGAAAAGTTGATGAATAGCTTGCTTTCCAGATATCCTTCCAATAGAATAGAACGCGTGCAAGATATTCATATCATTACATCCGATTATTTAATTAAGAATATTGACTCGGCATTTGACGATTGGCAAAATGGAAATTGGGCGAAACAAATTTCTTTTGAGGATTTTTGCGAATATCTTCTTCCTTATAAATGTGTGGATTATCAAGCATTGGATAATTGGAGGGAGGCTTTGCGCCCTGTTTGTGAAGGAGTCTATGAAGATTTTCAGTATAGCAGGATATATCAGAATTCAGCATATTGGGCAGCGAGTTTTGTCAATGACAGTTTGGGAAAATTAATAAAGCTAAGATTAGGGGATCAGTTGCGTTCCTATTCGCTTTTCAAAGTTCCGTTTTGGACTAAAATACCTTCAGGGTTATGTGGGACATATTCCATTATAAGCTTGGGTGTATTAAGAAGTAAAGGTATACCTGTTGTGAATGATTTTATTCTTCAATGGGCCACTAAAGACTCGGATCATTCATGGGTTACTGTTTTGACAGAAAATAAGAACAAGGCCTATTGTGAAGGAGGTGAAGGTGGGATCTTGGGCTTTATGCGTCCGGGTGAATGTAAAGGAAAAGTGTATAGAAGAACGTATGCTCCCAATGATACCCTTATAGCTTTGAACAGAGAATCGGAATATGTACCAAGAAAATTGCGTGATGTTTTTATGAAAGATGTAACAGATGAATATGTACATACAGTAAAAATATCTACCAAACCTTTGTCTGATTTAAAAAAGAAGGATGAAACATATGCTTATCTTGCTGTATATGGTCAAAAAGAATGGGTTCCTATCTGCTTCAGCGAAATAAAGGGGAATACAATTGAATTTAATAATATGGAGAGAGAAGCTATCTATATGCCTGTTTATTATACGGTAAATGGTGTAGAACCGATGAACTATCCTTTTTTATTGGATCATAACAAAAAGCAGATTTATTTGATTCCTGATAAAAACAAGACTATAAGTATTATTTTACATCGTAAATTTCCTGTAATGAGACGTGCTTTTGCCAAAGGGAAATGTCTGAAAGGAAGTTTTATTCATGCTGCCAATAAGGCAGACTTTAGTGACGCCGATACAATCTATCACTTTAAACAGTTTACTCTTTCTGGGAATATTGTTCCGAAAGATTCTGCAACATATCGTTATTGGCGCTATTTCTGTCCGGAACCTTATAATTGTTATATAGCGGAATTAGGATTTTATAATAGTAAGGGTGAAAAGATGAAGGGAGATATTATTGGTACTGGTGAATATTTTAAAGGAGTACAAAAGCATAGCAGAGAAGCGGCATTTGATGAGGATCCTTTTACATTCTATGTTTCAGATGTACTTAAAAACGGATGGATAGGTATGGATTTCGGTAAACCGGTGACGGTTGGTAAAGTGAATTATTTGGCTAGAAGTGACGATAATAATGTCAGGATAGGAGATTTGTATGAATTATTTTATTGGGATGTAACGGGCTGGGTATCTTTAGGGCGTCAATTGGCAACCGATTTAACATTGAAATTTGATAAGGTGCCGGATAACGCACTTCTTATTTTAAGAGATTTAACTCGTGGAAGAGATGAACGTATATTTGTTTATAAGAATGGCAAACAAGTCTGGTATTAGCCAATATATAAAAGTTGCATGCGATGATTAAAATGAAGAAGAGCTGGTGTATGCAAGGAATGGATCTTCTTTGGAGATTTTTTAAGGCAGGAATATGCCTTGTCATACTTTGGACGATAAGTGAAGTTTTTCTTTTTTCAAGATATAAAATTCCGTCCGAATCTATGGAACCTACCTTATTGTCAGGTGACTATATTGTGGTGAATAAGATGTATATGGGGGCAAGACTATTTGATATCCCTATCTCTGTGGAGCATGAGCCATCCGGTTTTTATAGAATTTGGGGATATTCCCAACTAAAGCAAGGGGATATTGTGGTGTTTAATGATCCTTATCCGAGAACACGGGATAGCATTGAGTTTGATATTCGGAAGTATTTAGTAAAGCGGTGTTGGGGTATACCGGGGGATAGTTTGACCATTGAAGAAGGATATTATAAGAATAATGGCCAATTATTGGCGAATATACCGGATAAAGTTAAAAATAAGCAGGATAGCTTGCATTATGTGTTTTATAAAGGCGAGAAAAAGGTTCGGGGATTATCTGTAAAGGCTTTTCCCAAGCGAACTTTTTTGGGCTGGACTATCATTAATTATGGTCCTTTGTATATTCCTCGAAAGGGGGATGTGCTTTTTCTGAATGAAAAGCATTTTCTTATATACAAGAATTTAATAGAATGGGAAACCAGGAAAAAGTTGGTATGGAATAATGGAGTGGCATATTTGAATGGAAGAAAATTAGTTACTTATTGTTTTGAAAAAAGTTATTATTTTGTGGGAGGGGATAATGTTTTTAATTCGGTCGATTCCAGGTATTGGGGACTTGTTCCTGAAGAATTTATTGCAGGAAAAGTGGCCTTTATATGGAATTCTATAAATCCAATGAACGATAAAATCAGATGGAACAGGTTAGGCAGAGTCAGATAATGCTATGCTGAATTTTATGTCAAGGGACAACTAAGCAATATCCTTTTCCTTTTATTCTTTTAATTGAATATTCTTCCAAATCCTTTATTTTGCTTCTTAACGAAGTAATGTGGGAATTTATTTTGTCATCTGCCGAATCTTCTTTTGGCCAAAAGGCTTGCTTTATATCTTCTCTTGATAGATAATGGTCTGGAGCTTCCAAAAACATTCGTAATAACTCAAAGTCCATATTGGTTATTGGGCGGTTTGCTCCATTAATATACAAGAGCTTTTCTTTTAAGTCTAACTTTATTTTTCCTATTTCGCGGTATTCCAAATTTTCTTCTTTGACTATGGGGCTTTCAACAATTCTTGTTTTTCTCTTTTTTAATAATCCAATAGTCAAAAAAACGATATAGCCCACAAGAACCACCCATAAGTTTTTAGTATCAGTATGTTTAAATAATGTACTCCAGTTATAATCTACCCAGCCCTGAACACTGACCGTATTTTTAATATCCAGCATTTTTATATGAGTCCGCAGTGCCGAATGTACTGAAACTGAATCATTGTCGCTATATTGAGGAATGCCGTTATGCCGGTAGATAATCCCGGTTTTGCCAGTGATTCCTTTTTCTTTCAGCTTTTCCTTAAAAATGGCATTGAAATCATTGGGGATGATAGGAGTGAATTGGGCGAACATATATTGATCTACTAATTGGTGGGCGGTTTGTTCGTCTATGCTGTCTTTAAAAAGGATATTTTCATTCTTTTCTCCGACTGCTATTTTGATTCCTTTCATTTTTCTTCCTAAAGGTTTCGGGATGTATACATTATTTTGAAAGAACCGTTTGTGATAATCTATAGTGATTGATTCTTGTAGGGCCTGTGTCATTTTTGACAGGATATTATGTTTTCCTTGTCGGAAATTAATTATTAAAGTTATGCTAAAACAACAGGTGATTACAAGTATGGCTAATAAAAATGATCGTTTTTTTTGCATCTTGTTTTTTCTTTTGTGCAAAAGTAAGAAAATAAGCTTTAAAACGTACTGTTTTTATCTAAAATATTGTTTAGGCTCATTTTAGGTTCATTTTAGGTAGAATGTTTGTGCCTAATTCTGAAAAACACTTCCTTTGCGACAAAATAATAAAAACGATGAGAAAAATATTTTTGATGATTTTGGTAGTAGCAGGTATGACTGCTATGTTTGGTAAGTTTTCAAATAAAGAGAAACTTGTGGATAACTTGCTTTTGGAAAATATAGAGGCTTTGGCTTCAGGTGAAGGGGGAGGCACATGGTGCGTAGGTACTGGGTGTACTCATTGTCCGGCAACAGGAGAGAGGGTTGCTTATATAAAAGAACCCTATAATTTGAAGTAATTCTTATGAAATGTTTTTCTTTACTATTGCTTTTTATCCTTTTCCCTTCCTGCAAGGAATCTGAAAAAGATAAAATCGCTCGTTTGGTTGAGGAATGGGAGGGGAAAGAAATTCTCTTTCCTACCCGTTCCGTCTTTACCATTCAAGGGAAGGATACGGTGGATTTTTCTTTAGCGGATACGGATTATAAGGTAGTGGCTTATATCGATTCTGTAGGCTGTACCAGTTGTAAGTTACAATTACCTCGCTGGAAGCTGTTTATGCAGGAAGTTGATTCAATGTTGAACCGTCCGGTTCCCTTTGTCTTCTATTTCCATCCGAAAGATATGAAAGAACTGCGTTATATCACCCGTCGTGATGCATTTGTCTATCCTGTTTGTTTCGATGAAAAGGACGATTTTAACCGATTGAACCACTTTCCGGATGAAATGACTTTCCAAACATTTCTATTGGATAAAGATAATAAGGTGGTGGCTATAGGCAATCCAGTTCATAATCCGAAGGTGAAGGAACTTTATCTGAAGGTATTGACAGGTGGTGAAGTTGTAAAAGCGGAAACGCCGATCACGAAAGTCATTCAGGATGTGGAAAGTATAGCCTTCGGTTCATTTCCTCAGTCGGAGAAGCAGGAACGCAAGTTTACGTTGACCAATACGGGGCAGCATGTGCTGGTGATATACGATGTTATCACTTCTTGTGGCTGTACTAGGGTAAACTATAGTAAGGAAGGTATCCGTCCGGGAGAAAAAGCGGTGCTGACAGTGATTTATGAAGCCGAAAAGGCTGAACATTTCAGCAAGACGGTCACCATTTATTGCAATGCAGACAATTCCCCACTTCGTTTGAAGATAACGGGAAATGCTGAATAAAGATGAAGTATAAGCTAATGAGAGTAAAAAGCGGATGGAAAGAAATCCTTTTTCTTTGCCGGAATCAGATTCTTTCCACCCTGCGGCTCTCTCCTAAAAGAAAGGAGGTTAAGTCCAATGCAAAAGTAATGTAAAAGATTGGAATGGGCAAGCGGTAGGTTTGCTTTTCCTGAGGTGGAACTTGTTTCCATAAAGAGATTACAATGAAAGTAACAATTCATCAAAAAAATAAAAGACGATGAAAGGAAAAATTTTGAAAGTAACTATAGTTGCTGCGTTTGCTTTGATAGCAGGAATGAATGTGTATAACGCTCAGAAGTCGGATGTAATGTCTGATTTGGCATTGGCTAATGTGGAAGCATTAGCTACTAGCCGTGAAAGCTCTAGTGGCTGTCATGATTATGGGAGTGTGTTGTGCTCTTATAATAGAATTTGGGTCAAGTATGAAGATTAATATAGTTGAGCTCACTTTAAAAAGCCCTTTATTTACAAATTAACGTCCTACAGATACTCCTGCATTGGAGTAAAAGTAACAAAACGTACTTTTTAAAGTGGACTCATAGCTATCACTTTAGATAGATTTCATGTGTTACATATTGCATTATGAAAATAAATCTATGAGGCTATAAACATATATGGGATGTCTAAAGTTTATTTTAAATATTTCCTAGTTGCTATACTGTATATAGGAAGTTTTGCAGAGTAAACTTTGGCATCTTATATTTGAAGAATTATAAAAGATATTTGAATTCATTATCTAGTTATAATTGCAGCATAATTGCAAAATAATATTTAAAGTATAAAGATGAAATGAAAAAATATATAATGGCTTTTAGTACAATTTTGTTCTTTATTTTTGGGTGTTCTCAAAATAAGGAACAAGAGATGGTATCTTTGAAAGGTGAATATTTAGATATGGAAGAGGTATATATGAAGTTTCCATATAGAATAGGATTTTATGGGGGTAAGAATATCATATTATTGGATTTGGCTTCAGATAGTTGCTTTTATCATGTACTTTCTTATCCTCAAATGAAGTATTCTTATTCTATAGAAGTGAGAGGTGACGGGCCAAAAGAAACCATCCTACCAACGCCGTTTTATAGTAAGGGAGATAAATTGTGGACTTTAGACGGAGCTAGGTCGATAATACGCAGTTATTCAGCTGAAAAAGGGGATACGGCTATGTTTTCATGTAATCTACATCTCCCACTCAATGTAGATTTCGCAATGATGGATGATTCAACAGCCTTGGTCGAAGATATGTCTGGAAAGAGTAGAATATTACTTGTCGATTTGGTGAATAAAAGCAATATTCCTTTGTATAGGATTCCTAATGGAATGAATCAAAATACGAAAGACGAGGGTTATTTATGGAGGAGTTTTATGGCGTATAATCCTCAATTGAATAAAATTGCATTGGCATCGCAGTTTGGTGATGTGCTGGAAGTTTATGGCATTGGGATAAAAGATTCTTTAGTGGTTGAAGGTGAAGGAGGAAAGCCAAGGAAAGATAAGCAAATAGAAGGATATTGTGATATAAAGTGGAAAGGAGATTCTATTTGGACTTTGTATTCAGGAAGGAATAGAGAGGAATTAAAAAATCAGGCAAAGAAAGGGATAAGGATGCCTGACGGAGGAAATATAATTAAAGTATATTCACAGGATGGTACTTTAATAGCTACTTATTCGCTTGATTGTTATATAAATGGATTTGATGTAGATGAGGACAGGATAGTAGGAATAACTTCTAATAGTGATTCTCCTATTGTTGTATACAGATTTTAGTAATATTGAACAGTTGATACAATTGGATGGGCATTTGCGCATTATAAAGTGAGCCATATGAACTTTTTTATTGTAATAGAGAGTGGAAGAACTTAGGACAGCAGCTTGACAGCAAGCAGTTGTAATATCAGGAATATGATAATATTTCTGATAATGCTTTATTGCTTTTGCGTAATCAGACAAAAGGTAAAGAAGAAAGAAACTTCACATATGAAGATGGAAAACAAGTATGGTGATAGAGATGGGAAATAAATGGTCGAAATATGGAATGGTATTGGTTGCAGGCGCACTGGTTGCGCTTTGCCTCAGTGTGGTGTGTTGTGGCATGTCTTCCCTTCCTGCCGATATATTGGAAGACGATCGGCAATGGATGTATGCCTGTGGAGTTATTTCATCGGCAGGTCTTGCCTTGCTTGCGCTTCTTTTTCCGAAAAGGATAAAAGAGTACCTACCTGTTGTCACTCCATGGGTATTTATTTTATACGGAGGAATAGAAGCCGTGTGGGGTATCCGCCAAGTGTATGGCTTTACCTATTCCAACCATTCCCTCTATGCCTTGACCGGTTCATTCTATAATCCCGGTCCTTATTCAGGCTACCTTGCCATGATATTTCCTGTCTGCCTGTACGAATGGTTAAAGCGGAAAGAGTTTAAGAAAACCATACCTTACTATATGGCTGTGGCTGGAATGCTATTGATTCTTTGTGTGTTGCCTGCCGGAATGAGCCGCTCGGCATGGATAGCCGCAGCGGTCTCTTCCGTTTATGTTTGTGGTATGCACTATAAGATGGAAATTCAGCATTATATCGGGCATCATCGTAAGCAGGCAGTGTCTTTTGCCATAGTAACCTTTATTTTGGGCGGTATAGCGTTGGGTGGTATCTATCAAATGAAGAAGGATTCGGCAGACGGACGTCTGTTCTTATGGAAAATTGCCGCCCGGGCTGTAAATGAACATCCATGGACAGGATCCGGCTGGAACAGTGTTCCGGCTGCTTACGGACAGGCGCAGGAGAATTATTTTGCAGCCGGAAATTATACGGCAACGGAGGAACTTGTGGCAGGTGCTCCCGAATATGTTTTTAATGAATATCTGCAAGTAGCCATTGCCTGGGGAATACCTGTGCTTTGCATCGGGTTGTTGATAATAGGAGGAAGTATGTACATAGGTCATAAACAAGGCATCTATGGACTATGCGGCGCATTGCTTTCTTTAGCGGTATTTGCATTCTCTTCTTATCCGCTGCAATTTCCGGCGTTTGTCTCGGCTTTGATTATATTGGTATTAGCTTGTAGTATCCGTGTTCTTCCTTTAGAGAAAGTTTGGCTTCGCATTTTGTTTACTGTCTTATTGTTAATCGGAAGCTATGGCTGTTTCTGTAAATATCAGCAGAAATACAAGACTGTAGAAGCTTGTAAACAATGGACCAAAAGCCGTATGTTTTACCACTCGGGAGCTTACCGGCAAGCAGTGGAAAGCTATGCTGAAATTCAGGAAGAAATGAGAGGGAATGCCCGCTTTTTATTTGAGTATGGCCATGCCTTGCATAAACTGCATGAACCCGAACTGTCGAACAGGGTGCTGAAAGAGGCCTTGAAAGTGAGTGGCGATCCCATGATACTGAATGTTATAGGGAAAAACGAACAGGAAATGAAGCATTATGAAAGTGCGGAATATTGGTTTATGCGTGCCGTTCATCGGCTACCCGGGAGGATTTATCCTTATTATCTTTTGGCTAATCTATATGCGGATCCGTTTTTTTATCAGCGCGACAAATTGGAGCGGATGGTAAGGACTGTAATGGAGAAAGAACCGAAAGTACAATCTACAGCTATAAAGCAAATGAGACATAAAGCGAGGGAACTATTAAAAAAAGTACCCGAAAATTAGTTTTTTCAAAATAAAAAGATTTTATTTGTTATAGATATCACAAAATATGACTATGAAACTACACATATTCGTATCAGGCTTATTATTAGCTGTTTCTTTCGCTGCATGTTCAGGAGAGAAAAAGGAAACAACGGAAAAAGAAGGAGTAGAGACGGTTCTTCCTTCTTTACCTAATGAAGTGACGGTGATGCCGCTGAAAAAGCAGGTTTTCAATCATGAGTTGATCAGTAACGGGAAAGTGACGGCACAGGATTATGCCGACCTGTATTTCCGCACCTCGGAAGTGGTGGCAAACGTATGGGTAAAGAACGGGGATATGGTGCGGAAAGGGCAAAAGATAGCCCAATTGGACCTGTTTAAGCTGAACAATACATTGGTACAGAATAAAAACAGTCTGGCGCAAGCTACTCTGGAGATGCAGGATGTATTGATAGGACAAGGGTATGCACCCGATAACCTGAGGGCAGTCCCTGCCGATGTACTGGATCTGGCTAAGGTAAAAAGTGGGTACGAACAGAGTAAAGCCCAATATGAATCTGCTCAATATGATATGGAACAGGCTACGTTGGCAGCCCCTTTCGATGGCGTAATTGCCAACCTCTTTGAAAAGAGATATAATATGCCCAAGACTTCCGAACCTTTTTGCCGGGTGATCAATACAGGCAATATGGAGGTGGATTTCACCGTACTTGAAAATGAGTTGCCGTTGCTGAAAGTGGGGGATAAAGTGGAGATTACTCCATACGCTTCGGCAGCAGGTGTACGTCAGGGAAGCATCAGCGAGATTAACCCGCTGGTGGATGAAAATGGGATGGTCCGTGTAAAGGCGCGTGTGAACGGTAGTAATAAGTTGTTTGATGGGATGAATGTGAGGGTAAGTGTGAAACGCTCTGTGGGCGAGCAACTGGTAATTCCAAAAACGGCGGTTGTGCTGCGTTCCGGCAAACAGGTGGTGTTTACATTGAAAGAGGGTAAAGCTATGTGGAACTATGTGCATACGGGATTGGAGAATATGGAGGAATATACCATAACGGACGGACTGGAAGAAGGCATGGAGGTGATAACTACCGGAAATGTGAATCTGGCTCATGAGGCACCGGTGAAGGTAATTAAAAATTGAAAGTATGGTTAAGTTCTTATTGCAACGGCCCATTGCGGTGCTGATGGCTTTTACCGCCTGTTTTATTGTCGGGTTGGTAACCTACTTCTCGCTGCCTGTATCTTTGCTGCCCGATATTGCCATACCGCAGATTACCATACAGATGACGGGTGAGAATTCATCGGCACGCGAGCTGGAGAATACGGTGGTTACCCCTGTGCGCAGGCAGTTGCTGCAAGTGGCCGGACTGAGGGAGATAAAAAGTGAAACCCGTGACGGAGCGGGTGTGATCCGTCTGGAGTTTGACTTTGGAGTGAATACCGATCTGGCATTTATAGAGGTGAATGAGAAGATAGATGCCGCTATGAACAGTCTTCCCAAGGAAGTGACACGGCCCAAAGCCATCAAAGCAAGTGCGACGGATATTCCCGTACTTTATGTCAATATGACTTTGAAAAACGATGGCGCTTATCGGGAAACCAACGAGCAACAATTTCTGGAATTGTGCGAATTGGCGGAGAATGTGGTGAAACGCCGCATCGAACAGTTGCCCGAAGTGGCCATGGCGGATATAACCGGAGTGCCCGGAAGGCTCTTGCAAATAGTTCCGGACAAAGATAAACTGGCCATGACGGGCATCAGTGTAGAAGATATAGAGAATGCACTTTCCGCCAATAATGTGGAACCGGGAAGCATGTTGGTGAGGGATGGCTATTATGAATATAATATCCGTATAGCTACCTTACTCCGTACGCCGGAGGATGTGAGAAATATTTATATCCGTAAAGGGGAACGCATTATGCAATTGAAAGAACTTTGCAAAGTGGATGTTGTTTCGCAAAAAGAGATGGGACGCTCCGTTGCCGGAGGAAAAAGAGCGGTGACGCTGGCCATTATCAAGCAGAGTGATGAAAATATGGATGCCATGAAGGCGAAGCTGAAGGAAACGACCGATTATTTTGCATCCCTGTATCCGGATATCGAGTTCAGTGTGAGTCGTAACCAAACAGAATTGTTGGACTATACTATTTCGAATTTGCAGCAGAATCTTTCTTTGGGGTTCTTGTTTATCTTTATTGTAGCTGTGCTGTTTCTGGGGGATGTACGTTCACCGCTGATTATTGGTATCAGCATGGTCACTTCTATTGTTATTACGTTCTTTTTCTTTTATTTCTGTCATGTGTCGCTGAATGTGATTTCACTTTCAGGCCTGATTCTGGCAGTAGGTATGATGATAGACAGCGCCATTATTGTAACGGAAAATATTTCGCAGTATCGTGAACGGGGATATTCATTGAAACGTTCTTGTGCCGTGGGCACGACGGAAATGATCACGCCGATGCTAAGTTCTTCGCTCACGACCATTGCGGTATTTGTACCCTTGATATTTATGAGCGGCATAGCCGGAGCTATTTTTATGGATCAGGCTTTTTCTATCACGGTGGGATTGATGATATCATATATTACAGGGATCATGTTGCTGCCTGTATTGTATCTGTTGTTTTATAAAGCCGGTATCCGTAGTAAGGGATTTCTTTCCAGACGTTTTGACAATCTGCTGAAAAATGAGTGGCTGGAAAGCTTTTACGATAAAGGGATTGACTGGGTGTTCTCACATAAAAAGCTTTGTGTGGCCGGCACGCTGGCAACCCTTCCACTCTGTGTGTTTCTTTTTTATGTAATGGAAAAAGAGCGTATGCCGCAGATTGATCAGAATGAACTGGTGGCATGGATAGAATGGAATGAGAATATCCATGTGGATGAGAACAATCGCCGGGTGGATGACTTAATGAAACAGGTGGACGACCGGGTGACGGAACATACGGCATACGTGGGTATGCAGGATTATATATTGAATGGGGGCAGCGAACTTTCATCTACCGAAGCGGAACTTTATTTTAAGACAGAAAGTCCATCCGGAATCTTTCCATTGCAGGAATTATTGGAGAAGGAGATAAGGGAGAAGTATCCGTTGGCGGTGGTTACTTTCTCACCCCCCGAAACTATCTTTGAAAAGTTGTTTGTGACAGGAGAGGCGGATGTGGTAGCGGAACTCCATACGGCGAACAAATCGCAGGCTCCGGAGGCGGAGCATTTGCAACGGCTGGAAAAGGAAATCACGCAGGTGACGGGCAATGTTCCGACAGGTATCGCTTTCCGGAACCAGATGAATCTGATAATCAATAAAGAAAAACTGTTGTTGTATAATGTATCATACGATGAATTGACACGGGTACTCCGCACGGCTTTCAAAGAGAACAAGGTTTCTACTTTACGCTCTTACCAGCAATATCTGCCTATCAGTATTGCCGGGGAGGAAAAGAGTGTAAATAGTGTATTAAGTGAAACTTTGGTGCGGACGATGGCGGATGGTAATGGGGAGGTGAATTATATTCCTGTGAATAACCTGGTGACGGTAGTGCCCGCCAAAGATTTGAAAAGTATTACGGCGGGAAAAAACGGAGAATATATTCCTTTAAGTTTTTATGATGTGAAGGATGCGACGGAACTGATGCGGAAGGTAAAAGAGGTAGTTAATGAGGAAAAGGAATGGGAGGTGGATTTCTCGGGTAGTTTCTTTTCGAATGAAAAAATGATGGGAGAACTGACCGTGATTCTTTTTGTTTCTTTGCTGCTGATGTATTTTATCCTCTGCGCACAGTTCGAGAGTTTTTTGCAACCGCTGATTGTCTTGATGGAAATTCCTATTGATACGGCTTTTGCTTTGCTGGCATTATGGGTTTTCGGTCACACGCTGAATCTGATGTCTGCCATAGGCATTATCGTAACTTGTGGTATTGTGGTGAATGACTCTATTTTAAAAATGGATGCCATCAATGAATTACGGAAAACGGGCGTTCCTTTAGTGGAAGCCATTCATACAGCGGGCAGACGCAGGTTGAGAGCAATTATCATGACTTCGCTGACAACTATCTTTGCAATGGTGCCGTTGCTGTTTACCTCGGATATGGGGTCGGAGATGCAGAAGCCTTTGTCTATTGCCATGATTGGTTCTATGGTGGTGGGAACTTTGGTCAGCTTGTTTATCATTCCTTTAATATATTGGTTTATTTATAGAAAACATGACAAAAATGAAGTACATTAGTATATGGATAGTGGGGTGTATGCTGTCTTTCGGAGTAAAGGCGCAGCAGGTGGTGAAGCTGGATTTGCAACACACGATAGAGATTGCGAATGACAGTTCCTTGTCCGCTTTCAGATATCAGAATCTTTATTTGTCGGGATATTGGGAATATCGTACTTACAAGGCGAATCGTTTGCCAAGTCTTACATTGAATCTGACTCCGGCTAAATATTATCGCTATATCACCCAGCGTTATGATTCGAATGAGGATATGGATGTGTATCGTGAACAACAGATGTTCAGTGCATCAGGCGGATTGAGTATCAAACAGAATCTGGACTGGACGGGCGGTACTTTCTATATTGATTCGGAACTGGACTTTATGCGTAATTTCGGTGACTCAAAGTCTACACAATATTCCAGTATCCCTGTGCGTGTGGGATATCAACAGAGCCTGTTGGGATATAATGCTTTTCGTTGGGACCGGAAAATAGAGCCGCTGAAGTATGAAAAGGTGAAGAAACAATTCATTTATAACACGGAAATGGTTTCAGAAGAAGCAGTGACTTATTTCTTTGCATTGGCTATGGCGCAGGCGGATTACCGCTTGGCGGAGGAGAATGTGGCGTCCAGTGATACCCTCTATAGCATCGGGCTCCAGCGTCATAAGATAGCAGCCATATCACGTGCCGATTTACTGACATTGCAACTGGACAAAGTGAATGCGCATAATACGTTGCAGAATGCGCAGATTGCTTTGAAACGCGCTATGTTTTCATTGGCTTCCTTTCTGAATCTGGATAAGAATACCGTGATTGAACTGGATATACCGGGACGTCCCACAGGAAAGATGATTCCGGTAGATGATGCATTGATACGGGCCAAAGAGAATAACCCTACTTTTCTGGAACAACGGCAGAATGTGCTGGAAGCGGAACAGAATGTGGATAAGACAAAAAAAGAATCCCGTTTTAATGCCAGTTTTAATGCCAGTGTGGGTTTTAACCAAGTGGCGGATAAACTGGGAGATGCTTACAGGCATCCTTTGCAACAGGATTTGGTTTCTGTCAGTGTTTCCATTCCCTTGATTGACTGGGGGGTGAGAAAGGGTAAATATAATATGGCGAGAAATAATCTGAATGTGGTGAGGATTGCCGCCCGTCAGGAAGAACTGAGTGTGGAGGAAGAGGTGATTATGACGGTGAATGATTTTAACATTCAGCAGAGTTTGATTGCGAGTGCGGAGGAGGCTTTGGACCTTGCCGTAATGGCATACGAGCAGACACGACAACGTTTTATCATCGGAAAGGCGGATGTGAATAGTCTTACTCTTTCGTTGAACCGCCAGCAGGAAGCGCAGAAAAATTATATTTCGGCTTTGCAGAATTATTGGTTGAACTATTATAAGATACGTAAACTGACACTGCACGATTTTGAGTCCGGTTTTTCTCTGGCAGACAAGTTTGATTTTAATACAGGAATTTATTGATGAGTAACTCGCGTAACTTCTCCTCGTTTACCCTGATTGTGACATTTGTCTGTTTGTCACTGATAGGGGTGGTATTAGTACCGTTGTTGCCGGTTAAGCTGGCGCCTTCGCGTACCTTGCCCGGTCTGACTGTCTCTTTCAGTATGCCCGGCAATTCGTCACGGGTTATTGAGGCGGAGGTTACCAGTAAACTGGAGGCGATGATGGCCAGAGTGAAGGGGATCAGGAAGGTGAATTCTACTTCGGATAACGGAAGCGGCTCAATTTCTTTGGAATTGGACAAGCATGCGAATATTGACGTTACTCGTTTTGAAGTGTCTACCATCATCAGACAGACCTGGCCTCAGCTGCCCGAAGGGGTGAGTTATCCTCAAATCAGTACGAGACGTTCGGATGATAAGGCGTCCAGGCCTTTTATTACTTATACACTGAATGCTCCTGCCAATCCTATTTTGATTCAGCAGTATGCGGAAGAGAATATCAAGCCGGTATTGGGACAGTTGAAGGGAATTTATAAAGTGGAATTGAATGGAGCCACACCTATGGAGTGGCAGTTGGAGTATGACAGTGACCAGCTTTCACGTTTGGGAATCACACTGCAGGCTGTGCAACGGGCCATTAACCGCCATTATGAAAAAGAGTTTCTGGGGATCTGTTCTATTGAGAAAGGTGCGGAGGGTAGAGAGTGGATAAGATTGGTACGTACATCTACTGAAAAAGAAATGGAATTTGAACCGGGAGCCATTCAGCTGCAAGCCGAAGATGGAACGATGGTTACGCTGGATAAACTGATAAAGGTAAAGCATGTGGAAGAACGACCGCAAAATTATTACCGGATAAACGGGCTGAATTCTGTCTACCTGTATATTACGGCCGAGGAAACAGCCAATCAATTAAAATTAAGTGGGGAAGTGAAGCACCTTATGGGTGAGCTGCAACAGAAGATGCCTCCGGGATATGAGGTGCATATCAGTTATGATGCTACGGAATATATTCAGAAAGAGTTGGATAAGATTTATTTTCGTACCGGACTGACTGTATTGATTCTATTGTTGTTTGTAGCGTTGATAACATGGAATCTGCGTTATCTGTTTCTGATTGTGACCAGTCTGGCGGTTAATATATCTGTTGCCGTCATTCTTTATTATGCATTTGGTTTGGAAATGCAGCTTTATTCATTGGCGGGCATTACCATCTCATTGAATTTGGTGATCGATAATACGATAGTGATGACAGACCATATTCTGCATCGACGTAATCTGAAGGCATTTGTTTCTGTACTGGCGGCCACACTGACTACTATCGGGGCATTGGTTATTATCTTCTTTCTGGATGAGAAGATACGTCTGAACTTGCAGGATTTTGCAGCGGTGGTCATTATCAATCTGGCTGTATCTTTGTTTGTTGCCTTATTCTTTGTTCCGTCCATGATTGATAAAATAGGTTTGGAGAAGAAAAAGAGAAGAAAAAGAAGACGTTTTCTGCTCAGACCTACTTTTATGAAACGGTTGACTGTCTATTTTACCCGTTTCTATCAAGGGTTGATTTATTATTTATGCCGTTTCAGGGTGATAGCTTGCCTGCTGTTGCTGCTGGGGTTCGGTCTGCCTGTATTTATGCTGCCCGAGAAGATGGAAGGAGAAGGTAAATGGGTGGAATATTATAATAAGGTATTTGATAATTCCACTTTCAAGGATAAGGTAAAGCCGGTAATCAACAAGGCTTTAGGTGGTAGTCTCCGTCTTTTTGCAGAGAAAGTATACGAGGGAAGTTATTTCAATCGAGATGAAGGTGAAGTGGTGCTTTCCGTTTATGCTACTTTGCCTAATGGCAGTACATTAGAACAGATGAATGTGCTGATAAAGAGGATGGAAACTTATCTGAGCGATTTTAAGGAAATTAGGCAGTTTCAGACGTATATCTATAATGCGCGTCAGGCTAATATTCAGATTTATTTTACAAAAGAAAATCAGCGGAGCGGATTCCCGTATACTTTGAAAGCTAATATAATCAGTAAGGCACTGACTTTGGGAGGTGGTAGCTGGAGCGTATATGGTTTGCAAGATCAGGGATTCAGTAACGATGTGCGTGAGAGTGCCGGCAGTTTCCGTGTGAAACTGTATGGGTATAATTACGACGAACTTTCTTATTGGACGGAACGGCTGAAGGAGAAGTTGTTATTACACCGCCGTATCAAGGAAGTGATGGTAAATTCGGAGTTTTCTTGGTGGAAAGATGATTATAGTGAGTTTTATCTGGATTTGGACAAGCTGAGGATGGCGAAAGAGAATGTTACAGTCACGCAGCTGTTTACCGCTTTGCGCCCTGTATTCGGACGGGATATTTATTGTGGTAACGTGTTGTTTGATAATCAGACGGAACAACTGAAGCTTTCATCGCTCCAAGGGCAGCAATATGATGTATGGGGCTTGGTTAATATACCGTTTTTCATCAATGGCCGTTCTTATAAACTGGCCGATTTCGCTACTGTTCAGAAAGGACAGTCACCCCAGAAAGTTGCAAAAGAAAACCAACAATATCGTCTTTGCCTGCAATATGAATATATCGGTTCATCCGAACAAGGAAAAAAACTGTTGAAGAAGGATTTGGAGGAATTTAATAAGGTATTACCTATGGGATATACAGCCGAAAATGATCAGGATTATTGGTCATGGAATAAAAAAGATAACAAGCAATATGCATTGTTGTTGATTGTAATCGCCATTATTTTCTTTACGACGGCTATTTTGTTTAATTCTTTGAAACAGCCTTTGGCTATCATTTTTGTCATTCCGATATCCTACATTGGCGTATTCCTTACGTTTTATCTTTTCGGACTGAATTTTGATCAGGGTGGATTTGCTTCTTTTGTATTACTTTGCGGTATTACAGTGAATGCCAGTATTTATATTCTAAATGAATATAATGCGATAAGAAAAAGATATCCTCTGTTATTACCGGCACGTGCTTTTACCAAAGCATGGAATTCGAAGATTCTGCCTATTTTTCTGACGGTTGTTTCTACTATTCTGGGGTTTATTCCTTTTATGGTGGGGGATGGAAAAGAGGCTTTCTGGTTTCCTTTGGCGGCAGGTACTATAGGCGGGTTAGTTATGTCTATACTTGGAATATTTTTGTTTCTGCCTATATTCTCATTGAAGAAACAAAAAAGATAATGAAGAATTTACTTTTCTTTCTCGATAGAAGTGTTTACTTTTGTTGTTACAAAAAGCATTAAATAAATATTATCTAATACTCGCTAATCATGTTAACTCAAATTATTAACGGCAAGATTTTTACTCCGCAAGGTTGGTTGGACGAAGGCTCTGTACTGATACGGGATAATAAAATACTGGAAGTGACTAACTGTGACCTGGCACTGATCGGTGCGAAACTGATTGATGCTAAAGGGATGTATATTGTACCCGGATATGTGTGTATGCATGCTCATGGCGGTGGTGGCCACGATTTTAATGAATGTACGGAAGAGGCGTTCCGTGCAGCGATAAGAGCTCATCAGAAGCATGGGGCGACCAGTATTTTCCCAACGTTGTCTTCTTCTCCTTTTTCAGAAATCCGTAAGGCGGTAGCTGTATGCGAAACTTTGATGAACGAGAAGGATAGTCCTGTCTTGGGGTTGCATGTAGAAGGCCCTTACCTGAATCCGAAAAGAGCAGGTGAGCAGTTTGCCGGGAAATTGAAGAATCCTGATAAAGAGGAATATACTTCTTTATTGGAAAGTACTGACTGCATCAAGCGTTGGGATGCTTCACCTGAACTTCCGGGTGCGTTGGAATTTGCCCGCTATTTGAAGTCAAAAGGAGTATTAGTGGCTGTGTCACATACAGAATCAGAATACGAGGGGATAAAAGCTGCGTTTGAAGCCGGGTTTACTCATACTGCCCATTTCTATAACGGCATGCCGGGATTCCATAAATGTCGTGAATATAAATACGAAGGGACAGTGGAAAGTGTTTATCTGACAGACGGAATGACTATCGAATTGATTGCTGACGGTATCCATTTACCTGCTACTATTCTTCGGTTGGCTTATAAATTGAAGGGAGTGGAAAAAACTTGTTTGGTTACGGATGCTTTGGCATATGCCGCTGCTGATGGAATGGAAATAACAGATCCTAATGTAATTATTGAGGATGGTGTGTGCAAAATGGCTGATCATTCTTCATTGGCAGGTAGTATAGCAACCATGGATGTATTAGTACGAACAATGGTAAAAGCTGGTATTCCGCTGGCTGATGCCGTACGGATGGCTTCTGAAACTCCGGCACGAATTATGGGAGTGGATGACCGGAAGGGGGCATTGCAGAAAGATATGGATGCCGATGTGTTGATTTTGGATAGAGAACTGAATATCCGGGCGGCTTGGGCTATGGGCAGGTTGGTGGAGGATACGAATACGTTGTTTTAATTTCTTATATTGATTGGCAAGATGCCTTGATTGTTATAGAAAACGGTCAAGGCATCTTTTTTATTAGCTCTTTTTATACGATATCATAAGAAAAAGCATAAATTTGCTACACTTTAATCTTAGATTATTTACAATGATGAACATACGAGTAAAATTATTGGTCGCTATTATATTATATCAGTTTTTTTTGTTTGTGCACGCACAAGGATTAATTGATGTACGGCATTATTCTATAGAAGATGGTCTGTCACAAAATATAGTACAAGATATGCTTCAAGATGATGATGGATATATCTGGTTGGCCACTTGGAATGGGTTGGAAAAATATGATGGATATACTTTCAAAAATTATAAGTCATATCCTACAGATGCAATAAAATTGAAATATAATAGAATGGTGCAGGTGATTAAAGGTAGTGATCATACATTATGGTGCCATACATATGACGATAAGGTCTACCTGTTTGATACTCAACGGGAAAGATTTGAAGATGTCTTTGTTTATCATCCCCAAATAGAGGAATGTGATTTGGTGGAAAAACTAATTCCATTAAATAATGGAATTGTTTGGGTTGTTGCCTCTGATGGAAATCTGTGGCGTATTGATGAGGCTGATTATCAGAAAGATAATGGGGTTATATTTCTGTCGTCGGGTTCTGTTCCACAACATGGAAATCATGTCTATTCAGTTGTATTGGATGCATATAATAATGAGTGGATATTGACAGATAAGGGATGTTTTGTTTATGGGAAACGTGAACTATCGGACAAAAGGGATTTTAAGTATGCAGTATCTTTGAATCATCAGTTTTATATGGCAACTTCATCTGGAGAAATTGTGTTATATACTTCGAAAGGTGGAATAAAAGAAGTGAATTTTGAAAGGATAGATTGGGATATTATGGGACTATTGGCATTGAAAGATGGAAAAATGGGAGTTATAACTAAAAGAGGAGTCATTGTGGTTGATACTTATAATAACCATGCAGAGAATATTTTGATAGATAAGAGTAGTTCCGATATATCACCATCCGGATTCTTTCAGTCGACAGATAATAAATTATGGATGTTTAATGGAAAGTCCAATGTCGTTTGTTGTGACTTGAAGCATAATAAAATAGAATTTGTGAGCTATCCGTTTAGTCAGCGCGAGAAAATGTATAACTTTATTCATGAGGATAGTTATGGACGTATCTGGATTTTAGCTTCAAATGGTGAATTTTCATTTTATAATCCAACAAAAAATCTTTTTGAACAAGGTTATACTTATATAAATGGTGAAAAAGTGTCTTATAAGGCTACAGGTAGAAAATTTTTAGTTGATAATCAGAAGAACATATGGCTGAGTTGTGATTCTGGGGTTGATATGATTACGTTCTTGAATGAAAATTACAGTTATTTCTCAATGAATCATCATGATAAAATACGTGGGTTGTTTGTTGATTCCAGACAAAGAGTGTGGATTGCCGATAAAAGTAAACGGATAGAAGTCTATGATAGAGAGCATCGTTATATAGGTAACTTGAATGAGGCAGGAGATTTGGTGCAAGACAGACAAGTTATTTTTGGTGCTGATATTTATTGCTTTTTCGAAGATGAAGCTCATCGTTTATGGATGGGGAGTAGAGAGAACGGGATTTATGTGGCTGTTCCCGAAGCTGAAAAATTCCGTATTTTTCATTTCAAACATGATAAGAAAGATAAGAGAAGTCTCAGTTCGGATGCTATTTATGCTTTTGGCAAAGATATGAATGGACATATCTGGATTGGTACTTATGGTGGAGGATTAAACGTTGTTGACGGGATTTTTCCTGATTTGCATTTTATTCATTCTGATAATGGATTAGATCTTTATCCTAAAGATGAATGTAGAAAAGTGAGGAGCATATACTGTACTTCAACAGGAATTATGTTGGTGGGGACAACTGATGGACTGTTATCTTTTTCAGCTAAAACTGATGAATATAGGAAAATACAATTTAATTTGAATCACTGTGAAACTAAGCGTGCCAATAGTCTTAGTAATAATGACGTAATTTATACTTTTGAAAGTAAGAAAGGAGAAATCTATATGAAGCAGTTTAAAAGTTCCGTGGAATAATCCCATCCTAGCCAAAGATAGTACAT
>ENA-OYVY01000295-OYVY01000295.1-human-gut-metagenome-genome-assembly--contig:-NODE-295-length-27693-cov-10.071677_pt1 | contig 27693 bp, 58 predicted proteins | sample MGYA00244161_ERZ653379 | MGnify/ENA primary metagenome ERZ653379 (study PRJEB26926, sample SAMN06164900) | human gut metagenome | biome: ENVO:00009003; feature: ENVO:2100002; material: ENVO:00002003... | reverse complement strand
GAGATGTAGCTCCGTCTCGTGGGCTCGGAGATGTGTATAAGAGACAGGTATTATTATATTATAATATGAGTGACTATAAGTTTTATATGATGCGTTACGGTGAGCTTGGTGCCGTTTGGAAAGACTTGGAAACGGGTTTCCCCGGATTGCGGTATAAAGAATGTACAGGTCTTAATTCGTATGGAGAGCCTACAAATATGTATGCAGAGGATTTTGCCGAAACAAGTAAGGCGGAGGTGTATGTTTCCAGCACACCGGCATACAAGCAGACAACTATAAAACTGACATTGATATTCTTGGAGGATGATACCAAGGATGATAAGTCTTACCGTGACTTTATGGCTTTCATTACTGGTTCCAAGATTGCCTACCGTGATACAGCGAGGAAGAGAAAGGTTCTGATGTACCTTTCAGGAGCCACAGAGCCTAAAAGCGACACCCTTTACGGGCAGAAATACAAGGAAGTGACGTTTACGTTCAAGAACGTTTACGGACATTCCTTTGGATATGACGAACAATTTCCTAACGAATAAAATTAAATTATGAAGAATCAGACACTTTCTATCGAGCGGATGTTGCATTTGAAAAAGTTGGGTGTTGATACGAGTAAGGCGAGTATGTGCTGGCTAAAAGCAAAAAAAGGATTCTATATGCCAACCCATCCAAGTTGTCTTTTCTTGTCATCCGATGAATGGAGCATAGCTATTGCTTCAATCCTTACTGAAGATAAGAGACGTGGAGTTGAAATGATGCCAGCTTTCACCTTGCAGGACATCATAGAGGTGCTGCCTAAAGAAATGAAGACAAGCACAGATACTTATTGGCTTACAATGTCCCATGATAGCGAAGAATGGTATATATGCTACTCGATGTCAGACGAGTTTGACTACTACAAAGAATTTAAGTCTGATTCATTGCTCGAAGCCGCATATAATATGCTCTGTTGGTGCGCAGAGAACGGATATTTGAAAACGGATAAGGAAGAATAACAATGAATCATTATATACCTATATTATTGCCAATTAGAGGGTTTAATTCAATATACCCATTTGTTTTTTGCTGGGTGTTTTTCACCGTAATAGGAATATTATTGCTTATGCTTGCATATATTAGAAATAAATTCAATTTTAAAGATTGTGAATATTCGGATTTATGGCTTTGGGGATGGATTGTTATTATCTCCACGTCTGTAATATTAGGTATTCCCATTTTAATTGGTTTAATTATATAATTTGTATGATATGTTTTTAGAAGAAGAAACTTTATCAGAAGCATTGTCTTTCGCCAAGCTGAAAGACTTGCCAAAGAAGTTCAATCCCGAACTGGGGCTTACTTGGATATTGGCTATCGCTCTTATCAAAAAGAAGAACCTCATGAATGCCTACGCCATTGTGGAGCAGAGGGCAGACGGACTTATCCAGTACAAGAAGACATTCGGACGGCTTTCTCCTATTGATGGGCTTATTTCCATCCATCCGTATATGTACGTAGATGAAGAAGCGTTGGGAATGGCTATGAAAGCAAACAGACGAACTATCGCCATGCACTATGCTGGCTATGCGGATGAAATCATTGACTCGGACGATGAAAAGTTCAAGGCGTACCAGTTGCAGTACGCTATGGATATGCAGAAGCTGAACATGAACCAAGAGAAACCTAGATTCGGGAAGTCTGTTGTGGAGGAAGCGGAGGAAACGGTTAATCCTGTGATTGAGGAAAAATTAAAAGAGAACGAAACCATTGCTACCATTCAAGATGAGGGAGAGTGTATTATCGAGGTTGAGGATGCCAAGACGGCTTTCAGACCGAAGAGAGGTAGAAATGCTAAGACGGAGGAATAGGTATGGGCGCATTTATAGCAAGACAACCTAACGGGTTACTTTGCCGTTGGAGTAGTGTGGTTGATAATATCACTCATTACAATATGAGCGATGAAGATTATATCGAATATTGTGCCGAGTGTGCGAGAAAGGAAGCAAGGTTAGAATTGAGAAACTCTTGTTTTGTCAGACCGTTCTCTGAGATTCTTGAAAAACGAGATGGAGACTTGGTGCTTCAATGTATTGTAGTAATTGAAAATCAGCAAGATTACACCAAAGAGGAAGTCGTTAAAGCTAAAAATGAAATGAATCGTCTGAAAGCCGAGTTTGATAAGTATGTCAAGGAAATGAGTGAAAGGGTGGAGGAATAAACATGAAAAATACAACAAGAACCTATTTTATCGCCAAATGCGGTAATAAATACCTGTATGAATGGTCTGAACCTCAATTTACATCGTATATGTGGTATGATACTCATACGAAGTTCAGCACAAAAGAGGAATGTTTGAAGGCTGTCAGCTCTACTATGAGACATTCGGATAAGCCAAACGCACCGATAATCATTAAGGAGTTGAGGGAAACGGTGATTACGGAAGTTGTAAACGAAGAAATATTGTAATTATGGAAAAGAACAAGAAACAACAAGGATTTGAGTTCATCATCAAAAAAAGTGATGTGTTGGAGAGAGAAAACTTCGGCTCGTTTGAGATTGTAATCACGAAAGGATATGCCTGTTTTAAGAACTACACAGGATTCCGGGTGTTCACTACTCCATACGCAGTAGGATTGGACGGTGTGGCGCATGAAACATCCCTCTATGCATGGTTGAAGTATATGGTGGACTTCAAGAAATCCATCAAAGGCAAGGAGAATGAAATGTTCGGGGAAACTACTTCCACCAACAAGGAGTTCTTGGACGGTATGAAAGTGCTTACAGAAACCAACCTTGTGAAGCCTATGACCGTGTTTACTGACATAAATGAAGCGCAGAAAGAGGCTGAAAACTACATGAAGTGGATGGAAGGTCAGATGAAAGATTTAAATAAAGCTATGAACACTACGCCGCCCGAAGAAGACTTGAAAGCTAATGCGGAATTTGAACAGAAGGCTATCATGGCAGAAGAAGCGAAAGAGATGTTTGACGATGGAACTGAAACCGAGAAAGGACAGGTATAACCCGGACAATGTATATCACATCTACATAAAGATGGAACGGCATCCCGGTGTGAAATGGGTGTCATTCAAGGACAAGCAGACCGGAGAAGTGACAAAGGGGCTTTTTATTCCCGATGTAGAAACAGGGTGTATTAAGGTGAGAAACGGTAATATGTTTCTTAGCTTTAAGGCGATACCCGTAAAAGGATGCATAAATACCCATGTGATAATACCGAATGTTTCAAAAGGTGTAGATTGTAATTTGGGTAAATGTGGGAAAAAGGAAGTGGATTTCAGAAAGGCTACTATCGGCAGTATGTATGTTATGGGTGAAATACTTAATGAAGACCAAAAGAAAATAATAGAAAAGTATGTCAGAAAAAGAGGATTTCTTAAAATCGGACGTTGTAAAAAAAGTTGAACGCATCGTGTGCGATTGCGTAAATAAAGTATTCTGTAAGGACAAATATTCGCCTATATCTCCATTGTCTTTATACGAAGGGAAGACAAATATACCGTTCGTAAAGAGAATGGCGAGACCGGCTGTGTTTGTGACTGCGCATGACCGATTTGGGGTATCATACAGTGCGCTAGAAAAGCATTCTCATATTCATGCACGTAACATTATACGATCTGTAAAGACTTATAAGAGCATTCCTGATTCAGACAATGCCGTAATGATGATAAAAGAACTTATAGAAGTTGAACTAAAAAAATTTCCAATTTTATGAGTGATTTGCTTGCTTTTAAACGTAATGCCATCATGCTCGGTCTTTGCACTGGGTATAAAAATAAATGGGACGCAGCGACAAGTAAGGAAGCGTTAATGGATATGGCGTTAGATTCAAACGGTGTGGAACTGTTAGCAGATGCTCACAGCTTTGGATTCGGTATGGATATTCAGTATATGAAACGGACGTTTTCTGACTATATTAATGGTAAATGGAAGCGGAACAAGGACGGATATACTTCGTGCCTGTACGTGGACTTTAATGGGCAAATAGAGCAGGATTCCACGCTTACTACGGTGCTTGCTTCAAAGGTTGAGTTCCATGTTCCGAAAGGAAGCGTTTGCAAGCTGTATGTGGGTGCAGAATCTACTGTTAACATTACCGGAGAAGGTATCTGCTATGTGTACTCATACGGTCACAATGAAGTGACCGGCAGGTTTAAGTTAATGAATTGTATACCTAAGTCCGAATGGGCTAAATAAGTAAATAGTATGAAAGTACCAATAGATAATATGACCTTTGCCGAAAGTGAATACCTTAGAGGAAATAAAGTATGGAAAGCCCAGACACTTTATAATTTCGCGAAAGCAAAGGAATACCCTGTACGTGATATGCCATTGTGGAATATAGACCTGACTGTTGAACCGTTTGAGTGCAGCCAGCTTCATAATTTCATCTTTCAATGCAAACGTGTTCTTGATTGTTCTTTAGACTATCCTATTATACTGGATGAAGTAGGACAAATAGCAGACGGATACCATAGATTATGCAAAGCTATCTTGGAAGGTAGAAAAACGATTAAGGCTATCAGGCTGCTGGAAATGCCGGCACCTGATAGAATTGAAAATTAATATTTTATGACCGAAGAAAAACAAATACAAGATAGTATAGAACTACTTGAACAAAATGCTTTGCCAATTCCTGATGATGGCGATATGGTTGAACAAATACCATTGTTCAGTTCGTCCGATATGCAGTCAGTCATTGAGGATGGGAAGAAAAAACCGCCTATCCATAGGTTGTGGGGTGATTTTTGGTGGGAGAACGAGCTTGTTTTCTTGTTCGCAGACAATGGTATTGGTAAGTCTATTCTAGCCACACAGATAGCCTACGATATTGCCAAAGGGAAGAGCGAATGTTCAGAAGTGGAGATGCCACCGCAAGCCGTGTTGTACTTCGATTTTGAGCTTTCGGACAGGCAGCTTGCAAGACGGTATAAAAATGCCAAGTTCCCTAAAAATCTTGTAAGATGCACCATATCGGAAGAAGTGGATAGCGAAGAGTTCAGCATGAACGTAATTGACGGTATCAGGAGCAAGCTGCTTGACACGGGAGCAAAAGTAATGATACTCGACAACCTTTCCTATCTTTCCACGCAGACGGCAGAAGCGGAGTATGCCGGGGTAATCATGGACGGACTTACAAGATTGAAACGTGAGTTGAATATAAGTATCATGGTGATAGCACATACCCCGAAGATTGAAGAATGGAAACCATTGTCGAAAACGAATATGGCAGGAAGCAAGATATTGTCTAACTTTGCAGACGGAGTATTTGCCATAGGACGTACAAGGAATGGAGGACGTTATCTAAAACTACTAAAAACTCGCATGGTGAGTGAACCGGATGAGAAGTCGCTCCTGCCCTACTTCAATATTATTTCGGAGCCTTACCTTCATTTTGGAAAAGTTGGTGATGAAACGGAAAAGAAATTACTTATGGGGAAACCTGCAAAAGATTTTTTCACTTCTATTTGGGATAGAGATACGACATCCCCTATTCCTCTGAATGAGCTGGTCAAACTAATTATATCTAAGGATAATTCTAAGAATACTATAAAGGCTAAAGACGGAAATGCTCGAAAACGTATTGACCGTGCTATAAAATACGGCTCTTTAAGGAAAGATGAGTTAAAGAATGTTTTTCTGAAAACAGAAGATTGATTGTCAATTATCCACAAACTGTAATTTAAAACAAGTTAAAGAGCGCTGGAAAAGCCATAAGATTGGGTTACAAGGATCAAAATATTGTGGCTTTTCCAGTAGTTATAATGGTTCGCATTTGAACCCATAAATACTTAGTTTAAAAGTAGTTAACGTTTACAATTCATTTCTTTTTAAGTATTTCAACACATTCCTTTACTCCATCATCGAAACCTTGTTTATAGCCTCTAGTATATTCCCCTATATTATATACCGTCATTGACAGAAAAAATAGAAGGATACCTAAAGCCTTATGCCAACCAGGAAGCGAGATGGAAAACGGCTTAAATGTAATTGTGAGATCGCCAACCCATAATAGGGCGATAATACATATAGATATAAATAAAATTGTTTTCATATCTGTTATTTTTTTCTATTATACTTTATCCTTGATACTCATGAATAATTAGGTTTTTTCTCCGGATTCGAACTATGTTCGCTAAAACGTCCTTGCCAGCATTCAAGATGTACTCGTTTCATGAATGTAGAGCGCATATCCAGATCCTTCCACTCTTCACAATACTTCTCAAATACATCCGACATCTCGTCAAGCATACGGACATAAGCTTTGTTGGCTTCAAGGCCATGCTCAATAATCGGGATTGCCCTCTTCCATTCTTCATCCGTAAGAAGATTAAGAGACAAGGAAACACGGACAGCACCAATGATTTCATTTGTAGTCCAAAATATGTTTCCGTCCTTGACAAAATTATTGATTACTTCGTAGTCAAAATCTTTTTTCAGTCTGCTTTTGAATCCCGCTATATTATGATCTCTAAAATAACTATATGTTGTGTTAATAAGCCTTTTTTCATAATATCCTGTTTCTGGGTAATCCTTAAGGCTTTTCCCCAATAATATTATTTCACGCTTCATAATTAAATCATTAACATTGTTATTAAAACCTACCATTTCTATCTACCATTCTCTTTTCAGAATCAGTGGCTTGTCTTTTGGGAAATTTCCCATGCCACTTCCCCGGTATCATACGCGGATTTTCCCCTTTACTGTCAAATATCAATCTCCCACACTCCGAGCACAACGGTTTTCCTTCAAACTCCTTTATGCTTGCATCATACTCTATGGGAAAGATTTTATGTACAACAGGCCAATAATCCGATGTGGCTGTATTCTCAACACAACCACATTTGCTACAAATAAACAGTGGCATAATCAATATCTTTTTCCGTTCAACATAGGTCTTAATTCATTGTATCTTATCTTCTGTTCGATATGCCAAAGCAAATCTATGTCAAGATGTTTGGCAAGCCCGAAAATTTTAATGAATGATAAAAATATATCTCTATCAATAAGATTTTTAGTAATATTGAAAATGGACTCTGTGAATGTTTTTCCAATGAATATACTCGAATAATCTTCAAGCACTTCATTGTCTAAGCAGTCATTCTCTAAATCTATCTTACACATTCCGCACAAGTCAAGCAAGCGGATAACCGCATCACTCAATTCATCAGGAAGTGAATCTTTTACATGCTTTTCAAAGGAGCACTTAAATCGCTTTTCTTCTTCCACTAATGCAGGATAACGATTGTATTCCATTTCAAAACGACGTTTACAATTTTTTCCTAATCTACCTTTTCGGTCCGCTTCCACAGCTTCCATAAGCTCGGAAATGACAAGGCAAAGGCTGTGTGCATTACTCAGATCTTTATCATGGAAACCGTTCTCGCAAGCGGTATTATAAGCACGGTCGCGTAGTTCGTTCAAATTCATAATCTACTATTGTTTATCTGTTAATACTGAATGTTTCTTGTCGTAATTCCTCATACGTGGGCATTTCCCGTCACATTGCATGTTAACATGCACATTGTTTGCCACGCCCAATATGAACGACTTCTTGTAGCACTGCCCGCTGTACGGACTGTAATGCTTGCATGTTGTTGCTGTTTTTGATTTGAAATTCATTGTTATTCTATTTTAATTGTTACATTTGTCCTATGGAATCAAAAGAATATTATCAGTCATTTATTTCCGTAATTAACTATGTGGCAGATGGTCACAGGGTGATTACTTTGGAAAAAGGAGAGGAATTGGCAGGAAACTACTGGCCTCGCATCTATCTTGCCCTTAAAGAAAACAAAATAGGAGTAGGAATGTCAGGAGGTCAGTTTGACATAACCCAAGCACAATACCTGAACCCGATTTACGAGGACTGCACCCACGCACTTGAAGAAATAGAAAAACGTGAGGCTGACCGCAAGCTTGACCGTGCTTCCAAATATGCGGGCATCAAGTATGCACGTTTTGCATTTTGGATATCGGTATCTGCTCTTTTGGTTTCTTTGGCTTCCCTTGTGTGGCAAATCATCAGGTAACTATCAGTATTGAGAATACTGATAGTATGATAGCCACAAGGGAGATGATGTATGCAAGGTCTGCCAATTGGCGTTCGTTCAATTTATTAAAGTTTGGCAATTTCATGGTTATATAAGTTTTAATGCTTTTCAGTTCATTAATCATCAAACAAATCAAAGGCTTTCACACCCAAATACCATATCACGAAATAAAAAGCGTATTTGGCTAATCTTTCACAGGCTTGTGAAGGCTCTAACCCAGCAATGAAATTCCATGTGTTATACTCATATACACAAACCAGATATGATATAATAATAGATACCAATACATATATAATCTTTCTCATAATCATATAAGTTTTAATGCTTCCTGTATTCCGGCTTCCAGTGCTTCCTCGTAAGCGTCCCATTCCCCTACGTCATTTGTCCTTTTATAAGTAGAACTGGCTATACGAGTTCCATTATCAGCTTTAGATATTTCGTATACATAGCCACAAGCACAGTTATATACACATATATGAATGTTTTTGGTTTCACGTAGCCACTTCTGGGCTATGGATTGTGTAGGTGCAGAAAGACAATCATTTTTTTCATTGAAATTCTCGGATTCATCGTAAGTTTCAGACAGTATCATATCACCTTCTACGCAATCTACTTCATAAAAAGTAAATACATCTTCCTTGAATCCTTTCTCTTTCAGCAGTTTCGCTGTTTCTAATGTTACAAATTCTTCGGTCATGGTTATTCTCCTTTACACTCTTTACACTCTTCACAATGTAATTTATAAGCATGGGCAAACATCCCTAACGTAACAGTGTCAAAGTGAAAATCTGCCTGTTTATCTTCTATGACAACTGAAACACATAATTGACCATCGCAAAAATCAATATATGCCTCACCACCTCCATCCCCTCTAATGGAAAAGGTTTGTGTCTGTACACTATCCATAATTATCCTTTCTTTAATCTTTTAATTAGGGCATCAGCGCAATTAAGCGAATATTTAGCGACTACCTCAGAATTAACACCATTATCGTTTGCTATAACAACTTTAATAATGTCTTTTGCCAATTCGTACCTACGTTGTTCCCAATCAATGTTTTCACTAAAGAAATTAAGTTCTGACACCTTGATATACATGTTTCCCACCAATGCAGTACCATCATCATATAAATCCTTAATCTCTACAATTTCTCCAGTTGCTTTTATTGTTGCTTTCATATTTAATCGAAATACATTACTTTATTACCTATACATACTTTGAACCTTGAAACAACTTCACTATGTTGTGTAATATTATTGGGATTATATTTGTTAACAAAACATCCAGTACGTTTATGGTATCTAACACAAGCGTTCTCTGGAGATTTAGCCAATACCTCTTTTTCATCTCTAAAATCAAAAAACAAATCATCTCTGTATGATACCTTATACCACTTAACTTGGTTTCGTATCTTTTTAAAATACTTTGCTTTCATTGTTCCTCCTTTGTTTTAAAATGTTCAATCAGTTCGTCTACGGTAGCCTTGCGCCATTTAAGAGATACTTCTAATATACTGTCATTGCCTTTATTATAAACCCAAATTCCTTCGGGTGAAATAAACCACTGAAACTTATCTGTATCATCCCTCAATGCAGCTAAAGCCAGGAAAAGCTCTTCATTGGTTCCACAATCAATGCCGTTACAGTCGTTGAGTGATTTTATATCATTAACCCAATTATCGCTACATTCGAGATTGTCGTATTCTATTGGGGAAAGCATTTTATATCCAACCTCTTCCAAATTTTTTCTAAGTGCTTCGGTATTCTTTCGTATAAAGCACGGTGTTGTAAATCCCATAATTATTCGTTTTTTAATAATCCTGATTTCTTCAATTTCTTTCTAAAATTCTTTTCATTTAAGGCTTGTTCATAGTAGCAATTAGGTTCTATGACCGTTTCAGCCCTAGTTATAGGAAGCCCATTCAGACCAATAGAAACATTATGTATAATAGAAGCTCTCTTTATCTCCCCTGTCTTAACGTTAAAAGAGAATAATATATGCCCTGGATTCCTCTTAACTTTTTTAATCAATTTATATTCTGTTTGTTGTTTTTGTAGATACTCTATCTGTTCTTTAGAAAGATCATCTTTTGTTACAATAGGTACTATATCCATTTACTTTTCCTCCATTCCAACTTTAACATATCCTTTTTCAATACACCAACAAAGCATTTCATAGGCTGCATCAATAAGTTCCTTACTTTCTGTTAGGTTTAATATAGAACGTGAATAAGGCTCCATATATAAACATGTTCCGCTATTTGCAAGCTTCTGTAAGGTTAGTACATGTGTGTCAATAAAACAAGGCAGCTTACCGAGAATATCCTGCAAGGTGTAAGCAGGGTATTCATGCTCCATGTTCGGTTGACTCACAAAAAGACAAGGTTCTTTCTCTATTTCATCTGTTCCGTTGATGATAGAATCAGCGGTAGGCAAAAACTGATAATGCATGCTTGCATTACTTGTATCCAGCCCAAGCTCCTTCAAATGCTTCATCTGCTCGATTGATAATGTCTGTTTCATCATTCCTCCTCTGTTTTAATATCCGTTACTTTGCCACGACTGACAAAACAGAAACATCCCATCACATTACACAGGTATGATTCATTCCTCATCTTACACTCTTTGCATTTTTTATTCAACGAACATTTACTGCAATCGAAATTTATATTGGACACATCAATCAGTTCAATCATTTCATGCAGCACTCCGTCTATTATTATTCCGTTATTTATTTCCATATTGTCTAATTAATTTAATTGCTAATAGAGGGTCTTTATCTCCTATTTGATTGATTAATTTCGCAAATTTGGACGCTCTGGCATAATGTCGGACACAAACAGTATTCGCCTTCATCGAGCGTCCTAATCCGTATAAATACTCCATGCGTGCATTTCTACGGATATTCTTCATTATCTTTTTTGCTTGTCTTAATTTCATATCTCAATCTCCTTTCTCTTTAATCCGTTCTAGTACATCCCTGTTCGCTTCGAGTATCTCATCGAAAGATGGGATGGGCATATAATAGATAACTATTCCATGAAAAGAAATTGTATCATACACACGCTCTTCTGTCTCCCATTTCCCTTTTTTATACAATCCAGCAAAGTAACCTCTATGAATACCCCTCCATTCCAGAATAAATACAACACGCTGCCCTTCCTCCGGCAATCGTTCCTTAACACTTATCCAAGGGGATTGCTTTGACTGCCATTTTGCACCGTCCTTAAAGCCATCCAAGTAATACGGCTGATACTCGTCATTGTATATGCTTCTATCTATCACGCAGCTTTCTATTGCTGCTTCTTCTACTGTCTGTTTCATAATCAATCAATTTGTTATTTTAAATCTACATGGATAATTGGTAAGCTCCATAACTTTATCATTTAAAAGTCGTACATTCTCTTCGAGTTCATTCACCTTATTAATAGGTGTTAGAGCTTTATATTCTTGTTCTGTTAAAATATACTGCATATTATTTCTCTTTTAATCGTTGTAACACATCTTTATTTGTTTCTAATATTTCATCGAAAGACGGGATGGGCATATAAGCGACAACATTATAAGTATATCCAGTTCCATATATGAGCCAAGATTTATTATTCTTATTATATTGAGCTACGTATATCACTCTATTGTCAAGAACGACTAAATATTCTTTGTTTTCCTCCGGCAACCGCTCCTTAACACTTATCCACGGAGATTGCTTGGACTGCCAGTCTGCACCCTTCTTAAACATATTCAGCATTGCTTGCCTTTGATAGACTAATTCACCTTCAATTACTATTGCATAGCTTGATATAAGCTCTTGCTTTGCTGCTTCTTCCAATGTCTTCATTGTATCTTATTTTAATTTTTCCTCAAACTCGGCAATGATACAGTCTGCATCACCGCCATGTATCCAATTCTCCAAAACAGAGGACAGAGTTTCAATGGCCTTCCGTTTCATTTCTTCCTGTGCCATTGCAACGGCTTTAAAAGCATTTTCTTTTGCGATAACCGGGAAGTTGGGATTGACTACCACAAAACTCTCACTTTCAATATATTCTTTTGACTTGCTCATATCTGATTTTTATTGAATTAAACTTGTTCTATCAAATCTCTGTTCGTCTATCAATTGAGGAACACCAGAGGTTAAATCCCAAAGCCGATATTCTTCAAACATTCGAGTTTCTGGATTTATCTTTAATGTCAATTTTCCAATATTTATAGTTGTTTCCTTTTTAGGGAAATACACATCAGTACCTCGGATTGTAAGCCCCCAACGGGTTATAGTTTTTGTTTTTGGTTCAAACATATTAGCTCCTTTCTGTTCGGTTTTGAACTATTTCCTGATGTCAGTGCCTTAAATTCTAATTGATCTATCAGTCAACTGTTAATCAACTTCCACTAACTCACCGTTTTCCAGTCTATACCATGTATCAGCCTTGACAACCTCACCATCAACTAATACAGCCTTCCAATCGACAATATCACACGTATCTTCCCTTTCTTCAGCTATGACCAAAATTGCACCTATTCCGCCTTTTACCTGAACATTGTTACCTCTTGCCATTGACAAACCATTAGATCCTGTTGAAGCCTTTCCTCTTGCCGTGGCAGCACCACTATCACCAGCCGTGGCAGCACCTCTATAACCAGCCGTGGCAGGTTTTCCCGGTTCCGCATTACACTCGTTAGTACACCGTTCCTTGACAAAAGATATAGCTGCTTTCACAAGCCCCCTTATATCAAGCTCAGCACCTATTCTAATTTTTGAAGAACAAACCTTGTCACTTTCTGAATCGTCTATTTTACCGCTCTGTTCAACCTCACAAAACCTTGACCAGGCTGGTGCATAGTAACCAAAAACATCCAGAGGGTAAGGACATGCATGAAAACCCTTCTTGCATGCCTTTATGTCGCCTGTTTCTTCATACTCCTTACCTACCTCATACTTAAACCCTCTACAAGATAAATCTTTATCAAATGCTTTATAAGCCTTTATTTTCTGTTCCATGATAGTTTTGAATTATATTTGAATTAATAAATTGGCACATCGTATCCCTTTTCAATCAAAAACTTTATTGCATTTAACCCAAGACGTTCTCCATGCCATTTTTCTGTTGACCACTCTCTATGATAGTGGTAGGACAAATCTTCGGTATTCAAAAAGAAAGTAAATTCGCCACTATCTCGACTATCCTCTTTCCGTGTAGATTTGTATGAACACCATACTGAATATCTAAACATGGTATTATCATACTCAGTCAAAGTTGGATAATTCCAATAGTCAGGATGAGCGCAGCATCCTTGAATTACTGCAACCTGCAAAATATCCTCTTCTGATATTTGCATTAAAGGCTTATCGCCAATCACTATTTGCTTCATTTTTATTCGGTTATTCGTTAATTGGCAATTTCATAAAGCACATCCATATTGTCTTGCTCTGTCTTCCAGTAGTATGTCCGAAAAGAGGTTTGAACGGGATAACAGACAAAACTTCCGCAGCTTTTATCTCACTCTCGTTCCATTTGAATATAAGCGTGCCGTTAGGCTTCAAGACGCGCATACACTCAGTAAATCCATCGTGTATGAGTAACTGCCAGTCTTTCGGCAGTTTCCCGTACTTCTTAGCCATCCATGAGGTTGTACCAAGTGTTTTCAGGTGCGGTGGGTCGAATACCACCATGTAGAAAGAATTGTCCTCAAACGGCAAGTGGGTGAAATCGGCTATTATATCCGGTTTTATCTCTATGGTCCTGATTTTATCTCTATCCTTGGCTGTTACTATCTCCGATCTCTTATCAACGAATAAGGCAAGAGGATTATGTTTGTCAAACCAAAACATTCTACTGCCACAGCAGGCATCTAATATAAGTTTTCCATTTTCCATTAAGCTATTTCTTTTGATTTCTTCAATCTCAACTTTCTCAATACTTTGCAAAGTGCTTCAGTATTTTTTCTCGCTTGTGTAACCTCCACTGCATTCCCGATAAACTTCTTTTGGTCAGCTTGTGTGCCTATTAAAACATAATCTTCAGGGAATCCCATAATCTTTTTGAGTTCCGGAATGCGAAGCATCCGCATTTTAATATCCACTATGCCATACAGTGCCATGAACTCCTTTATCTTCACGGTCATAGGGCTATCATTGTCGTAGATTTCAATCGCTACCTGACCGCTTTCTGTTGCTACTAGATAGGGCGGCATCTTATCCATGCGGGCTATTAATGTGAAGCAGGGGCTATCAACAGAGCCGCCAGCACTGTTGAACTGTGGATTCATCAGATAGTGCCATTTCCTGTTTGCGGTAATGGTCTGGGAGGGTTCCTCTATACTGCTACCTACATTTGAGAATGCAGTATTCATTATCCACGGCTGGCATGTTACCAAGTTTTGTTTCGGTGTTGTGGTAACAGCGGGGCATGGTGAGTTTATATCAGACACCTGACCACCTCCAGAATATTGGTTCATAAAAAACGGAGATACAAGAGAAAGTCTGTCTTTCGTCAGAAGTGTAGGACAAGGCTGGTTAATATCCTTTCCTGTATCCTTAAAGTTATAAGAACACATAAATCGGCTTTCAATTAAAGCCATCCTGTCCTTCGTTGTGACCGTTGGAGCTGGAAGGTCTACCGAATGATTATGTCCATTTCCATAATAAGCAGAGACAAAAACATGGTGGTCTTTGCAGGTGATTGCACCTGCCGGTTCTTCTACAGACACATTCTTGCTTTCGGGATGTCCGCTGAACTGTTTGGAGAGGAAGCAGACTTGCGCTACTCCAAGTCTGCCTTGCGTGGCTACCACCGGACATGGTTCGTCAATCCCAGGAGCGTTATATTTCCCTGTACGGCTCATAGAATTATACTTCACGAGGAAGGCGTCTTTCCCACCTGCTACAAATTTGATAAGTCCGGCATAGATGCGTTCAAGCGTTTTCTCTGCAAGAGGCTTTTCCCTAAAGATGGTAGTTCCTTCGTCAGAAAAATCAAGAACTTCCTTGACGGGTTTCCATTTTTCCAGCTTAGAAAACATGTCCTGCCTGCCACCTTTACAGTGGGTCGGTTCAGGGAATACTATCGGCAAGCTCTTTTTAGCAAAGATGCCGAAGAAGCGTTTCCTTGTGGTGTAGGCACCGAAGTCGGCAGCGTTCAGGATGCGGTGCTCAAAGTTGTAACCGTACTTCTTGACATTGCGCACCCACTTCTGATAAAGCCTGCCTTTGTCCATGCTGATAGGCTTCCCTTTTTCGTCCATATCTCCCCAGCTCATAAACTCTTCCACATTCTCAATCTGAATGTAGTCAGGATCTATCACATCAATGTACCGGAAGAGATGTTCTGCCAGTGTCCGGCTGTCGGCATCTCTCGGCTGACCGCCTTTGGCTTTCGAGAAGTTGGTACACTCCAAAGAAGCATGAAGCATTATCATAGCATCAGGATATAACTGACGAATACGTTCTACAATAGTGCTTATCGGGGAAAGTTCCAGTGTACGGATATCCTCAATAAAGTGAAGTGCATCAGGGATATTGGCATCATGTGAAAGGATGGCATTCTTGTCATGGTTCACACAACAAACAACCTTTCCACATCTATTTCCATCCAATCGTGCTTCTTCCACACCTTCGGACAAACCGCCGGCACCACAAAAGAGATCAATAACAAATAGTTCTATATCGGACAGACCTTCAATGGATTTTAAGATATCTTTCTGCGATTTCATAACTTTTCATTTTTAAACAGGTGGCTGAACGCATTATCCAAATCCAAGTCCAAATTCAGTTTGGACGGGAAAGATTTAATGTATTCGTACATCTTATAAGCGAGGTTGTCATCATCACCGCACCTGTCAATCAGTGTGAGCAACATGGCGTTCACCATGTCAGAATCATTGCCGAAGTTTTCCTGAGTGGATTCGCTACAATGATTCACATCACTTTTCAATCTCTTTATCGCGGCTATGGCTGTGTTGAAGTTTCTTTTTGAATCGTGTCTGAGTTCAAAGCCTTCCTTCTTGTATTTCTGCTGCATTTCTAGAAGGTTTGTCTCTAAAACGTCCGTGAGGACAAATACGATGTTGGTTATCGTATTCAGTTTGTCAGTTCCTTGCATGATCGTGTATTTTTTATCAATTATTTTATTTGATACAATCTATTTTAAAGCCGTATAATGAATTTTCCTGCATGAAAGTATCAACTACAGGCTTTCTTGTTGAAAATCTTGTCACGGGGCTGGAAATGCGGTATATCGTTTTCTTTCTTTGCCCTGTCAATCCATCTTTGGAATTTGGCGGCTACAAGAGGACAGTGGATGCGCAGGTTCCTGTCGCGTTCCGCTTCCCATTCACGTATCTTTATAAGCGTTTCGGTATTCATAAATTTCTCCTTTTTCCGTTATGATTCTTTCTTTTTAAAACTGTTACAAATTTGCCCATATCTGTCACAGGCGCACACTCTATGCCCTTTGGCCCTGCAATACGCAGAATTATCCCCGAAGTCCGAAGCATTCTTGCAGTTCCGGCATTTGACATATACAATTTCCGGTTTGACTTTCTTTGCCATACTTATGGTGACATCAGCATTTTTCTGGCTTCCTCATCTCCGGATTCAGTCCGGCGTTTCAACTCTTGATATTCAGCATAAGAGATTCTGTTATTTCCACGCTCTTCTATTTCTTTTTCACGTTGGATTCTGTATTGTTCACGCTCATGCCGATCAATGTCAATCCTACGTTCCTTAACATACTCCAGAAGAGAGCATGAAATCTTCATCGGACCAATAGCTCCATAAAATTGCCCATATTTCCCTAATTTGAATCTGGATATAAAGTTGCATATTTCAGCCAAATTCATCCAATAGTATTCACCTAGGACAAGAATACAAAGTTCATCCAGTTGTGTGTCGGTTATACCCTTTCCCTGCTCGGCGTAATTGTTAAGGCTGTCAAACTGTACTTTCAGCCACCTAAGTGCGTTGTCTTCACCGTACACAGAACGGATGTTTGCAAGCGAAGGTATATTATCATTCAAAGCAATATCCGCAAGTGTAAGATTTGATTTTGCCAGCTTGCCTTGCAAATCAGGATTGTAATCAACCGCCATCCGGGATGGTGTTGGGTATTTCTCCAGTAGAGCCAACTGCTTTTCGTTTAGCTTCTTGTTCTGCAAGGAATTTTGCATCCGCTTCTGCAAACTCAGCCATGAGTCTAGATTTTCTCCGCTCAGAATCAATTCGCTTCTGCTCGTAGATGTCTGTATTTTGTCTTGCTCCATAATTTTTTAATTCAAATAATCCCGCATAATTACTTGCAATCGACTGCTCAACCACAAGCCTTGCTTTATTGCAATCATTTCCACTCAATGTTAGCAATCGGTTGTAGCACATTTTTAGGGATTTTTCCGATTTATAGTTTTCTTTTCTTTCTCTCTTGTATTCAAGCCATTCCTTGAATATGCCCTTAAAATCTTCCGAAACAAAAGACAAATCAACCTCCTTGTTTTTGGGAATTGTTTTCTTATCTCCGTCAGGAGATTCTTTATCTATATCATTTTCATTATCATTTTCATTAAGCTTGTTTTGGGTTGTTTGGGTTGAGTTTAACCCACTGGGTTGTTTGGGTTGTTTTGATTTGGCATTGCAATTCCCTATAGGAGCACCACCTTTACGCCCGTTGTTTCGGTTTCTCTCGACAATGCCATGATATTTAGTTTCGTCTATCTCAAATTGATTGATGAAAAAACCCAATGCCATATCAATGTCCTCCTCTACCGTAACCTCCTCGCCAAGTTGATACTTGAAAATTGCACGAAATAATCGCCCAAGTTGTTTGTCTGATAATCTTGATATAGGTTTGTAGAAAGATTTATATATGATAAAACTATCCTTTGTCATTGCTTAATCTTTTAGGTGTTCTGTTAAGGTTTCCAATTGCCCAATGATATATGGTTTGACATCATCGCTGCAATTGACAACGAAGTCAATAATCTGTTCTGACAACTTATGCCATTCGTTTAATTCGTTTTCTTCCATAAGAGTTTAGTATTATAATTCAACTTCCTCAATTATAAATTCTATCCTTGGATTAAGCTTATCAATCAGCTTTCGTGCATTAATCTCCATACATTGCCGATCGTTCTTTATCGCCTTGCATCCTTGTAGACAGTCAAGTAAAATTTTGAAAGCGTTATCAAGATCAGGACGCAAATTTTCGTGATACACATCCACTGTTAGTTTAAAGAAACCTTTTATATTCTTGTCCCTTAATCCACATTGTGCGTAGAAAGTTTTTTCATACTTTTTAAGTACATCCTGTTTTGCTAAAGAACCGTGCCCGTATAATGCTACTATCTTGTAACAATTCGACTTTGAAGGGATTTTTCCCCTTATAATTTGTTTATCGTATATCATAATCCAAAATATCTATTTGCCGCCAGCTCATCGTGTTGACGGATTGTTTCTACTATTTCCTTTTGCTGTTTACGGAAATTACGGTCATTGTCATACCTGCTATGGCATTCAGGGCAGCCAATTCGCAAGTTCCATTCTTCCGTAATGTATTCAGGATAAAGTGATCTAGGTAACAGGTGCATCAACTGTGGTGTGGATGTATATTTGTGGCAGATACAGCAATACTGCGGTAGATCCCTTTTTATCCTTGCAAGTTCACGGTTTATTGTACTTTGTTTTTTGCTTATTTGTTTCATTCCAATTAAAAGCCCCGAAGCGTATTCTCCGGGGCACAACCATTATTTATTAACCCATGCCATTTATGTGTGGCTCACATTTATGAGGGGCGTGACAGAATCGAACTGTCCTCCTCTACAATGCTGCGCATTACATTAGTCACACCAGCCAAACGCCCCATGTTCGCCTGCCATATCTTCACAGACCGGGCAGGCAGGTTAACAAAGTTATTTCTGTATCTTAATCAAGTCCGGAATAGCACCGTAAATTGGTGTGCGACCATCCCATTTATCAATAAACTGTTTGTATAGGATTTCTTTGGTCAACCCTCTCGAAGTGATTAAAGCCTGCTCTGTTTTTAATTGCTCCAATTCATTGCGTTTCTTCTGTTCAGCAATCTGTTGGTCTAATACCGATATGTTGGTGTTTACCTCATTACGACTGTCAATCTTCTCGCGAACAGCTTTTGAAAATTCAAGTTGAGCAGAAAAAGTCAGCAATTGAAGCCCTCTTTTCTCAAATTCTTTATCTACAATCTGCTCCAGCCTTTTTTCAAAAAGGAGAGAACCTCCGTCAGCCATCAAACTATCTGTCTTGTGCTTGCGGCTTTCTTCTTTGATTAAGTCGTAAATACGTGGTTCAAGTATATTATCTTCAAGGCTTTGCATAAAACCGTCTTTACCGGAGTCTGTATCGGCTTTATCTATATGCTTATTATCAAATACAACATCTATTGCCCTATTCTTGATAACCTTGTAAGAATAAGTTGGGCGTGCGTTAAACTCTGTATTATCAGCAGCCTTCAATGTGACAGGCTTGGCAAATTCCCCTCTTTGGTCAAATAATGGAACTTGAAACAATTCCGTACCCCATTCCCAAGTAGAAACTTTTCCGGAAACCACTTTAAAATCTTCCTTGCCTTGTTTCCCGTAGTTCTCCATTAGCACACCGGCATAATTCGGAGCCACTCTTTCACATGAAGCAAATACCACTAAGGCCATACAGGCCAACATCAGATTAATCAATCTTTTCATTCTTCAAATTTTTAATCAGTTTGTAGATAAAGTAAATAATTGTGGCTGCGATTATAAACACGCCCAGCCAAGCGTGCAAATGGTTAAAAACTCTGTTCCCAATTGCCACTCCAACTATCAGAAATACTATTAGGTAAATGTACTTTTTCATAATCAATCAAAATTGAAATTATCTTCACCGTCTGGCTCTTCAGCCGGCATATCATTACCGAAGTCCATCGGGATGAACCAGTCTGAAATATAGTCTTCCATATCAGTCAATTTTTAAGCATTAGGAAATTCTGGTTTAACATCTGAATTTGCGTCATAAGGATAAACATCCATAATAGCAGTTTCCGCTACCGAAGCAATCACGTAGTCTGCCATTGTGCCTTTCATTCCTTCATCCAGTTTATTGACTGCATCTCTCAAGTCGGATGCTTGAACAAGAATGTTTGTGGATGTTTTCTTTTCCGCACCAGTTTTTTCATCCAATGTGATAAAGTATAACTTGCATTTAAAATACCTGTCAGCAGATTCTTCATCTGAGAAAAATATCTCAGAATAGTTGGCACGTTTTATGTCAGAAACAGTAAATTCACCGCTGATAAACGGTGTCATTTCCTCAATACATCTTCCTTCGCTTTCTGTAAAAGATAAAGAATCAAATAAATAAGATTCTGTGACTTTTTTATTCATCCCGTTTTCCATTACTTTCTCGTAACGAATTTTACACTCAAACCATGTGTGCATCATAATCATTCCTCCTTTGTCTTATTACGTTCCTTAATCATTGCATCAGCTATTTGGTAAGCTGTTTTAGCCTGTCCTTCATGATTGTAGTTTATAACACTTTCTTCTTCGGATGGGAAAAACAATGTTACAACTCTGTTCCATAAAGTTCTCCTGCGTTTTGCTGTCATCATTATGCACTTCATCGCTTCAAGCGCAATATGATCTCGTGATATGTTGCTTTCCATAATCAGTCCTCTTCTTGTATTAGTCGTTTAATCAATTCTTTTTTCCATCCTTGAATAAATCCATTCTCATCAATATTCATAATGATGTAGTCGCCATATCCTTCATCTGCCGGACACATAATCTTAGGTACATATCCGTCATAAGAGGTGATAACGTTTTTGTTCCCATCAAGAATATCACAAAGGAAATCATCGCACACTTTATAATGAACACGGGCAGTTGTTCCTTGGGACCAGTTGACTATTTGTCCTGTTTCAATATCTATCAGTGGTCGCCAACGCCAGTTATAACCACGCAGCACCATGTGTTGTTCTCCCATATATTCGGCACAAGGTATCTGGGGGATTCCATCCGTTTCTTCACAATCGGTATCCTCCATACCGTTGATGTATCCGTCATCCCAATAGCGTACACCTGCATCCACTTCTAAGTAGACCGCTTCAAATTCTGTTGGTTTGTTGATTGTAATTTTCATATTATTTTAATTGATTAATAACTTGTCTTTTGATTTTCTTGTACAGCTTCCCGACAAAACGTCCATGCTTCTCTGTCCCGTCATCGGGCAACTCGTTTTTATAAATATGAAGAAGTAACTGAATGAGAAGCACTTCTTGTTTTGTCAAAGTAAGTTTCATTTAAATATGAAATTTATTTTGTTCAACCTCTATCTCCATCAACTGAATCAAACGTTCTTCGTCTGGAGATGGGATATATATACCACATTGGGCACTCGAAAAATTCCGAAACCGCTCAATAGTTAGGCTAAACTCTGTACTATCAAGGTCAGACGAACTTCTTAAGTATTTTATTCTCCCAAGAAACTTGTCTTCTCTCTCACGGACGAAAGTGTCTTTGTTGCAGAGAATCTTGTAATAGTTCCGCTTTACATATTCCATCGTTTCACCGATTTGGCAACCGAAATAAGCAAGGCAGACATGAAGGTATTTGTTCTGATTTAAAGATCTTTGGGGTTTCTTTTCCGTCAATTCAAACACCTTCTGTTCCTTTATCAACTTCTCCAGCTTCGCTCTTGCCTGCTGGACGTGGAGAGGATTGGAACCATCGTATTTCATCAGCTAAAATGGCAAATCTAGATCATCATCCGACACGCTTGGCGCATTATTTATATCCTCTGGGCTAGGTGATGTATTCTGAGGTACAAACTCTTTGAGGTCCCCAAAAATATATTGCCTTCCTTCTACTCGTTCCTCCTTTTTAGGAGAACAAGTGATGAAATGCGTATGTCCGAACTGGGATTTCTCTTTGCGCTCGATAACAGCCACATTCACATAGATTCTTTCAACTCCGTCTTTACACTTAATTTTCTTCATCTGCTCACGAGGTATATCAGAGAGACAGATAGAACCACTTAAAATTGCCATAATTAATTTTCTATTTTTTCTTTTAATAAATACCTGGTTAAATCTCTGTATTCTGCCCACTCTAAAAAAGAGTGTAATAGATTCGTATTATCTTGCTCCATACCATCATAACGATAACATGTAATAGAAGGCTCATAGCGTTTCAATGGAAGTCCTCTGACATCATATCCATGCTTATCTTTGTCGTATCCTTCAAAGATGAACAAGTCAAAGTGAAACACGTCTAAATTGAATAGCTGGAGATAAAATCGCCATTGGCAAGAATTGATGTAATCGGCATCGGCAGGATAAGAATATTTAGTCTTAATGTCCCTGATCTCCACACCATTCACCATATCGGCACATCCTGTTATAATAGCATCTCCAAAATCCTTATACAGTCTTATCTCATGAAAAGCATTCGGGTATTCGTTACGATAGGAAAGCGCGGTCTTGCATTGTGCAATATCCATAATCACTTTATCACCTTCAATGTCAAAGGATCTACCACAAGGAACAGGCTCTTTTTGTTCTTTATTATAATGGAGGAAGGTACGTTCTCCTGCATCTACTTTATCACATTTCGGTGTACCTTCTTCCACTATTTTATGAAATGCCTGTCCAATTTTTGTATACACATTACCCGTGAACTTGCCTGTTATACTGTCAATAACGGATTGCTCCGTTATCTCATAGTTGGCATAATCGCTTTGCTCTATGTACTTTCGGAATGCTTCTAAAATTGTTACGCGAATTAGCGGTATCATACTTTCACGAATAACTTTTTATCTTGATCGAAAGTGAATCCTTTTGCTGCAAGACTCTTCTGCATCTCAGAAAAGAAGGGTACTCGCATAATTTTAGGTAATAGCTTTGTAGCCTCCATCAAGGCAAGAATATCTTCATCGGTCATTGCGGCGGCAAGCTGTTCACGTATTGCCGCAAGCTGTTCGTTAGCTTTTGCTTGCGCTTCTCCTTTTCCTTGAATCGATATCTTCACTTTCGATATAATGTCAGACATACATGTATCAAACTCGGTTGTTCCATAATCAGGTATTACCACAGTTCCAAGTCCTGCTACATTTTTGCCTACAAAATTATCCAACGGTGCAAATGAAATAGAACGTTTCCCATTTTGTATGAATACATATCCAACTTGGTCAGCTATCCTAACAAGCAGGTCTTTTGATTGCCCTGTACAATCCGGAGAGTGCTTTATCACATCACCGTCTGCCGTTTCCTTGTCATGGCATATAAAAACAATGTCAGAACCATTTGAGCGAAGAAAGTTGACGAACTCTTTAAAGTCCTCGCCCATCTGCCCGAACCGTTTTAAAGTATTTGTTTTCAATTTATAATTATTGTCAATAGCATATTGACTCAGATAATCGTCTATCATTGATTTGGCTGTATCGACAACTATTGTTTTGTAATCTTTCATAGATTCACGTTCTGAATCAATATCTTTCCAACATTTAGCCATTATGGTATCACAACGTTGTACTGCGCGGTCTGCCCCCCTGTCGCAATCTATCAATAAAGGATTATCCGCTGTTGTAGCTACTGAGGTTTTCCCACTTCCGGGTACTCCATATAATACAATAATTACAGGACGCTCCGGCAAAACATCATTTTTCTTAACTATAGGCATAATATTTAAATTTTAAAATGTTCGCTTTTACCAACACAAAAAAGGCAGGTCCGCAGTCCTTACAAAGTTCCGCTTCCTGCCATGATATCTTTCCACTTCTTCAAGCTCGTTTTCAAGAGAATCGATTTCTTCATTAAGCAAGGATATATATTTACCTTTACAGTCAGCGTTGAAGATGAGCCTTACCGATTCCTCACTCATTGACTGGACTATATCAAGCTCTGAATATAGTTTATCCAGTTCATCGCTTATCTGTCTTATAGTTCTCATAGTTATAATTTCTATACCTTTTCAAGAAATTGGACCGGCAACGAGCATACACCCTTCATATTAGGATATTTGACATCAGCATACCCGTTAGCGATATAAACGATTGTACCTGTCAGCGTATCACCTATCTCACGTACTTTATCACCTTTCTTCATAACCATTTTACTTTAAGTTATTGAACATCTGCTCCATAATACCTACTTTGGCACGTAAATCATCGTCTTTAGCTTTTTGTTCTGTAGGAACATCCCTCACATTGTACATTATCATTTTTGTACCTTTGATGCTGCTGTCAACATCCCTTATAAGCATTTTATATGCCATGCTTGCTTGATCTTTTGGGTTCACTATTGTATAACCCTCGCCACGTGAATTTTTCATGTACATTTTATATTCATTCAACATGGTGGTACGTAATGTTTCAACCATTCCCATATACATGAATTGCAGCCTGTCCCTCTCTCTGTCATATTCCTCCGTGGTTTCAAAATTGGAAATGTCTGTTTCTTCAATTCCAAATTTTTCTCTCAACCATGAATGGCTAATAAGCTGACCGCTTGAAAAGTTTTCAGCAACTTCCTCACAAAGAGATTCCCACATTTCATTATTTATTCTCATATCCATTTTTGTTTAAAATTAGGTGTCACGCAAGGAATCGAACCTTGCTAAAAACCATTGTGACACTGGAAACTACACTAAACTTTACTATACTTTACCAGACTTCACCACACTTTATCACACTGGACTGGACTTTATTAAGCACCTCACGGGAGAATCGAACTCCCGAAAATCCAAATGAGGTGTCGGATTACTTGATGACTATACTATACTTCACTGAACTTGACTCCACTGAACTAAACTTTACTCCACTATTTAATTTCTTCCACTTTAAAATGCCCATACATCCTTCGATAAGTGCCCACACCGTAACGCAAACCTGCAATATCGAATATTTCAATAACTTCTGTCTCGTCAAGTTGTGTTTCATCATAATAACAATCTATCATAGAACCCCACTCACTAATGATAGCACGGGTAGTGGTAATCTTCACATTTTTGATTCCTACTGCACGGATATCAACATACTTGCCGATTTCATACAGTTGTTCGGGGCTTTTATTCTTGTCTTTAAAATCAAGAGGACAGTCGTTGAATATGTGGAAACTGCGCTCAAACTTCTTTCCTAATTTCCTTTCTTTTGCAGCATTAATAACCGAATTTTCAAAATGGCAGGATGGAATCACATACGCCCCATTGTTCACATAAAGACATGATAGGAATTTAATACGTGATATTTCCATCAAATCTTCTTCTGTTTTTGTCCTTTTGGATGTGAGAGGTTTCAACAACTTGGAATACTCGTTGAACGGATTTACTGTTTGAGGATTGTTTAACATCAACGGAGTAGTTCCTGTAATTTTTAATTTTAATTGTTTCATAATTATCTAATTATTGTGGCAATGGTTTCCAAAAATCAATGTCCCATGCCCGGTTAGTATTTCCACATATCCAAATGTTTTTCCGATGCTCACTATCGAATACCAACATCCCGGTATTCACAAATTTCCCGGAACTCTTCACAAGCACTCTTGTGTCCAATGGTGGAGGATCTTTTTCTGCATTCCTCCATTTCATGGATTCCAAAACAAATTGAGCACCTTTCTCAAAATCCACCGATGCTGTTCTTTTGTGCGTAATCCCATGTATACCATTTGCATACTCTCTGGCTTTCTCCTTTATTATATTTATATCCATAATTTAACTTGTTTCCTATTAAAAAGCTCCTGTTATCTTCACAGACTACAGGAGCAAAACCTAAACGACTTTATTATGACAACCTACAGCCACCGTCAGCGGAATCGGACCGCCATACTATCCGTTAAATGAAAGTAGAGATTAGAACAGATAATTATTTATGCTTATTTCCTTAGACAGTACCAGCCATGGACGGTGAAATTCCGTACCTATATTCACACACCGGCACGGACAAATTATGCAATTAACATTATAAACACAAAAAACTAGATGAAAAAATCATTCATATTCCTTTAACTCCTTATATGTCATTGCCACCAATCTCACACACAATAATGAGATAATAGAAAATATAATCACCGATACGGATTTTATAGGACTTTCCGTAACTATCGCACCATAAATCATTCCTAAGGAACATAGGGTGGCAAATATAGACAGGATAAAATTAGCTGTTTTCATTATATTATTTTTGGGGAAGTTTACTGAACCACTGGTGGAAGCTCTTGTATTTGCTTCATAATGTTAGATACTTCATCCGCATCTACATAGCCGATTACATCATTTGTTATTGAAGTGTTATAGCAAATTCCATTATTATCAAGAACTGCAACCTCATAAGTATCAATACCGTTGGAGTAAAACAAAGTACCTTTTAAAACACTTATTCCATATCCGTTCTCAAACTGCATTTTAGCATGCTTTGCGTTCATATATTCCTCACGGATGGAAGAAGGTAAGAGAAATGCATCTTTAGTCATTTCATGTTGTTTAAAAACCAAATCCTTGAATTGTTTTAGTTCATTCATGTCATTTTAATTATAAGTTTGTTCCCCTCAACGGCTTAAACCGGTTGTCACCCCGAATCTTACGGGAGGGGATATATTAGACCTTTCGGCGGTACTTGTGCCCAACCAAGTTTACTTAATGCACTAAGGACAAATCGGTGCACCGAAAGTATGTTCAATCAATTATTATTATAGACCCTCAATACGTCACGGCATCCCTGCTGGTATTGACTCCTATAATCAGTCCGTTTGTCTGCATCATACGGCTTATGAGTTACACCATATAAGCATTTACAATGATGTGAAAGAACTTTAAGCAGCTCCCCTCAACGGCTTAAACCGGTTGTTACCACGAATCTTACGGGAGGGAAGAAATTTATTTATCTGTTGAGATACAAGCCAGCTGTTTCTTTAGATGACTTATACGATCACATTCGATATCACATATTTGGCTACCTTGTTTTTGGTTGTGGGGATAATGCTTGCATTTCCCATTTTGATAACAAGGACATAACTGTCGGTACACTTTCACAGCTCGTTCCTCTATTTCCTTGGATGCGATATTAACAGCCTCCAATGCGTCAGCTTTAAAAATCAACGGCTCTATCGGATTGCCAAGCTGGTAGCATTTATTATTTATAAAATCGGTCGCTTTGCTCATTTTATTAATTCTTCTTTGAATAATAGTTGTTGAATAGCTTCCTTGCCATCACCGGATCAGTCAAGATTCTACGACCATCCTGATATACCGCTTTTTTCAATATTCCATCCTTTAACTTTGCTGCAGTATTTTTAGAGCAACCGAACAACTGGCATATACCCTTAAGCCCGTACACGTAATCCTGTTCCTTGTCCTTGACATCACATCCCGACATCGTATCACGGATTATATTACTTAACACGCTCTTAAGTTCGCCTATTGTGAGGTCTATCAATCTGGTTTCATCTTTTATGGGTATCATGACAGTTTGTTTTAAATTGTTATACTCTTATTTTTATAATGGATTCTGCGCCAGCATAATTCTTTATCGCCTCTTCCCTTATTCTTACTGCGAGTTCAGTGTTAATAATGTACTTTAATGCTTTGCGTACTGTTTCACCGCTAACCCCGAAATGAGATGCGATGCGTTTTTGTGCACCTTGCGGAACGATTACCCGTGG
>ENA-OYVY01000266-OYVY01000266.1-human-gut-metagenome-genome-assembly--contig:-NODE-266-length-30802-cov-8.413471_pt1 | contig 30802 bp, 27 predicted proteins | sample MGYA00244161_ERZ653379 | MGnify/ENA primary metagenome ERZ653379 (study PRJEB26926, sample SAMN06164900) | human gut metagenome | biome: ENVO:00009003; feature: ENVO:2100002; material: ENVO:00002003... | reverse complement strand
GGCCCCTCAAAGACGATGTAGGCCACAAGGGCGCAGTACAAGAGGGTTTCAGCTTTAGTCCAGAACTCGTCGCCCTCCTTGCCGTCGCCTTTGGTGTTGGCGATCAGAGCAGTAACGAATTTCAAAACATCGCTTTCCGTCTTGATATAGGCCAGCGGATTGTAGTGCATGGATTTTGAAAAGTCGATACTGTTGAACACCCGCACCCTGTATTTCTCCCGTTGCAGGAACCGCCCGCACTGATCGAGGGTGCCGCCCTTCGGGTCTACCACCACATACGAGGAATGGGCTTGAAGGAGCTGCGGGGTCAGCCAGAACCTTGTCTTACCCGAACCGGACGAGCCGATGACACAGGCGTTTAGGTTCCGGGCATTGGCGGGTATCTTCGGACGGGTGTTCATGGTCAGGAACTCCGTCCCGGTCAGAATGACATTGTTCTGAAATTTAGGGTCTACAAACGGCTTTATATCCTCCTTTGTTCCAAAGCGGGCGGTGCCGTACTCCGCATCCCGCCGGAATTTTTTCGCCTGCCTGATCTTTGACTGTATCAGCAGATACACCCCAGCCGCACCGGCAAGACCCACCAGCAGGTCAATACCGCCCAGCCCCGGCCAGTAGGTTTCAAAGGCTTTGGGGAAGGTATCGAGCATCCCCATGAGCTTTGTCCAGAAGTCTGTGCCGGGGGCAATCCGGTAGGCCGTCCCGATTTTGGAGAAGAACCAGAACACAAAGAGGTACGGCAGGTTTGGGAGCACATATTTTCTGATCTTGTCACTCAACGTCCGTCCTTCACCGCCTCTCTGGTCCGCTGCTTTTCCTTTGCCTGTGTCCTGATCTGCTCCGTGAATTTCCGAAGCTGGCCGAGGATGGAAGCCTTGCCCTGCTCTTTGTTCAGCACCTTTGCGCTGTACTTCTGGAAGGCCGCCGTGATAGCGTCCGCCTGATTGGCTTTGAAAAACAGCAGGTAATGGCCGGGGCTCACTTTATGGAAAGCGTAGTCCACATGGAACTCCTTTGCGATCCGGTCAAAATCCTTTGGGGCTCCCACATAGGGCATAGCGCTTTTGCCGCCATAGTGGTTCATCAGCTTTTTTACACTCTGGCGTCCCTGCGGGGTCAGCGCTTTCCGGTGGTGCTTTTGCAGTGCCCGCACCACCTTCCCGAGAGCGGCAGCCAGCACTTTTCCCGTGAGCTTCGTTGTCCTGATCGAAAGGGCAACCGTTTTTTGGTTTACTTCTTCCTGCATAAAACCTCCTTTCCGTCGGGGTCCCCGCTATCCGGGAGGCCCCCGTACAATATCGGGGAACAGAAAACCTCGGGCCAATGTGGCCCGAGGCTTACCGCTCGGCATCCCTGCCGGACGGAGCTTTCTTTTCCGGCTCCGTCTGGACTTTTTCGCCCTGTTCCCGCATGGTCTGCAAGATAGAGGGCTTCTTTTGAAGCTGGGAGGGCTTTTCGCCGGACAGCGGCTTGATACATTCCAAACGGTCAGCCGCCCGGATGGCGTTGTCCGTGAGCTGCCTCTGCCATGCGCCCACGCTGGGAGCCCAGCGGAAACCATTGCTTTTCAGCTCAGCCCGGGTGTCCGCGTCAGGCTTTCCGTCAAAGAACACCTGCAAGCGGTTGTCCTCCCGGTTCATTTCCACACGGCCCCCATCGAACTCCCAGCCGGAAAATTCCTGCTGTGCCTGTTTGGAAAGCTGTTCGATACGGGCCTTTACCCGGCGGATTTCCGCATTGTTGTTGGTAAGCTGGTAGCTTTCAAAGGGCCTCGGATCGCTCCGCCAGCTTGACGCCATGCTTGCTTTCAGCTTTTCGATCTGATCCGGCGACAGCAGCGCACAGCCGTCCAGCTTGCCATGCTTGCGGTAATAGGCGTTGACCTCCTTCATAATGAGCTGGGAGCGTTCCAGCCCGTCCAGCTTCTTCTGGAGCTTTTCAATCGCTGCCGGGTCATCGGCGCTGATCCCGCCCATGCCGGTACTGCGTATCTTATCCAGCAGCCCTTGAATATACCGCCATTCCTCCATGTTGCTGTCCCGGGCCCGGTTCTGTTTTTCCTTCTTTCCCACCGGGAAATTGGCAGGTCCGGCGATCATCACAGAGGGAACCCTTGCGTCAATGGCAAAGCCCTGGTTCATGTTTTCGGCCAGCTTGCGGGCGTAGGTGTCTAACAGATGGTCAATCTTCTCATGGTACATGGGGTCCACCCGGGATTTCTGCTGTTCCGCTATGGCGGCGGCCTTGTCCACCATTGCCCGGTATTCCGCCGTTGCGCTCCCTTCCTTGTAGTCGGAAAAGCTGTTCATTTCCTTTGCCCGGCGGGCGGCTCCTTCATTGATAGGGTAATAGTTGATGGTATGCACCTCCTTCATGCTTCGGGCCATGCTGGCCCGAAGTCTTACCGTTCTTCATGGGAAGGCCCCGCCTTGTCCTTCTTCGGAGCGGGCGGGGCTTCTTGAAACCGTTTGAGTGCAGCGAGAATGGAGTGGACAGGCTCGGCCTTTTCAGGATAGGCAAATATCCGGTGTTCCGGCGGAATGTCCTGCGGCCCGTGGTAATACTCCTTGAAGCCCTCCGGGACTGCCGACACATACCCACCGGGAGCGAATACGCCGCCCTCGTTGATACGCACATCCCGCCCGTATGCTTCATAATCGAAGTAGTTCTGAATGTGCTCCGGTATGTCGATAGTCCCAAGCTCGTCGGCGTAAAGACGGCCCAGCCCTTCATCATCGGAAATATCCGGGTAAAAGCGGTAAAGGTCAAGGTTCTGCGTCAGGTTTATCAAATCCTTCACGCTCCTTGTGTGGTTTCCTAAGACAAGAGCGGCTTCAAAGGTTTCCAGTCCGCCCTTATCCCGTACTTCCAGCAGGGCGTGGCCCAGCTCGTTCAGCTCGTCGATGTTCTCACATTCGTAGAGATGATCGTAGAGCCCCAGCACATCACTGTCAAAGCTGGTAAAGAACACTTCGCTGTACCGTTTCCCGTCTATCCCGATTTTGGCAAGGGCGGCCTGCAACTCCTGTGTCGTCATGGGGAAATGTACCGTTGTCCCTACCTCGATCCCCATCAAGGGGTACAGGGCTGTATTGGTTATATAGGCTTCAAACATGGGCTCATTCCTCCTTTCCGGCCCGGTCAGCCAGCACCTCATAGATCCCGGCCATAATGTAATCGGCGCAAGGGAGGGCAATCGCATTTCCCAGCGCCTTGTAGCGTTGCAGAGGCCGGATCTCCATGCCGTCCGCCCCGTACTTTGTCCAGCCCTCCGGCAGCCCCATCAGCCGTTCACTTTCTGTTTCCGTCAGAAAACGGATACAGCCGCCCTCCGGGTCGCCCTCATACCAGAAGGCAAAGGGCGTTACATCACTGGCTAAAAGAGTGGGAAAAGGGTCAGTTGGTAATCCGAAGCTGTTTCGGAAGGCCGTTTCTTCCTGCCTTTTTGCCGCTCCCCGCATACGGAAGCACTGAAAGGGGTGGATGACTGGTATCTGCCGCCCTGTTTCAAAAGAAGCTGTTCGATCTCCTTCGGCGGCGGCCCGCCCGCCCTCTCCGCAAGGCGGAGGAAGTGGGAGCATTGGACGGGGCTTAAATAGTATGTCTGCGGCACGTCTGCCTCCAAAATCCGCCACGACGAAAATCCGCTGCCTTCGTGCCAGCCTTCGGGAGCCTGCCCAATACTGGGCGTCCATGAGCCGCCAGCACACATCAGGCGTTCCCCCTCGCACCATTCCGGCGTTTCCCCATCTTCCCGAAGGAGGCATTGGAACTTCGGTGTCCGAGAAGGCGGATAGGACGGCTCTAAAGTCCATCCGGTCATTTGTAGAAAACGCTCCCATGACGTTTTCCCAAACAGCGATAGCTGGATATAGGTTATCAGTAGCATCCCTCATTTCCTGTATGATACGAAACGCCTGATAGAACAGGCTTGATTTTGCCCCAGCAAGGCCGGAGCGGTTGCCGATCAGAGAAAGGTTCTGACAGGGGGAACCGAAGGTAATTATATGGACAGGTGGGATTTTCCCGCCGTCCACCTTCGTAATATCCCCCAAATGCACCATGTCGGGAAAGTGCCTTTTGGTTATGGAGATGGGCGCTTTTTCAATCTCGCTGGCCCAGACCGGACGGATACCGCACCGGGAAGCAGCCAGAGGGAACACGCCAATCCCGTCGAAAAGGCTCCCCAGCTTAATGTCCGGCATGGCCCGGGGTGCCGTGTCCCTTCACGGCAAGCACCCCTTCCAGCGTTGTCGCCGCAATGCCCAGCCGTCCGGCAACCGCAATATCGTTTTTCACATCCTCGTCCACAGCGCTGCCGCAGACGATCAGGGTGTGGGAGCGCCGCAGCATATCCCGGCGCATATCAATCCCGGCCTTATGTTCCTCGGGAACGCTGTCATTCAAAAACAGCGGCAGGTACAAGAGCGGGCAGATCGGGGAAAAGCCCGCCTCATAAGTAAGACGGCAGTAGTGGGCCGCCAGCTCCATATCAACATCCGGCTCGCCGCTCCATGCGGCAGTCAGGTATGCTAAAGGTCGTTTCATTGGTTGAGCCTCCATTTCTGTTTTGGTTTAGGGAAAAGCAAGAGTTCGCCCAACCCCTCCGCCCCTTCCCCCGGGAAGGGGAACGGCTCTGGAGAATTTATATCCCCGTCGCTTGACCGGGAAAAAGCATAACCGGGAGAAATCCGTCAAGGGTGCCTCTGGCACCGCCTGCGGCGGCGCTGCCCTTGACTGATTTTCCCGGCTATGCTACGGAATAACTGGCGACGGGGAATAATTTATATCTCCAGAGCTTCGGGGCGCGGGGCAGAGCCCCGCAATCCTCGGGCCATGCTGACCCGAAGTTTGGGCTTACTTTTCCTGTTCGGTTTTCTTCTCCGGCTTTTCGTGTTCCTTCTGCTGACCCTTCCAGTCGTCCAGCAGCTTGATGATCTGGTCCTTCATTTCCCTCGGCGTAGTTTCCTTGCCGAAATACTTGCTCAGTTCCGCACCTGTCAAAATCACTTTGTCTACCTCCTTTTTGTCCTCCATCATAATGCCGTCGATCACATCCCCGTTGAGCAGCTTCTTTTCGTCCAACTCACGCATACGCTTTGCCTGCGCCTGTGAAGGCGAGGACTGCTGGCTGTCAATGGCGACGGCGATATAGTTCTGGTTCTTCTTGCCGATATAGGAAAGCTCCACCGCCGTAGTAAAACCCAGCTTTTTTCATCCATCAGCTTCATCAGGTCTGGAACCAGCTCATTGAGACGGATATACCGCTGCACCTGCTTGACCGCCATCTTATTGCGCTCGGCCACGATCTCGTTGGAGCGTTTGCCAGCGTCCTTCGGGTCAATCTGGCCCGAAGTGCGGGAGCCCTGGTGCTTGATAGCTTCAAGCTGCATTTTCAAGGCTTTGGCCCGCTCACTGGGGAGGATTTCTTCACGCTGGTTCAGATTGTCCTCGACCATCTGGGTGATGGCTTCATCGTCTGTCAGGTTTCGGACGATACAGGGCATATCCGCATATCCGGCAAGCTCACTGGCTTTCTGGCGGCGGTGGCCGGACACGATCTCATAGCCGCCATCCTCACGGGGACGGACGATAGCGGGCTGGGTAACGCCCTTGTCCTTGACGCTGGACACCATAGCCCGCATTTCTTCATCATCCCGAACCTCAAAGGGATGGTTCTTGAAGGCGTGGAGTTCATTCAGCTTGATATAGACGATCTGCTCCTTGCCCCGGCGTGGTGCATCCTGCGGCTTTTCAGGTTTCTTCGGAGTGGGAGCGGTCTGCACCGTTGGAGCCGTTTTTTTCTCCGGCTCCTTTTTGACCGTCTTTTCCGGTTTCTGTGCGGGGGCTTTGGACTTCGGGGCTGCGGCCTTGTCCTTATCTGCTTTCGGGGGACGGCCCCGGCGCTTCGGCTGTTCCGGCTCTTTGGGTTTTTCATCTGCTTTTTTCGGAGCCTCCGGCTGCTTTTCCGGTTTCTCCGCTTTTGCCGGGTCAGGCTTTTCCCCGCCGGGAGCTGCCGCCCGTTCCTCGGCTTTCTTTTCCTTCATAATTTCAGCGAAGTTATAGACAGAAACCTGTGGGTTCTTTACCTCCGGTTCCGTCTTTTTTTCCGGCTCCGGGGAAACGGAAACCTTCTCCGGCTCTTTTGGGGGAGTAGGCGGTGTTTCTTTGCCCGGTCCGGTATCCGTTACCGGCTGTTCCGGCGTTTTTGTGGTTTTATCATCTGCCATAAGCATTTACCTCCTGTTTTTTGGCATGAAAAAAGGGGCTCAACTTTTCAGTCAAGCCCCCGTGGGAAGTTCCTCCTTTCTCCGCCATGATACAAAAATACCGCCCGTAGTCTCGTTTGGGCGGTACTTTGTGTAAGATTGGCAGTCCATTATTAAGTTTTTTATTATGTTCCCTTTGTACACCGTTGCAAGGGATTATTTTTAACAATTTCTTTTTATTTTGAAAGGAGCAATATGACAAACACTAATATAATCACAACGAATAATCTCTGTAAAAATTACGGAGTAGGCGACAACGCCGTACGGGCACTCAAAAATTGCAACATAGAAATACATACCGGAGAATCTGTGGCTGTAACAGGCGCTTCAGGCTCAGGAAAAAGTACATTCTTGACATTGGTAGGCGGTATCACAACAGCCTCCAACGGAGAAATCGTAATAAACGGCAAGAATATCACTTCAATGAGTGAAAAGGAACTGGCTAAGTTCAGACTTGAAAACATCGGCTTTGTTTTTCAGGCATACAACCTCATTCCCGAAATGACAGCATATCAGAATATTATTCTGCCATTGAAGCTGGCACATAAGAAAATTGATAAGAAATATTTGTCGGATATTTGCAATAAGCTTTCAATTTCCGACAGGTTATCGCATCTGCCATCCGAGCTTTCAGGTGGACAACAGCAAAGAGTGGCGATAGCCAGAGCACTTATTACAAAGCCGTCTATATTGCTTTGCGATGAGCCTACAGGTAATCTCGACAAAAAATCGAGCGAAGATGTACTTGATCTGCTCACTCAGCTTTGCGCAGACAACGGATGTACGCTTATACTGGTTACCCATGATAAATCTGTCGCAGACAGAATGGGACGTATAATAACTATCAGCGATGGCGAAATATCGGAGGACTGAATGGCATCATTATATATAGCTTTTAATTATATACGCCGTCATTTGCCAAAATTTCTTCTGATTTGCTTTTGTTGCTCTATACTGATTTCATCGGCGGTTATGATTCCGATAAACAGTAGCATTTCAAATTTCGGAGGATTTTTACAGGCAAACAGCTCAAAAAGCAATTACAGCAGACTGTTTTTCAACACAGGAGAAGATGTAGACTACTCTTCCCTTGCCGAGCGGTATTGCGGTTTAATTGGCATAACAGGATATACAAATTTACAGAACCATGAATACTGCATAGGATATGCAGATGAGATTGCTCGTGATTCTCTCAGCGTGAAACTTATAAACGGAAAGCTACCCGAAAATAAAAATGAAATTGCCGTTACTGACAGTATGCTTGAAATATTGAACGTAAATATCGGCGATACAGTCACTCTTGATATGACTTCCGAAAGCCCGGGACAGTGCGAATTTGTGATAACAGGTACTGTCAACGATTATTACAGCCTGTTCACAAACGGAGAACATCAACTTGTTGCCGGTGACAACAGCGAATTTGCCAGAGCTTTTCCTCGTATCCTATGCGGAAAACAAAATGATTATCTGCAAAAAAACATAGTATCGAACGCTGTTTGCAATTACTATGCGGAACTTGACGAAAACTATAATATTCCGTTTTTTTCAAGCGATGGTTTTTCTGTCAACGACGAACAAAGCGTCAGATTTTATAACTCTTACTATAGCTCAAATGCCGATACGGTTTTTTCATATATATCTGCCGTAGCAATTATAGTAGGAATCTTCTTCGGTGTGTATATCTGCGTGTCGCTTCTTATTAACTCTGAAAAAGGCAACAACGAAATTCTCAGAAATATCGGAGCAACAGGCGTTCTTGTAAAACGTGTGCTATTGTGGCAGGGACTGTTTATTTCGGTTATTGCATCTGTTGTTTCAGTCGGATTGGTATTTGCGGTGACAGAACTTATCAACATGATAACGGTTAAAAACTCTCTTTTCAGATTTAATCTGTCGGGAAATCTGTTTGCAATATTATCCCTGTCTGCATTTGTTTCGGTAATGATATTTTTCGCTTACCACATTCTGTTCAAAAGCAGCAAAAACAAGATAAAAGCAATCAAAATAGGCGATATAGAAAAAGTTTCGTTCTTTTCTTTATGGAGCAGGACGGTTTCTAAAAATGCCGTTACGTCTAAAGCGGCATACAGCATAGTGCTGGCTTCGCTTATGCTTCTTGTAACGGGCGGTTCGTTTCTGGCTGATCAGCATACTATAAGTTACATTGAAAACACTGATATGAACAACCGGAATTACGATTATGTCTATTTTATCGGCGGCGGTTATATGAACCGGGATTACTTCTCATACAGTTATCCGTCATATAATGGCTTTACTGAACGTGAAACTGAAAAGCTGGCTTCTCAGTATAATCTCACCGTTATGGCAAAAGGAATGACGACAAATATCAACGCTTACATATTCACAAACAATAAAAACGCAGTACCTTCCGATGCCGGTTTTGAAGATATGAATGTAACCGATGAACTCAGAAAGGCAATTGCTAAAACCGATGTCGGCAATTTTGATAAGGTTTACGGTTGTGGTGTAGGTTCAATGGACTACAGCACTCTCAAAGAAAATTTCCCATCGCTTGATATTACACAATCTGAGTACGACAACGGAGAACGCATTGTTTCGGTAAACAGTGAAATAAAAAACGGAGAAGAATTTGATCTTAGCTTCATGATCATACCCGATGAAATAATATCGAATGATGTGGACAGCGGTTATATTCCGGAAATAATCACAAAGCATATAAAAGTAACCGACAGAGCTACCGTTGCCGATGAAAACAGTTTTGGCATCCCGACCATGTTTACAAACGGTTCTTATCTTCTTATGTCGGATAAATATCTTCACAGTATCAGCGATAAGTTCAGATACAGCTATATTGCCCTGAACAACAATAATAAGCTCAGCGAAAGCGAAGAAAGAAAACTAGACGGCATTCTAACCGCTCTCGCAAATGAGAAAAAATTGCAGATAAGCAATTTTGCAATTCAGAAGTATAATACAGATGATGCAGTAAGCAAGACCAGAATGCCGTTTATGATTTCGTCTGTCATCTATCTTGTGCTATCCGCAATGTTTGCATTTATCTGTCTTAACACGGATATAAAATCCAAAATACGCCAGATTTCCGTTGCAAGAGCTATCGGTGCAAATAATGGTATATTGTTCAGGACGCTCTCTGTCGACGCCCTTAAGAAAACGATACCCGGATATATCATCGGTTTTTCTTTATCTGCAATACTTGTTATAGTATTTGTTGTTTTTTCGCCAAAGTCCACAATTCCGTATTTGCCGTACATTGATTTACTTATTTATCCCTTTGCGGTAATTACGATTATATCGGTTGTCAATCTGCTTGCTGTTTTCACAGCAATAAGAGCTATCCGTAAAACCGATATTTATACTGCCATGGCAAGAAATGTATTTTAAGCAGAAAAATTCACTCAAAAACAGAAGTAACTTACCGAAAAATTCAATAACCTCAAATGTATATTTTGCAATGAATAACAGATATTCCATCAGCAACGATATGTCTGAAAGACCTATATCACTGCTTAAAGAAAAATTATCGGTCAGTGAAAGCCATGAAATAAAATATGACAGTAAAAATGCATATTGCTTATTAATGAATGAGATTGAAACCGACAATTTATATCAAGACGATGAATTAAATAATAAATTTTATGGAGTGTTCTCAGATACTGCGGATGACGAATTTTTTGAAATATATATATTTGTTGGTGAAAAAAAGAAAATATTTGGCTGCGTTATTGCGAGCGTAAGTGGAAATAATATAACAGCCAAGCTTGGAATCCAGACTCTTTCCAAGGCAATAAGTCAGCATCCATGGGTACTGAAAAACGGCATTATTCTGCACAGCGACCGAGGATCTCAATATACTTCAAGGAAATTCACCGACTATTCCCTTCTTGCAAGCGAGGGTATCAACATACAAGAGATAGCCAGGCGATTAGGACACAGCAATGTCGAAATGACTTGGAACACTTATTCTCACTTGTATCCACACGAAGAAGAACGTGCTATAAGTGTACTCGATAAAATTTTTCTGAAATAATTCGTGTAATTTTCGTGTAGTAAAAAAATAAACCGCATAACGATGCGGTTTATAAGGGCTATGGTCGAGGTGACAGGACTCGAACCTGCGGCATCCTGCTCCCAAACGGACCTATAAGGGCAATTTTCGCTAAAAATAGCTTTTTCCGCCCCTTTCCGCCTGTAAAACCGCGCTCTTCGGCACTCTTATCTCCACTGTTTCCGAGTGCTCCGAAACGGTAGGTGGTCTGTTATGTGGTCAACAGCAATTTCCGCAGAATAATACACACTACACGCCTCTCGTTATCACGCGAGAGGCGTTCGCTTTTTATATGGTTATTATAACTCTGAACAACCCCTGATTCAAGTCAAAATTTGCACCGCAGTAGACAAAGAAAAGGGATTACGAAAAAGCAAAGAGGGAATAGAAAACTTGCAATAAAAAGTTGATAAATGCTGAAATCGCAGTATTTATCTGCCGAAAGTTGTTGATATTTGGTGTGGAGTGTGGTATAATGATTTCCGATGATACAATGTACTAACTATAACTGTTTATGAGGTGTAATGCAATGGCCGCGAGCTATAAAAAATTATTCAAGCTTTTAATCGACCGTGATATGAAAAAGAAAGAACTCGCCGAAAAAGCCGGCATCAGCATCGCCACCATCACCAAAATGGGCAAAGACGGTGCCGTTGTCAGCAGTGAGGTTCTTGTAAAGATATGCTCAGCCCTTGGTTGCACAATGGATGATATAGTGGAGATAATTGAAAAATAAAAGAAAGGTATTTTATAATATGTTACATGATGGACTGTATGAGCAAATTATCAATAAGGGATTAGAAACAGAGCTTTCCACTACGGACAAGCTTTCTACTACTGCGCCCATTGATAGTGCTGAGGCGTCCAAAGTGCTGGCAAAATATATTGCTGAAGTTGTAGAAAAAGGGCTTGATAATGTTGCTGACAATGGCGGTGACGTGAGTTCACAAGTAGCGCTGGCAAACCGTATTATTTCTACGATTATCCACGAAACTAAAGAAAACGAACTTGATGAAATGACGGTCGCCGAGCGGGCCGAGCAGTTGCTCGCACTCTTTGACAAAAAGAACAGCATTTTATCCCTCGATGAAAAGGCAGCGATTATTCGCCCCGAAACATCTATTGCACAAAGCTCGTTATTTACCGGTGCAATCCATGAGCCGCAGATGTTTACCGAGCTCAAGAAGGAAATTATATTCTGTAACCGTATTGATATGCTTGTATCCTTCATTAAATGGAGCGGACTGCGCTTAATAATGGATGAGCTTACAACCTTTACACAAAACGGCGGAGAGCTCCGCATTATTACAACCTCTTATATGGGAGCGACCGATGTAAAAGCAATCGAAGAACTTCGCAAACTCCCTAATACAAAAATCAAGGTAAGTTATGATACCAAACGCACAAGACTTCATGCGAAAACGTATGTCTTCTATCGGGATACCGGTTTTACTACGGCGTATGTTGGTTCATCGAATCTTTCTAATGCTGCAATTTCCAGCGGCCTTGAATGGAACGTAAAGGTTACAAAGAAGGACCTGCCGGAAACGATTGACAAAATTGAAGCCACCTTTGAAAGCTATTGGAATTCCAATGAATTTGAATATTACAATGAGGAGCAAAAGGAACGTTTAGCACGTGCACTAAAAGCCGAAAAATACTTTGACAATAATAATGCCGAAGTTTATACGATGGATATCTCTCCATATTCCTATCAGCAAGAAATTCTTGATAAGCTGGAAGCAGAACGCAAGGTTCGTGGCTATCACAGAAACCTTGTTGTTGCCGCCACAGGTACCGGAAAGACGGTGATTTCTGCGCTCGATTACAAGCGTTTCCGCAAGCAAAACCCGGATAAGCCTTGCCGGCTTTTGTTCGTGGCTCATCGTGAAGAAATTCTGAAACAAAGTATGTACACCTTTCGCGCAGTACTGAAAGATGCAAACTTTGGGGAGATGTTTGTAGGCAGCTATAAACCGGAAAGCATAGACAATCTTTTTATATCTATTCAAACTTTCAACTCGCAGAGCTTTACCGAAAAAACAACGTCAGATTTTTATGATTATATTATTGTGGGCGAGTTCCACCATGCTGCCGCACCTACATATCAAAAGCTCTTATCCTATTATAATCCGCAGATTCTTCTCGGTTTGACGGCAACGCCCGAGCGTATGGACGGAAAGAGCATTTTGCCGTATTTCAATAATCGTATTGCTGCCGAAATTCGTCTGCCCGAAGCTATTGACCGTAAGCTCCTGTGTCCGTTTCAATATTTTGGTGTAACGGATACGGTTGATTTGGATCACTTAAAATGGGCAGCCGGAGGTTATGATAAAGGCGAACTTTCGCGGGTTTATACACTCAGCGGTATGACGGCAAACCGTCGCGCCGACTTGGTGGTTTCTTCATTGCTCAAATATGTTACAGATATTGATGATGTAAAGGGGCTTGGATTTTGCGTAACGGTTGAACATGCAGAATTTATGTCTAATTACTTTAATGGCCGCGGAATTCCGTCGATGTTCCTGACCGGACATTCGCCGGACGAAGAAAGAAAAGAGGCAAAGGCCAGGCTTGTAAAAGGTGAAGTGCGGTTTATCTTCGTCGTTGATATCTACAACGAAGGTGTGGACATCCCTGAAGTCAACACGGTTTTATTCTTGCGTCCAACAGAATCTTTGACAGTGTTTTTACAGCAACTTGGCCGTGGTCTGCGTTTATCTGAAGATAAAGAGTGCCTGACTGTACTTGATTTTATCGGACAGGCAAACAAAAGTATAATTTTGAAGATAAGTTTGCAGCTCTACTTTCCAACACCACACGAGGCGTAACACGTGAAATTAAGGATGGGTTTATTTCACTTCCAAAGGGATGCTATGTTCAGCTTGAAAAGAAGGCAGCAAGATATATTCTTGATAATATTCGCGCATCCTATGGGAACAGCGCCGGCCTTGTTGCACGTATAGCAACCTTTGAAGAAGATACCGGCCTAAAACTTACTCTCGAAAACTTTCTTGACCACTATCGTTTGGATCCTCGCTCAATCTATAAATTTGCTTCTTTTTCTCGTCTGTGCGCACGTGCAGATATAATTGGTAATTTCGAGGAACCGATTGAAGAGGTAATGTCAAAAGCACTCAGCCGTTTTGCTTTGGTTGATTCAAGACGTTGGATTGTGTTTATGCTGCGTGTTTTGGAAAATATCGACCATTTTGACCTTATAAGACTTTCGGATATAGAAAAGCGTATGCTTCAGATGTTCTATATTACAATGTGGGGAAAAACGATTGAGGATTGGAACGCGGACGAAGTATTCGAAAACTTCAAAATTCTTTCAAATAGCCCGATAATGCTTTCTGAGCTGATTGCATTACTCAAATATAACTACAATCGCATTGATTTTATTGATGAGCCTGTCAGCCTCGGATTTGATTGTCCGCTGGATCTGCATTGTACCTATACGCGCGATCAACTGCTTGTTGCAATGGATTTTATGAAGCCAAGCACTGTTCGCGAAGGTGTGAAATGGTTGCCCGACAAGAAAATTGATGTGTTCTTTATCACATTGAACAAGTCGGATAAAGACTACTCGCCTACAACCATGTATCAGGATTATTCCATCAATGAAACACTGTTCCATTGGCAAAGTCAAAGCACGACTAATGCAGAAAGTAAAGTCGGTCAGCGGTATATCAATCATCGCAAAAACGACAGCAAGGTTCTCTTGTTTGTGCGCGAATTTAAGAATGATGTTTACGGCAATACTGCACCGTATACTTATCTTGGTACTGCAAATTATGTTTCACATAACGGTTCAAGACCGACGAATATTACATGGAGATTAGATGCCCCCATTCCGGCAAAATACCTGAAGAAAACAAACAAATTGGTGGTTGGATAATGACAGAAGTAGTGGCCGCTCTTATATGGGATAAAGATAAATTTATGATTTGCCAACGCCCGGCGCATAAAGCCAGAGGCCTTTTGTGGGAATTCGTCGGCGGTAAGGTGGAACCGGGCGAGGCGAAAGAACAGGCGCTTATCCGCGAATGCCAAGAAGAACTTGCCGTGACGCTTTCTATTGGTGATGTATTTATGGATGTCGTTCATGAATACCCGGATTTGATAGTGCATCTAACCTTATTCAATGCAGCTATCCTTGAAGGTATCCCCAAAAAGCTTGAACATAACGATATAAAATGGATCACGCCAAGCGAGATTTTTAACTATGATTTCTGCCCGGCAGATAAAGAAATATTAAAAAGGATCCTTGAGGTTTACAATGGTTAAAGAGGTAATACACGATCCGATTTTTCTTGGCGTGAAGTCAGAAAAGGCGACAAAAGAAGATTTTCAGGCAGCACAGGACTTGCTCGATACGCTTATAGCGCATAAGGATAGTTGTGTTGGTATGGTAGCAAATATGATTGGCGTACGTAAGCGGATTATTGTGTTTGATAATGAAGGTACATATATGACTATGTTCAATCCTGAGATTATCAAAAAGTCAGGACCGTATGATGCCGAAGAGGTTGTCTTTCTTTGTTGGGCACCCCACGAAAATGCAAACGCTATCAGACCATCAAAGTTCGATGGCAAACCACAGAATTCAAAATCCGAATCAAAACCTTCACTGGTTGGATGGCGCAGATTATCCAACACGAGATTGATCATTGCGAAGGGGTATTAATTTAAATAATTAACAAGAAGTGGAAATGAGGCAGAGGAACTGATATGTTTTTTAAACCAAGATATAAATTTGGCGAAATAACGAAGCGTTGGGGTGATGCCAATTTCAAAAAAGAATTCGATACCATCTTGGATAATTGGTTAAAACAATTCAATGAAGAGGATACCCCTGTTCTTCTGGAACTCCTAAAAAACTTCTATTACTACACCGAGACTGCGATTAACCAAAAGGTTGTTGAGTTGCATGAAAAGTTCATAACTGTAAATGGTGAAGATATTAGCAATGTGCTTTTTGCTAAAATGCCAAAAGAGTACGGCGTTGCAAACTCAGATATAATCTTCAGTTCATATTGGTTTAATAACAATGTGAAAGGCTTTTCATCTAACGATGTTATTCGCGAGTATTTAGAAAATGATGCCATTCCAACAGTGCTTGCTATCGTAGATGATTATATGGGATCTGGGGATACTATCATAAAAGCATTATCAAAAATGTTTTCTATTGCTCCAGAGTTGCAAAACTCAAAGTTATATGTACTTATGGTCCACACGACTATCACGGGACTACAAATGATAGAGGAATTTAAAACTAAATTAGGAATAGACCTTACAACGATATATGTAGACAGCACAGATAAAGCCTTTAAAGATGATTACATTTTCCCACGAATAGAAGCGAGGCTAAAAAAAGAGCAATACGAGTTAATTTGCGCAGGAAAAAACGTTAGTAGTAACGCAATTCTAGGTTATAAAGATATTCAGTCGTTGGTGTCGTTTGAAAAAACCACGCCTAATGATACTTTAGGACTATTTTGGCACAGCGCAGAAAACTTTGTGTCGTTGTTCCGTAAAAACAGCAGCCCTAGGAATACATCAATAAGTATGTTGAAAGGTGTTGCGCGAAAGAACGCTCACAGGTCAGTTGTTTTGTTTGATATAACAGATAATCAATACAATCGCTTTATTGTATATTGCATTTTGAACGGGAATGACTTTTCTTTTGAAAAAGCGTGTGCGGATTTTGGAATTACTATGGATTTGCTTCAAAAAAGGTTAGAATACATATCGGAAAAGAGATATATTAAAATAGAGGACGGGAAAATACTGCCTACAAGTGAAACTCAAGAAAAACTCATAAAGAAGAGATTAAAGGGATGGGAGAATGCTGAGCGATCATTATTAAGTGAGCATAAAATTCCTCTTGTTGAAACATCATATATACCTAGAAACTTTGGCAAATCTTTTTCTGGATATAAAAAATAACATGTTAATATTCGAGCCCCTACACCTAGAATACGAAGAGTGTGTATCTCTTCAAAACTACAACGGCACTAATAGCCATATGCCTGCTTCGGGGGCGGCGGTGCTGCGCACTCCGCTCGCCAACCCCTCCGAAGGCATATGCATATGGCTACGCCTATGTAACCAATGTGACGATTGTCGTCGCTCCGCTCCTCCATTCGTCATTCAGGCTTTCTTAACAGAAAGCCTGAATGACGGATAGGTTAAAACGTTTACGCAGTTTTAACCTATCCGGCACGAATATCAGACTGAAGTAGGTGTAGGGGCTCGTTTATATTTATATTAAAGGGTGATATTATGGAGCATATTGAAAAGGCATATCAAGCAGGAGTTATTACTGAAGAAGAAAAACGACTTATAGAAGAGTACAATCAACGGCTTACAGATAACAATGTGCCTGTGATATATAATTTGAGACATCTAAGACAACTGCTTGGCATTCATAAAAGTGCTCAAGACAGACTTTTTGGTGACAAAAAGTGTGATTCCTACAGGGTTTTTCACATTCCAAAGAAAAATGGTGGATTGAGAGAGATTGAAGCTCCTAATGAGGAGTTAAAAAGGATTCAATTATGGATAAAAGAAAATATACTCGATAAATTTTCTGTTTCACAATTTGCCAAAGGGTTTGTAAAAGGAGTGTCGATATACGATAACGCAGTTCAGCATACTGGAAAAGAGTTGGTAGTAAATATCGATTTGAAAGATTTCTTTCCTAGCATTCAATATCGAGAAATTTACAAGATATTTAAATACATTGGGTATACAGATAGCGTTTCAAAGCTTTTGACGAACCTGTGCACAAATGCAAGAAGTGTTCTGCCGCAAGGTTCTCCTGCAAGTCCAACTATATCAAATTTGGTTTCGCTGAAATTGGATAAGCGATTAGGGCGACTAGCAGATAAAATTGGTGCTAGTTACACCCGATATGCAGACGATATTACTTTTTCTGGGAAGAAAACTATACAAAAGTATATTGAACTAATTCGTAAAATCATATACGAGGAAGGCTATGAAATAAACGAAGGAAAGTTTAGACTACAATATGCTCACCAACGACAAGAGGTAACTGGTTTAATTGTTAATAAGGAGGTTGCCATTCCCCAAAAACGCATTAATGAACTTGAAAATGCGATATATTATTGCAAAAAATATGGTGTGGTGGATCATATGTCGCACATCGGGTGCGAGAAAGGATTTTATAAGGAACACCTTTATGGATTAGCTTATTTCATTAAGATGGTCAATCCGGAAAAAGGACTAAAGTATCTTTTGCAATTGAATGAGATTGAATGGCCAATATAAACCGTAGGAGATCTTGTTATTTTATTTATTCCATAAACCCCTGGACTTTCGCAAACCTGTGTGATACTGTTGTGTACTGCAAAGGAGGTGCTGAGATGGCACGAATGACTGTAGAAGAAGTTTACAGAGGCGAAAAGTATGGTGTGATGAGTGCGGCGACGGCGGACTATCTCAATAATGGGCGTCCGGCTGAATACGATGAGCGGACTTGGCTCGATATGCCGCTTGTAAAGCATGCGCTGATTGTAGCAGAGAAAATTAAAAGTGAGGGCGACACGGTGTCGGGTTTGACCGATGACGTGCCGCCCTCTTCCTATGTGAGGTGGAATGAGCATGACAACACTTGAAGATCTGTATTACGGAAACATCGCTCCGTACGAGCGGCACATAAAGCACGGCTCAAGGGAAGAAAAAATTCTGAAGCTACTCTGCCGAAATGAGGAAAGCCTTACTAAAAATCTGAATAACCGACAGAAAGAAATCTTTAATAAGTTTACTGATTGCCAAAAGGAGCTGAGCGACATCACAACCCGTCAGGCCTTTGCCGACGGGTTCAGCTTGGCAGTGCAGATTATGGTTGAAGTTATGGGCCGCACTGAAACGGAAGAAGAAATGCAATTCTTCTCTGCCGAGGTGCGGTTAAAACCTACACCGCAAAAAACAAAGAAAACAGTATTCCCAAAAACGGCTGAAATATTCACATAACTATTCAAAACCTTGACAAAACTTTCGCTATGTGTTATACTTCAGACAGTTAAGGACAACTGAATAAGTAAAAATCCAATTTTGAGTTTCAGACTCGCACTTACATAATCACCGATGCAACTACGCATCGGGATTGAGTGCGGGTCTTTTTGTTTTGCAAAGCAGCAGTCCTCTACATAACACGGCGAAAAACCGTGTGAATTTAACAGGAGGAAAAACCAATGAAAGAATCTGTTTACACCGCTTATGAGGATCTGCCACTGTTCCTTAATGCTGAAACGGTAGCCAAGCTCCTCGGTATCTCCATCTCAAGCAGCTACGAGCTGATGCACGAGAAAGGATTTCCGTCGTTGCGTATCGGCTCACGGCTCATCGTACCGAAAGAAAAATTCCGCGCATGGGTCGAAGAAAAGACGGGAGGCAGCATTTGAAATTCACCCGATATCCAAAGCGTGATGCGATCCGAGATTATTTTCCACTGCCGAACGAGATTTTCAGTTTGGGTCTCAGTACCGGCGAGATCGCAGTGTATGCGTATCTGATGTACTGCGAGGACAGAAAAACCTTTCAGTGCCATCCAAGCTACAAAACGATTGGCAACGCTGTCGGCATGAGCAAAAACACCGTCAAGAAATATGTAGACAGCCTGATTGAAAAGCAGTTAATTACTGCCGAGCCGACTTCCGTCATCACCCAAAAAGGAGAAAAGCGCAACGGAAATTTGCACTATACAATCCGCCCGATTGCGGAAGCATTAGAGCAGTATTACGAGCAACAGCTGATACGGCTACACGAAGAAAATCGGCGTCAGGCAGCCTTGAAAAAACTCGCCGAATTTGACCGCAAACACGAAAAACCGGCGGTTTAACGGCAGCTTTACGCTCCGTACGAAAACAAGCAGGAGAAAGCCGAGGGGTTGCACGGCAATCCCTCGGCGGCTCACAGCGGACGGCAACGCCGACCGCATAAGGCTTTGTGCGGCTTTTAAGAACGGTTATAAAAGCCTCAATTTAGGGGTTGCGGCGATAAAAACCTCGCTGATTTAGGGGTTGCGAAATTTACCGCAAATTTAGCTGGATATTCCGCCATGTATGTGGTATTGTGTGTTCGGCTGGGAGGTGATACTACGGCAAAGCGAAGACCGTCGGGAGACGGTATGGTGCGCAAGCGCGAAGACGGAAGATGGGAAGGCCGCATCGTTGTCGGTCACAAAAAGAACGGAGATCCGATTCACCGCTATGTGCTTGCCCGAACACAAAAGGAGTTAATCGTAAAGCTCCACGACTGCATCGAGATGTACCGCGATGCCGACCTCACCGAGGATTCGAATATAACGCTCGGCGAATGGCTCGACCGATGGATCAATGAATATATGATCTTCACGATTCGCGAGAGCACGCTTGATTCTTACAATGCGATGATTAAAAATCAAATCAAACCGTATCTCGGCGACAGACCTTTGTCGGCACTGACCACGCAGGAGCTTCAAAAATTCTATAACACCGTCAAAAAGAAAGGTCGTGTGAAACCGGACAAGCTGCACGGTACAGAGCTTGCCGACAGTATGGTGCGCGGTATTCATATGATGCTGCACGAAGCACTCGATATGGCGGTGCGCCTACGGCTGATTGTTAAAAATCCAACGGTCGGCACAACGATTCCCAAAAACAATTATCCGCCGAAGCAGATACTCAATGACGAACAGCTTGACAGATTTATGAAACGCATTCGGCAGGATGAGCGGTGGTACGATTTCTTCTACACCGAGTTGACAACAGGTCTTCGCCGAGGTGAAATCTGCGGACTGAAGTGGGAGGACTTCGATGTGGAAAACGGAAAGCTGAAAGTGAGGCGCTCGGTTGCTAAAAGGAAAGGCGGCGGTCTGAACATCGGCGAAACCAAAACCGAAACGGGAACACGCACGATCATCCTGCCGCCGAGCACAGCGGAACTCTTGCAAAGGCGAAAAGAAACGGCGCTCGGCGAGTGGATATTCCCGAATATCTATGAGCCAGAAAAACCGATGCACCCCGACTATGCTTACCACCGATTAAAAACACTGTTAAAACAGGCGGAGCTTCCGCTGATTCGGTTCCACGATCTGCGCCACACCTTCGCCACTCACGCGCTGGCGGGCGGCGTGGATGCGAAAACCCTGTCGGGAATCCTCGGGCATACCAACGCCAGCTTTACGCTGGACACCTACACCCATGTGACCACCGATATGCAGAGAAACGCTTCCACTATCGTGGGGAGCTTTATGGATGAGATTATGCTTGAAGGAGATGATACCAATCGCTAAAAAAAGAAAAAATGGTGAGGGCACATTACGCCTGCGTAAAGACGGTCGGTGGGAAGGAAGAATTGTTGTCGGGTACAATGAGAAAAGCCTGCCTATTACAAAATGCGTAACCGCCAAGACAAAAACAGAATGTTCCACTAAGCTCGAAGCGCTGAAAGAACAGTACGGACGCTCTTCCGATAAAATTAAACCGGATATGCCGTTCGGGGATTGGATCGACTTCTGGTATCAGACCTACTGCCGGCACACTCTCCGCATTACCACAAGAACCGACTATGAAAACCGCATTTACAATCATATCATTCCCGAAATCGGAAAAATTCCGCTGAACAGGCTGTCACAGTCGGATTTACAGCAATTCTACGCAAAGGAAAAGACAGACGGAAGAAAACTGCACGCAAAAACCTACGGAAAGGGACTTTCGGACAGAACGATAAGGGGATACATGCCAACTGCCGCACAGCTTTACAGCGGGCGGTACAGGACGGTTTGATACGAACAAATCCCGCCGTCGGCTGTAAGCTGCCGCCGAAGAAAGCACGGGAGATGCAGGTGCTCACGCAAAATGAAATTATCCGATTTCTGCATCAGGCAAAGAAAGAAGGTTGCTATGAGCTCTTCTTGCTGGAGCTCGGCACGGGAATGCGGCGCGGTGAAATATTGGCGCTCAAATGGAGCGACCTCGACTTCGCAACAGGAGAGCTTCGCATTGAACGGCAGGTATATATCATCAAGGCGGAGGTGATTATATCGGCGCCGAAAACAAAAGCCTCGATACGCACCGTTATTCTGCCGCCGTCACTCTTGAAAACCCTTGTGGCGTATAAGGAAACGGTGGATTCGGAATGGATGTTTCCGTCACCGACTGATAACGGCAGACCGAGAAATCCGTCATCGGTTAGAAAACGGTTACAACTGATCTTGGAACGGGCAGGCTGTAAAAAGGTGCGCTTTCACGATTTGCGTCACACATTTGCGACCATGGCGCTGGAGCACGGTATGGATGTGAAAACTCTTTCGGCAACTATAGGTCATGTGTCATCAGCAACCACGCTGGATATTTACAGCCATATCACCGATACTATGCAAAGGCAGGCGGCGGTGCATATAGACCGCAAAATCGGCGGTACAGACGCCCAAATGCCGACGATAGCGCGTGAGGAAAGGAAAGATACCGCCCCAATCGAATTCACGCCGTACAAGCCGAAAATACGCAAGCCCGGAACAGGTTGTGTCACTATGATTAACGACCACCTCTACGAGGGGCGGTACACACCAACCAATGCCTACGGCAAGCGGGAAAGCCACAATATCTACGCGAAAACGCGCGAGGAATGCGAAGAAAAGCTCGCGGAAATGATCGAGCGAGTGAAAAAGGATATAGCGAAAGCTAAAGAGAAAGCGGAAGGATGAGCAATGACTATAACAAAATGGACTGAGAAAACAATACTCTCAGCCCATTTTGTTATGTAAGTTTAGACTTAAATTTCCAGTAAGTATTCCTCTAAAGCAGCTGCAAGGTGTAACGGTAACGGAAGGGTTGTTGATTGATTGTATTGAATTGATAATGAACACAAGTCAGTGATATATTTGGTCCAAACTGAAGGATCGTCTTCAATTTGAAGTTGTAACGGATATATTTCAATCATATCTTTTTCGGCGTAGTCGATAAAAGGATAATCGAAGCGTGACTCCTTCAGACTTCGATTATATTTGGGGTCGTTTGGCTTTTGTGATATTGCCCAAAACACTTTGCCATATTTGAAAATGCCGGAAGCGGAAGAATAATTCTCATCCTCGCGTTGGCTTGTGTAATAATCAGGAACTTCTGCATTGTTCCTTACACGAAATACGCGAACTCCAGTACCAGATAGTGAGATTGGATACGATGCTTTGTTAGAACCCGCATCTATCTGATCGGGCATATAATCATTCGTTACGATATATCCACTTATGGATTTATCTGAAATACCTCCCCATAGAGGGCGCGTGTTACCATCTGAATGAACCAAAAGGACTGCTCCTTGACTATCGTAGTCAAAATGATTTTTCATTTCGATGAGTTTTTGTTTGGCAGGAGAGAAACTGGCATTTACACATAACTGTTCGAAATTTTCATTCCAAAACAGTTTTGCCATTTCCAAACACGCTTTTCGATAACTTATATTATTCTCTTCAAAAGCAGCACATTGAACACGGGTCCTTCCTGTCGAAAGATCATGTGATACATAAATTGGCAAAAATCGTGCCTTTTGTCTAATACTATGTATCTGTGTGCACACATGCATTCCGACACAAGTGACATCTTTTAACTTGTATGATTTTAGTTGTTCGGTATTCATTAGAGTTGTAATACCGAGCTGACGATATAAATCATATACGGCATGTTCTATCTTCTGATGATTAAGAGAATCATCCTCGGCAGAAGCAACGACGAATTGTACTATTCTGCCAGAGCGTGCAAATGCATTGCGAATTATTAGTTTGGGGTCTTTATCATCTTTATATTCGTCAGCATCAGCACCAGGAATAATGCAAATGCAAGCGATTACATCCTCAGTTTCTCCAAGTTCTTCTTTTAACTCATCACATCTTTGGATTTTGTCATATTTATTGACTGGATTAGCAATATCACCTATTTCTTTCTGAACGATGTCGACAGATAAACATGAATTACTATTTTCTTCACCAAAATCGCACATAATCTTATTGCTGATTGCGGTTAGTAAGGATTGATGAGAGGGATTGTTTAACACTCCATATAACTCAAACAGTATTTTATTTGTTTCTGTGCATGATACAACCCATTTTCTAAAATCTTCTCTTGTTTCATAATGATTCGGTGACTTGTAGTAGCTCAGTTTCTGTCTTGTGGAGATTCTATTGGGTACAGAGGGTTTGTCCACAATATCTCCTAATAGTTCAAAAATCTTTTCATATGCTTCTGCTTTATCTTTGACGGGGACACCGGTGCCAATGGCAGATTTGATAAACCCCTCCATTCCGTTTGTATATGGAAGCATATATCTATTATCACCACACTCAACAATATCCCATAAATTATCAACCGCGGGAAGAGATTTGTATCCATATAGGTTATAACATTCTCGATCTTGACTTTTCCAGTCTAAAGATTTTGTTTCATAATTGTATTGAATAGGGATTTGACAAATTTTATCATCGGATACTCTTATATGACCAATGATGGCGCTTTTAAGAAAAGGTGATTTTGTCTTGTTTTTTCTACCGTATATCCATCTGCGCATGCTTATGTCACAAAGCAAAAGTGCTTCGCGTTCAGGGGGCGTGGTTTGTACCGAAAATCTAAACACGAAAGAATATTTGTGTCCAAATTTGGGCTCTGTGATGATGCTACTTACCAATTCGTTTTTTGCGGCATACGATAAGTGTATTTGATTTCCGCAGATTTCTATATCTTGCCCTACAAGTCTATTTACAACGACTAAAGGTATTGCTTGATATGCTTCATCACTAACTTGTCCATCTGCCATCGATAAGAGTACATCTTTTTCTGAACATAGAGGATAAAATTCATCAGCTTTCATTTCTGAACAAAGGTCTTTTGCCATAAAAATCACAAAAGGATTTGCTTTATAAGCGGAGATATATGTCGCAGCAATCCAAACACGGATGATTTCTAAAAGAATATTTATTCTTTTTCCGTCAAAAGGAATTGTGGATGCTAACCAGTGACTATCATTACTATATTCTTTCAAAGGAGACATGGATACAATACCTTCCATCCATGAATCAACCAGTTTTTGCAAAGCATGTGTAGGAAGTCCGTATTCGATCTTGAATTTTGGATTATTGGCTTTAGTTAATTTAATTAGTTCTTCTTTCCATGATGAAGGAAAACCGAGATAATAGATTTTTCTGACTTGATTAGGTTTTATTTTATAGGCCATAGGGAAAATAGGTTTACCTACCATAATTAACTCCTTTCTTAAATGCATCGTAAAAAGGTTTGTATAGTGTATTTGCAATTTCGGAACTTGTTTCTGACTGTATCATATTATCGAGGTATGTGCCGAGTTCTGTGAGACAGTCGAAACCACGTTCTGTATCAGGGGCTTTTCTAAAAGCACCATCTACAAAATAAACATGTGGCGCAGGCTTACTGGTGTCTGTAACACGTGCAAGACGTCCAAATATCTGCAGGATCAAGATAAACAGTGTTGATACTATGTCTTTTTTATCATCATCTGAAAGATTATCCAAGCCATAGTTTCCGCTTCGTGTAACAATACTCCATCTCTTTGACGCTTCCTGGCGCATACGCATATTATATTCCCATATAGATTCGCCAGGATTTCTTTTGCAGTGAGCCTCCATATAACCATTCAATTTGCTACCTTTTTCTTGTACATCATCAGGTACTGACATAGGACGAACAAAGAAGAAAACTGCACCTAACGCAGAGTGGCCTTTCTCGTCAACAATATTGTGTCCTCGTTCGATGGCCATTGCAGGAGCAATTAAGATTTCTGCAGGCATTGAAGCAAACCGGTTTGCTTCACCGCGGCGAATTACACCTTCAGAATCATCGGTAGTTGTTGCATCGGAAATCATACGATACACTCTGGCAGAACACTGCTTTTTGTGTAATGTGTTTGCAAGAGTCTCTTGAACGATACTTGCTTGTTCATAACTGTTTACGATTATTAGAATTTTTCCAACATTGCGGTCATATTCCTCGATGATATCACCCGCGGATTTTTCTGTAATTTTTTTAAGCATTTCTATCCGCATTTCCCCAGAGCCGGATACCCTTTCTGAAAAACCAGATTCATAGAACTTCGTTTTGGATAGAAAATCACGCTTGTCAGAATCTGCTTCTAAAATATAGTTTACAGGACGGTTAATGTGATACTCATACGACCCTTCAGCCCAACTTGAGCCGGAAAGCATAATGACATGAGGACCAATTGCTTCGCCGTTTTCATCCAATCTTAGATATGGAAGATCTTTCATTAAACTCCGTCCGAATGCAAACTGTCTGAATAGAATAATGTCGCCCTGCTCGTTCTTTTTCATGCCGAATAAATTTCCACATAATGCAGATGGTAGATATTTTTGCTGGTCTTGAAAACGTGTTTGAAGGAAACCAAAAATTTCATTCTGGCCGTACGAGGTCTCATGACATGCTGCATAAGCATCGCTTAATTTTCTGATAAAGTGGTCAAAGAATATTAGGCAAATGATGAGCTTAATACGAGCATCCTGCACGGCTATTATCTTGGCGTTTGTTTTAGTTCTATCGAATGAAAAAATTTCTTCGTCAATCCATCTCTTATACAATGTATTAAAGAGACGAAAGTCGGTTTCCATACAAGAAGCATTAAGGACTTCGCGCAGAGTATTACTCAAATTCGAATTATCGTTTTCGTCATCTATTAAGGAATAGATATCTTTGTAGATCTTATCTGGAATCTTATAATGTTCATCCCTTTTCAGATCATCCAAAAGCGTTAATGCAGAAAAAGGCTCGCCTGCAGATAATTTGTTCCATTTTCCAAGATTCCAATTGAGTGCTTTTGTAAGACAACTCATCACGCCAGTCGTTCTTAATTGTAATTCGCTATATTCTTGAATTGCTCGATTTTTTTCTCTTTCGAAGCCTGTCATATTCATATAGCGAGCGCAATCATTTGCGCTTTCTTTAATATAGTGATTAAAACTTGTTTCCGGCATAAACAACTGGTCCAATGTTTTTTGTACGCGGTCGCTTTCATCAAAAATCACTATGTCAAATTTTCTTAAGGCTACATCAAGGAAGGGTTCACGATTCTTACCAACTCGAGAAATAGCAAAACCAGCCACAGAAGTGAGAACTACGGATGCAGTATAGCAGTCACGCAGCATTTTAGCACCATGACAGATATTAAAATAGGGACACAGAAAAGCTTTGCTTTTGCCAGGCTCTTTTAAGGAAAAACAAGGCTCTTTGCCATATGCAAGGCTGGCTTCATCACCATCGTTCAAGCCATCAACAAGACAAGCGTTTGTTAGATATTGAGATAACGAGGATGGGAGACACGTCTTATTTGGCTCTGCAATTTGATTGATATACTTTAATCTTTCGCTTCTTCCAACAAGGGGGAACAGTTTACCGATAACTTATTAAGATACATCCAAAGATTAAAGACTTCTGCCACCGTATCTAACACAATGACAATTCGCTTACCGTTTTTGTTTGCCCAATATGCTAACACCTTGATGAGGGTGGATTTGCCAGATCCCACCATGCCGACAATATTTACGGTTTGCATTATAGTGAATTTGTCGCATAATGATACTTTACCATCTTTTACCGCTTTTATAGTATTGCTTTGTAGAATATCATAGCAATAATCGGTGGGATCTATATTTCTCATCTCTTTGGCGCATTCTAAAAGCTCAGAAATAGAAATGGTAATTGGATTTATGTTTCTGCTATCGATCGGCTCTTCGGATTTAACTGATGCTAATGTGTTTTCCGAAAAAGAAACTTTAATTCTTTCTGATTTTTCAAAATCTTCTTTTGTTGTGGTATAGTAACAGTACGTGCCTTCTACCGCCATCGGATATTCTTCTTTACAAATATCTGGTAAGAGCCAATGTTTTTCCCATTCTTTTATGCGGTCTTCGTAAGAAAGAGGTATTTTGTCCTCATTTACCATTAGTGTTGTTTTGCCGTTTTCACATTTGAACGCAAATGCTCTAAATCCGCTATATATATCAGAACGATATTCGTCTAAATCATCCTGCCAATACTTTCGAGAACGGTAACAACCTAATGTATATCGAGCACATTGTAATTGGCGATCAGCCTCAGTACCGCTTTCTATTCCTATAAGCTGATATTGCGAAAACAATAGGTATGCTTTTTCAGGCTCTGGAGTATTAGCGTGTTTAAGTAATAAATACAACACAGCCTCTATATTAGCAAATCTATCGATCGACATCATTTCATCGTTAAAATACGCCTGCAATGGTGCATAATACATTTTCGAGTCTCTTTTACCCATTTATTTCACCAACCTTTTGATTTATTTTTCTTTTTATTGCGGCCAATGTAACGCATTTTACATTAGGTTGTTGTGTCAAAACTTTGTTTACCACGGAAGTGTAGTTGCTTTTATTAGCTGTATACTCCGTTGGAACAACATAATATCCGAATTTATAATTGCCAGCTGGGAAACCACCATCGTTTTTGATTTTTGCACACAAGGATATTGGGTTACGATAAGCTTTCGCATCAATCTCCCATATTTCTCCGTCATTAAAACGAATTTCTATGTCAAATCGATCCTTTTGCGGCCATAATGAGTATTCGAGGTTTTTCTTTTCACAGAACTTGGCTATGCTCATTTCAAGTTTACCAGGCTGTGCGAAATATCTCATAATGCCTTTTTTAAGTCTGTAAACCGGCTTCATAGACGCATCAATTTTCATTTCATCTATAATTGCTGGCATATGTTCTAAGCAATGCTCCGAAACACACGAATAGCCATAGAGGCCTTCTGTCATTGTCCATCCACAAGCTGCACAAGTTGTATAGGTTCCTTCAAACAACTCGTATGCAAGATTAAAGGCTTCTTTGGCATTTGCGTTGTCTGCATATTCAAGTAAGAAAGCACGACGATCTTCTATAGTTATTATAGGATTTTGTATTATATATTTTCTGACCTTGCAGTAATCATCTTGAGATAACTGAATGATTTTTTCATAAAGGGCACGTTCATCAGTTCCCTCAATAATATTATTTTCTTGAGTGCTAAGGAATTCAACACATTCTTCTGTGGTGATATAAACATTGTTTTTACCACGATGATATGCAAATGGACCATAGGCATAAAAGGGTTGCAAATTTATCTCGTACTGCACGAGGGCCGCTTGATCCCAATCATCGAACCATTCACAGATGGGTTTGCTTATATATTGAGTTAGAAACGAACTCTCGTCAGCATACTTAAAAGTGTTTTCTCCAAGGCGCCCCATCTCTAGGCACGCAGCCAAAAACATATTGATTCCTCTTTGTAGGTTTTTGCTGTAAGGATATTGATTCGGTGATTCCTTGAGGAGCTTTTCTTTTTCAACTAATCCGCTTGCTATGAAAGCAAGGGCTTTTTGTAAATGTACAACGTTCATAATAACCTCCAGAAAAATAAAAAAGTACCTCTTGGTGTACAAGAGATACTTTACAATATCAAAAAGGAATAGAGCCCAAACATGGCACCTATATCGATAATTCTATTTTTCTCGTGTACATTTATATTTTATCACAAACAAATCCATTTGTCAATAGCGCGATACATGGAGTTAACAATAAACCTACAATAAACAAAAAATGGAACAAGATGTAATGATTCGTTATGTAAGAGCCTATCAAACAGCAAACGGAAGAAATTCAACGTTTACGATGACAACTGTGAGCAAACCGAAAAAAGCTCGCGGAAATGATTGTGCAGGTCAAGGCGCAAATCAAGGCGGAAAAAGAGAAAATGACAGGGTGACCGAAAAAGTCACCATGTCAAAATTTGAGGTGCTGTAGACAAAGAATATGGTCGCTAATTAAAATATTGATTATAAATTTGATTGACAGCTTCAACATAAACAATAAATGACGGATGATCTTTCTCTAACAGATGAGATAAATATAGCGCTCTCTTACATCAAGCCATAAATCATTGATTTTGATTTGTTTTACCTTTTGTGCTATGTTGTGAGAGCTTGGAACCTCATTCCAAACATACTGGTCATTACCGTATTCCCAGACATTTTTATTATGAATCAACCTGCACAGTGTTCCATCAGAATTTTTGGCGACAATTGCAACATCAAAACTAAATTCAAATGCAGGTTCATCTTTGAAATGTAACAGAGCTGTCAAACATGAAGTTGAATCTTGTGATTCGGAAAAGTAAGTCAATCCTTCGGCTTTATCAAGCAAAATACGAACGGTATTTTTTAAATGACGCAGATCATTCCAATATTCGTCCGGAGCTTTAATTATTTCAAGGTTGTAGTCAATGTCAAACGGTCCATTGCCGTTTCGTGTAACCATATTTCTTGCTCCACTGCCAACAAGAGTAAATTGGGCGTTAATGCATTTTTCTTTAAGTAAGGCACATGTCTTTTTTTAAGACATGTGAACAGTCAGAGCGATACCTTTTGCATTCTGACTCATCGACAATTCAGTACATTATATATTTCTCCTTTTCGCCCATGCCACCCATTCAACACTTTAGTGATAAATCATTAAATTATATCAGAAAATTTTTATTTGTCAATACTCATTCTGAAAAAATAAGCGATTGCAGTAAAAAATACTGAAATCACTTAAAAATTGGTCGAGGTGACAGGACTCGAACCTGCGGCATCCTGCTCCCAAAGCAGGCGCGCTACCACCTGCGCTACACCTCGATATTTTTATATCAACTTTTTTCTTATATCTCTGTTTTCTTCCCTGCTTTGTCCGCCCTCTTGCGGTTCCCGTAATCTCTTCGGCTCAATAGTGAGCCTCGACATTCCGACCGCTGCGCCTAAAAACGCTCGCTTTTTCTGCCACCGGCAGCGCTCACGTTTTTTGCCCAAAGCAGGCGCGCTACCACCTGCGCTACACCTCGATACTGCTATTATCTGAATACAGCTTAAATATTATAGCATAATAAATCCCTCTTGTCAACTGCTTAAATTTTGATTTTGATTTATGATTGTTGGTTTTAATAATGCGTTACAGAAAAGCAAAGTTTCCCGCTCAATAGGACGGATAGGATTTGTTAACAACAGAATTATAATGCGTAATCCCACCTCGTCCGCCAAATCCCCCCAAAAGAAAAACCCCCTCAATCGCAATGACAGAGAGGATTTACGCATGGCTGGGATAGCGGGATTTGAACCCACGAGTGACGGAGTCAAAGTCCGTTGCCTTACCGCTTGGCTATATCCCAGTATAAACGAATGCCGCCGGCACTATAAGCCAGCGCAGGCGGCATTCGTTCTTAATAAATATGGGGTGGGAGATGGGACTCGAACCCACGATCTTCGGGACCACAATCCGACGCGTTAACCAGCTACGCTACACCCACCATAAATGGCACGCCACACAGGATTCGAACCTGTGACCTACCGCTTAGAAGGCGGTTGCTCTATCCCTGTCTCTTATACACATCTCCG
>ENA-OYVY01000257-OYVY01000257.1-human-gut-metagenome-genome-assembly--contig:-NODE-257-length-31592-cov-11.701969_pt1 | contig 31592 bp, 26 predicted proteins | sample MGYA00244161_ERZ653379 | MGnify/ENA primary metagenome ERZ653379 (study PRJEB26926, sample SAMN06164900) | human gut metagenome | biome: ENVO:00009003; feature: ENVO:2100002; material: ENVO:00002003... | reverse complement strand
CCTAGAGTTCGTCGGCAGCGTCAGATGTGTATAAGAGACAGGGCCTTGACTTTGTCAGTGATCTGCTGGTAATACGCAGCTGTGTTTGAGTAGGTAAGCGGAATTGTATCCGTATAGACCGTGTTTCCGTACAGATCAATGGCGGTGATATGAAACATATTTTTTAATATTCCAACACCAATGGAAATTCTGAAATCCGAAACAATCTGAATGGCATTGGCCTTTCGTCCTCCGGTGGAATCAAAGTAACCATTTTTCTCAATCAGCCCTTCATTTTCCAGAAGATTTAAATTCTGGCTGACAGTAGACAGACCCATCTGCAGATCTTGAACGATCTGTAGCTTTGAGGTCAGTTTGCTCCGGTAAATGTATTGGTAAATTTTGGAACGGTTTATTTTCTTTAAAGCAATGGTGGTTAATCCTTTTTCACTCATGATGGTCTCCTGGTTATGTCTTTAGTACAACATAAGGTTAGTGACTGCTAATAAATATTCAAATAGGTAATGTTACTGTCCATTGGTAACAAAGCTTGTATTGCAGACTATGAAGTGAACAATAATCATGTAATCTTTACTTTATCAGATAATGTTAAGTCTTACTTGCATTTTAGTATAGAACAGTTAAAAAAGCAATAAGCAGAAAATTACTGGTAAAACCATACAAAAATTAGAAACAAAAATTAGAATTTCTGTCAATGGATTTTTTAAAATAAAAGATATATACTCAACTTACAGTTAAGATATAAACGTAAGTAAAGAACATAACAACAAACAATAAGTATCGAATAAGACAAACAAGGAGGATATAACATGAAATTATCAATCAATGGAATCAAGGAACAGGAAGCATGGAAAAAGGCAGGAATCGCTCTTCCGGGTTATGATGTAGAGGCTGCCTCTGAGAATGCAAAGGAGAATCCGGTATGGGTTCACTTTGGTATCGGAAATATTTTCCGTGTGTTTATCGGTGGAATTGCAGATGGTCTTCTGGAAGAGGGAGTTCTGGATCGTGGGATTACCTGTGTGGAAACCTTTGATTATGATGTAGCAGACAAGATTTATGATCCATATGACAATCTGGGATTAAGCGTGATCCTGCATGGGGATGGAACCCGTGAGTATAAAGTAGTCGGAGCTTTTGCAGAAGCAGTGAAGGCACAGTCTTCTAATGCAGCACAGTGGAAACGCCTGAAAGAAATCTTCACAAACAAATCCCTGCAGATGGTTTCCTTTACGATCACAGAGAAAGGCTATGCATTACAGAAAGCTGACGGAACATGGTTCCCGTTTGTAGAGGCAGATATCAAGAATGGTCCGGATAAAGCAGTTGGTGCCATGGCAGTTCTGGTTGCAATGCTTTATGAAAGATATAAAGCAGGAAAATATCCCATCGCACTGGTTTCCATGGATAACTGCTCACAGAACGGTGCAAAGCTTCGTGAGTCAGTACTGACAATGACAGAAGAGTGGAAGAAAGCCGGATTTGTTGATGAGGGATTTGTAAACTATGTAAGCGATGAGAAAGTAGTTGCTTTTCCATGGACAATGATCGATAAGATCACACCTCGTCCAAGCGAGCAGATTGCAGCAGACCTTGAGAAGCTGGGTGTTGAGAACATGCAGCCGGTGATTACAGGTAAGAAGACATACATTGCACCATTTGTCAATGCTGAGAAACCACAGTATCTGGTAATAGAGGACAGCTTCCCTAACGGACGTCCGGCTCTGGAAAAAGGTTTCGGCGTATATATGGCAGACAGAAATACAGTTAACCTTTCTGAACGTATGAAAGTAACAGTATGTCTGAATCCGGTTCATTCTGCTACAGGTCCGCTGGGAGTAGTTCTTGGATATGATCTGTTTGCGCATATGCTTAATACAAATGAAGATATGATGAAAATGGCACGTATGATTGCTTATGATGAAGGTCTTCCGGTAGTTGCTGACCCTGGAATCCTTTCTCCTCAGGCATTTGTGGATGAGCTTTTTAACGATCGTTTTCCAAATGAATATCTGGGAGACACCAACCTTCGTCTGGCAGTAGATGTATCTCAGATGGTTGGTATCCGTTTCGGCGAAACAATCAAAGCATATGTAAAGAAATTCGGAGATGCTTCCAGACTGACAGCTATTCCGCTGGGAATTGCAGGATGGCTCAGATATATGCTTGGTGTAGATGATGAAGGAAATAAATTTGAACTTGCACCGGACCCAATGAATGAGGAACTGCAGGAACAATTTAAGGATATTGTAGTAGGTAAACCTGAAACATTTAAGGATCAGTTAAAACCAATTCTTTCCAATGAGCGTCTGTTCTTCACTGACCTTTACAAAGACGGTGTGGGAGAGAAGGTTGAGGACATGTTCCGCGAGATGATTGCAGGACCTGGAGCTGTAAGAGCAACAATACATAAATATGTTGGATGATTTTCATCAGATGTATATTATAACGGACTATCAGGAGGAAAATGAAAATGAATTTAAAAGAACAGCATATTGGAATTCCGACCAATGATGTTGTTCATTTTCTTCCCTTCTGGGAAAACGGGGTAAAGTTTTTTACAATTGAGGGACCGAATAAAGAGAAGGTTGAGTTCAGCCAGTACTTATAAAGTCAGGCGGTTAAATTCAGCGAGAAAAAGCATCTGTCAAAGCAGGTGCTTTTTGTTTTCAATATTTTATTGAGAAAAGCCTGAGAAAAGTTTAAAATAGGAGATACTAAAAAATAAACGAAAGGGGTTTTTATCATGAGCAAACGAACAGAGAGAATGAGCCGGAGTGCAGCTGAGAGAATTAACCGCAAAGATACAGTGATCAGACAGAATAATGCAGAACTTGAGGAGCTGAGGAATCAGTATGAGAATCTGGATATCTGTGAGGAGGATAAGCAGGTGATTGATGATTATATTGCCTGCAAAGATGCCAGAGCTGACAGGATGGCAGAGAAACTCTATGAAAAGGGACGAAAAGATGTAAAGAGATGTATCCGCATCCGAAAACTGATCCGCAGATGCATGATTCTGTCTGCCATTGTTACGGTGGTACTGATTCAGTATAATAAGAATGAGAAGCTGAGAGAAAGTCTGGAAGAACTACTGAAAATGTTCCGGGATGGAGTGTCGGACGAGGATTTATAACTGATATAAATAACGCAGATAAAAATGTACTTTCGGAATCTTTTTGCAAAAGCAAATACAAGGAAGACTCCGAGAGTGCATAAAACAAAAAAAGGAGCAAGAGACAGCATGGGAATACAAAGATACTCGATTATATACAGCAGTAAAACAGGGAACACAAAGAAGCTTGCGGAGAAGATCAGGGAGGTATTGCCTGAGGAAAACTGTGACTATTTTGGAACAGAAGGAGCGAAGGCTTTTTCTTCCGACATATTATACATTGGATTCTGGACAGATATAGGGAATGCAGATCCTGCAGCACTTGAACTGTTAAAGAGCCTGAGAAATAAAAAAATCTTTCTGTTTGGAACAGCAGGTTTCGGAGGCAGTGAAGCCTATTTCCAACAGGTTCTCGGGAAAGTTAAGGAATCTGTGGATGAGAGTAATACAGTGATGGGAGAATTTATGTGTCAGGGGAAAATGCCCCAGTCAGTCAGGGACAGATACGTAAAGATGAAAGAGAAGCCGGATCATGCACCAAACCTGGATGAACTGATCCAGAATTTTGACAGGGCGTTATCTCATCCTGACAATGAGGATCTGGACAGGCTGGAAGAAATAATCAGAAGAGACCTGGAAAAATAATTAAGTCTTGACTAACAGAGGGAACTGCGGTATAGTGCTCGTTACTAAAAAAGGTAATTCATAAATTTTTATAGATTTTCGCGAAAGAGAGGTAACGAGATATGACATTTTATCAGGAATTACAATTGAGTTCGACCGGCTCCAAACAGCTGATCAGAAGCACCACAGACCCAAAAGAGAAAAGACGGCACATTCTGATCTATAACTTTAAAGTGTATCTGGTCATGGCATTCTGTGTGGCAGTGGTAAGCATGTACAGCAAGCTTACAGGGAGCAGCAACAGTGTAGTTGGTGTTACTGTTCTGTTGGCAGTGCTTGTGCTGCGGCAGGCAGATTTCGGGATCAGGACAACACATGGACTGCTTTCCATTGCAGGGATCTTCGGTATTCTTATGGCAGGACCTCGTCTGGCAAATATGGTGCCTCCGTTAGCTGCGTTTGCAGTGAATGCTGTGTGTATTTTACTGCTGATGATACTGGGCTGTCACAATGTGATCATGTACAATCATTCCACCTTTGTGCTGGGATATCTGCTGCTTCTGGGCTATGATGTGACAGGAAAGGAATACACCTTCCGTGTGATCGGCTTGTTGGTGGGAATGGTGATCTGTATGATCGTCTTCTATAAGAACCAGAGAAACAGAGCCTATCGAAGAACCTTCCTGGATTTGTTCCGGGAATTTGATCTTAAGTCAGCAAGAAGCAGATGGTATGTGAAATTGACACTGATTGTATCCAGCGCAATGCTGTTTATGAATCTTCTGGGACTTCCCAGAGCAATGTGGGCAGGAATCGCCTGTATGTCCGTATGTCTGCCTTTTACAGAGGACTGTATCCCAAGGTCTGTGAGCAGAGGAATGTTTAATGTTGTGGGCTGTCTGCTGTTTATTGTGCTGTATCTGGTACTTCCTAAATCCATGTATCCGTACATTGGAATGATCGGAGGAATCGGAGTTGGATATTCAGCAGGATATCCGTGGCAGACTGCATTTAATACATTTGGAGCGTTGTCTATTGCAGCAGGGATCTTCGGAATGCCGGCAGCAATAGCACTTCGTATAGGTGCCAATGTTCTGGGAGCAGCTTATACGGTAATCTGCAATAAAGTAACAGATAAAGTAGCAGAGTATATAGGCACAAATAAATGTGCAGAAAATCTTTCCTGACTGAAACTGCGGAGCGGTTATAAGCAAGTAAAAAAGCGGATGATTTTATCCGTCTGATATGTATTCTGGGAATAGAGTGAATATTAACGTACAATGACAGAGGGAGAGAGAAAGAATATGAAACAGGATACCCTGGAAGGCAGGGCGAAAACGAAAAATGGTGTAAAACGATTATGCTTTTCAGCAGTATGTATTTTACTGGAAGCAGCTTTTATCATTGCGATGATCACAAAGCTGAATCAATATGCGGAGATTATCAATCTGATGATAAGGCTTCTTGCAGGTGTACTGGTTCTTAAGCTGTATGCGTCAGACCAGACTTCATCTATGAAAATGCCCTGGGTTATTTTGATCCTTGTATTCCCTATCCTGGGAGTGGGATTGTACTTACTGATTGGTCTCAATGGCGGTACCCGTAAAATGCGGGAGCGTTATGACCAGATCGACAGGGAACTTCTGCCGTTGCTTCCCAATGACAGTGAGTGCAGGGAAACGCTTGGCAGGAAAATCCCGAAGGCAGGCAATATTTCTGATTATATACAGAAAAATGCCTCCTATCCGGTCTATCAGAATACAGATGTTATTTATTATGATGAGGCAGTCAAAGGGCTGGAGGCTCAGCTGGCAGATCTGGCAAAGGCAGAGAAATTCATTTTTATGGAATATCATGCCATTGAGGATGCACAGGCCTGGCATAAAATCCAGAGAGTTCTGGAAGACCGCGTAAAGGCAGGCGTAGAAGTCAGAGTATTTTATGACGACATGGGTTCCATTGGGTTTATCAATACAGACTTCATTAAGAAAATGGAAAATGTGGGAATCCATTGCAGAGTGTTCAACCCTTTTACTCCGGGTCTGAATGTGTTCCTGAATAACCGGGATCACCGCAAGATCACAGTGATCGATGGAAAAGTGGGATTTACCGGCGGTTACAACCTTGCCAACGAATATTTTAATTTCACACATCCTTATGGACAGTGGAAGGATACAGGTATCCGTCTGGAGGGGGAGGCAGTCCGTTCCCTGACAGTAACATTCCTGGAGATGTGGAATGCTGTCAGTGATAAGGATAAAAATGACAGTGATTTTACCGGATTTCTGGTTCAGACCGATTATCAGGCAAAGCAGACAGGCTTTATCCAGCCTTATGCGGACAGTCCTATGGACCATGAACAGGTAGGCGAAGAGGTGTATATCAGTATGGTGAATAAAGCGGAAAAATACTGCTGGTTTATGACACCGTACCTGATCATCACAGATGAAATGAGCCATGCGCTGTGTCTGGCTGCCAAGCGTGGGGTAGATGTGAGAATCATCACACCTGGTATTCCGGATAAAAAGATGATCTACAATATCACACGTTCCTTTTACCATGGACTGGTAAAACATGGAGTGCGTATCTATGAATGGACACCTGGTTTCTGTCATGCAAAGATGAGTGTGGCAGATGATTGTATGGCAACCTGCGGAACCATAAATCTGGATTACAGAAGTCTGTATCATCATTTTGAAAACGGCTGCTTTATGGCAGACTGCCAGGCAGTTCTGGATATCCGAAATGATCTTGCAGCAACAATGGATGAATGCCGTGAAGTCACAGAACGGTACAGTACCGGACGCAGCGCATATCTGCGATTGGGACAGCTGTTTATGAGGTTATTTGCGGGATTATTATAACACTTGGAAAAAAGCAGAATATCGTGTACAATGGAATGGGGAACAGCAAAACTATTATAAATATGGGAGGAATTTTAACTATGGATCTTTCAACCTTAGTAAAAATGTCAAATACTTATGGAAGCAACCCTGCCTATGTTCTTGCAGGCGGCGGTAATACTTCTGTAAAAGACGACACTACATTGTATGTAAAAGGCTCCGGTACACAGCTTGCCACAATTAAGGCAGAGGAATTTGTGGAAATGAGCAGAGCACGTTTGAATGAGATCATGAAAACAGATTATCCGGAAGATGATGTCAAACGTGAATCACTGTATCTTGCAGATGTTATGGCTGCAGTAACAGATGCTGACAAAACAAAACGTCCAAGTGTAGAAGCACTGCTTCATAACTTATTTGCCTACACATATGTACTGCATGTTCATCCTACACTTGTCAATGGACTGACCTGCGGAAAAGGGGCAAAGGAACTCAGCGAACAGCTCCTTGGAAAAGATGTACTCTGGATCGATATCTGCAAACCCGGATATACGCTTGCACGTATCTGCTATGAGAAAATGAATGCTTATAAAGAAGAATCCGGAAAAGATGTTCAGGTTCTTCTGCTCCAGAATCACGGAATTTTCGTTGCAGCAAATACTGTAGAGGAAATTGGAGTATTATTTGACGGCGTGATCAGTAAATTAGAGAAACAGGTAAAGAGAACTGCTGATGTCAGTGATGCGGTTACACCTGAAAAAGAGCAGGCAGCAGAGAAGCTTTCCCAGTTACTGGGACATGCGGTAGAAGTTGTACCTGTAGCGGAAGCTGATAACTTCGTAAAAGATAAGGCAGCGGCTGCACCGCTTCTGAAACCATTTACACCGGATCACATTGTATACTGTGGACCATATCCGTTATTTGTAGAAAATATTGATCAGGCAAAAGATGCGCTGGACGCATTTATGAAAGAGAATGACAAAGAGCCAAGACTGATCCTGGTACAGGGAGTTGGCGCCTTTATTATGGAAGATGATAAGGGAAAAGCTGCAAAAGCACAGCTTCTTGTAAAAGATGCCATCAAGCTTGCAGTATATGCAGAAAGCTTTGGCGGTCCGCTTCATATGACGGATGATATTACATACTTTATCACACATTGGGAAGCAGAAGCATATCGCAGTAAGAAATAATATAATAAGGGGCTGTCGTTTTTTGACAGCCCTTATTATATTGGTTTAAACACTATATTTTTAAAGGAAAGGTTTATTTTCAGCAAATCTTATTTCGTTTCTTTTTTCTCTTTGGCCTTCCTGGATTCAGGAATATTTCCCTCTCCATAGTAAGCTTTCAGATAGATTTCCTTCAGCTCAGACATTAATGGATATCTCGGGTTGGCACCGGTACACTGGTCGTTGAATGCCTGTTCGGTCATTTCGTCCAGAGTTTCGAGGAAGTATTTCTCGTCTACGCCGTATTCTTTGATCGTATGTTTGATCTCGATAGTATCCATCAGTTCCTGCAGTTTCTGGAGAAGCTTCTCAAATACTTCGCTGTCGTTCTTGCCTGTCAGACCTACAGAACGGCCAATCTCAGCGTAACGTGCAAGTGTGTGCGGATACTGATACTGTGGGAAGGTACCCATCTTAGCCGGAACTTCGGCTGCATTATAGCGCAGAACATGAAGCAGAACCAGAGCATTTGCAATACCATGTGGAAGGTGATGGAAAGCTCCCAGCTTATGAGCAAGAGAGTGGTTTACGCCAAGGAAAGCATTTGCGAAAGCCATACCAGCCATGCAGGAAGCATTTGCCATATGCTGTCTTGCTTCTACATCAGAACCATCTTTGTATGCACGTGGCAGATAGTTAAATACCAGTTTGATTGCATTTAATGCAAGACCATCTGTATAATCAGATGCCATCATGGAAGCATAGGCTTCAAGTGCATGAGTCATAACGTCGATACCGGAAGCACAGGTCAGTCCCTTAGGTGCGCTCATCATATTATCTGTATCAACAATAGCCATGTCAGGCATTAATTCATAATCAGCCAGAGGCCATTTGATACCTGTAGTCTTATCAGTAATAATAGCAAAAGGTGTTACCTCGGAACCTGTACCGGAAGATGTTGGAACAGCTATAAAGTAAGCTTTCTTACCCATATGCGGGAATGTGAAGATTCTCTTACGGATATCCATAAAGTCCATAGCCATATCATCAAAGTTGGCGTCCGGATTTTCATAGAGAACCCACATGATCTTGCCGGCATCCATTGCGGAACCACCGCCCATTGCGATAATGCAGTCAGGCTCGAACATTCTCATTGCAGCAGCACCGGCTCTTGCAGAAGCGAGAGATGGATCTGGCTCTACATCGTAGAAGCAGGTATGTACGATTCCCATCTGATCTAATTTATCTTCGATCTTTTTAGTATATCCATTCTTATAAAGGAAAGAGTCTGTTACGATAAAGCAGCGTTTCTTGTGCATAACAGTGCCAAGTTCATCCAGAGCAACCGGCAGGCAGCCTTTTTTGAAATAAACTTTTTCCGGTGTTCTAATCCAGAGCATATTTTCTCTCCTTTCAGCAACGGTCTTGATGTTGATAAGATGTTTCACACCTACGTTCTCAGATACGGAGTTGCCACCCCAGGAACCGCAGCCCAGAGTCAGGGACGGAACAAGTTTGAAGTTGTAAAGGTCGCCGATGCCGCCCTGAGAAGATGGAGTATTGATGAGGATACGGCAGGTCTTCATAGCTGCTGCATGTTTTTCCATCTTTTCCTTCTCTCTTGTGTCAATGTAGAGAGCGGAGGTATGTCCATAACCGCCGTCAGCTACAAGCTGTTCAGCTTTGGCAATCGCTTCGTCAAAAGTTTTGGCCTTGTACATGGCAAGTACAGGGGAAAGCTTCTCATGTGCGAATTCTTCGCTGATGTCTACAGATTCAACTTCACCGATCAGAATCTTTGTCTCAGGAGGAACTGCAACACCGGCCATCTCAGCGATAGTGGCAGCCTTCTGGCCTACGATCTTTGCATTCAATGCGCCATTGATAAGGATAGTTTTTCTTACTTTCTCTAATTCATCCGGTTTCAGGAAGTAACATCCTCTGTAAAGGAATTCTTCTTTTACTTTCTTATAAATGCTCTCAAGAACAGTTACAGACTGTTCGGAAGCACAGATCATACCATTGTCAAAGGTCTTGGAATGGATGATGGAGTTAACTGCCAGACGGATATCTGCACTGTCATCAATGATAACAGGAGTATTTCCGGGACCTACACCTAAAGCAGGTTTTCCGGAAGAATAGGCAGCCTGAACCATTCCGGGACCACCTGTGGCAAGGATGATGTCTGCTTCACGCATAACCTGATTTGTCAGATCAAGACTTGGAACATCAATCCATCCGATGATTCCCTCCGGTGCACCGGCTTCTACAGCTGCCTCCAGAACAACCTTTGCTGCCTCAATGGTACATTTCTTTGCGCGGGGATGCGGACTGATGATGATTGCATTACGTGTTTTCAGTGCGATCAGAGTTTTGAAAATTGCAGTAGATGTTGGGTTGGTTGTAGGAATAACAGCAGCAATAAGACCGATCGGCTCAGCTATTTTCTTAATACCGTAAGCAGTATCTTCTTCAATCACACCGCAGGTTCTGGTATTCTTATATGCGTTGTATACATATTCGGCTGCGTAATGGTTCTTGATAACCTTATCTTCTACAATACCCATTCCTGTTTCTTCAACAGCATCTTTAGCAAGCGGGATACGTGCTTTGTCAGCAGCAGTAGCGGCAGCTTTAAAAATCTTATCTACCTGCTCCTGGGTAAATGTTGCGAAAATCTTCTGTGCCTCTTTCATGGCTGCAATCTTTGCAGTAAGGGCTTCAGGGGTGTCGATGATGGTTGGGATAGTGTTCTCTTTTTTTGCCATTTGGGAATCCTCCTGTTTGTGTTTTCGTTAAAAGTATTTACCGTGACCTGTTATGTTTTTATTATATAAATAAACTGATTATTCGGTCAACAGTAACATTGATATGAGCATAACGAAATATTATGGTGAAAATTGTGCATAATCACGTAAATAATGTGAATAAAATATCAATTGTCAGAATATATGAGAAAAATTTAACAATATATGTTCTGCTGGCAACTGAGAGAAAGTTAAAAAAATAACGTTAATAAATTAACAACCTCGATGATGCTATTATATGACTTTGTTAATCATTTGTCAATTACATAGCATATAAAAAAGTTAACAAATACTAACTAGGAATTTCGTGAAAATATAACAATATAATTTGTAGAAGGATTTATGTTTTTCCATATGTTTGCAGGAGATTAAGAGTTACTGTGAACGGAGTGAACAGTAATGATTAAGAAAAATTAAGCCCCGCAAAATCTGCGGGGCTTAATTTTTCTTAAGTTTCTATTTGTTTCAGGCTTTTCTGAAAGCGGCTCTCTTACGTTCTCTGGAATCCAGAAGTCTCTTACGGATACGGAGAGACTCCGGTGTAACCTCAAGGAGTTCATCCTGGTCGATGAAATCGATGGCCTGTTCCAGACTGAGAACTCTTGGTGGAGTTAATTTCAGTGCATCATCAGCGGAAGAAGAACGTGTGTTAGTCAGATGTTTTGTCTTGCATACGTTCAGCTCGATATCTTCGGCTTTACCATTCTGTCCGATAACCATACCGCTGTAAACCTTTGCACCAGGTCCGATAAACAGAGTACCACGCTCCTGGGCTGCGAACAGACCATAAGTAACAGCTTCACCAGCCTCGAAAGCGATCAGAGATCCCTGTTTTCTGTACTGGAAATCTCCCTTGTAAGGAGCATATCCGTCAAACATAGTATTGATGATGCCGGTACCCTTGGTGGAAGTAAGAAACTCACCGCGGAATCCGATCAGTCCACGGGAAGGAATGTGGAATTCCAGACGGACAGTACCGTCACTGGCAGTACTCATACCCTGCAGCTCACCTTTACGTTCGCTCAGCTTCTGGATTACAGTACCGGAAAATTCTTCCGGAACATCTACATAAGCGATTTCCATAGGTTCAAGTTTCTTTCCGCGCTCGTCTGTTTTGTACAGAACCTCCGGTTTACTTACTGCGAATTCATAACCTTCACGTCTCATGTTCTCGATCAGGACAGACAGATGAAGTTCTCCACGTCCGGAAACCTTAAAGGCTTCTGTTGTTTCAGTATCTTCTACACGAAGGCTGACATCTGTATTCAGCTCACGGTAGAGACGGTCACGAAGATGACGGGATGTGATGTATTTACCTTCCTGGCCTGCCAGCGGACTGTCATTTACGATGAAGTTCATGGCAATGGTAGGCTCGGAAATCTTCTGGAAAGGAATTGCCTCCGGGTTTTCTCCGCCGCAGAGAGTATCACCGATATGGATGTCTGCGATACCGGAAATAGCAACGATGGAACCAATAGTAGCTTCCTTTACTTCAACCTTATTCAGACCGTCAAACTCATAGAGCTTGCTGATTTTAACTTTCTTACGTTTGTCCAGATCATGATGGTTTAACAGAGTCAGTTCCTGGTTAACAGCGATTGTACCATTCTCAACTTTACCTACACCGATACGTCCCACATATTCGTTGTAGTCAATGGTGCTGATCAGAACCTGAGTATCTGCATCAGGATCTCCCTCCGGAGCAGGGATATATTTCAGAATAGCGTCAAACAGAGGAGCCATATCCTTAGGAGTATCGTTTAAGTCAATCACAGCATGTCCTGCTTTTGCAGAAGCATACAGGAACGGGCAGTCAAGCTGCTCGTCAGAAGCACCAAGATCCATAAGAAGTTCCAGAACTTCATCTACAACTTCGTCAGGACGAGCTTCCGGACGGTCAATCTTGTTGATACATACGATTACATGGAGATCAAGTTCAAGGGCTTTCTTAAGAACGAATTTAGTCTGAGGCATAGCACCTTCGAAAGCATCAACGAGAAGAATAACACCGTCTACCATTTTAAGTACACGTTCTACTTCGCCGCCGAAATCAGCATGTCCTGGTGTGTCGATGATATTGATCTTTGTATCTTTGTAATGAATAGCTGTATTCTTGGATAAAATAGTGATACCACGCTCACGCTCAATATCATTGGAGTCCATGACACGTTCCTGAACTTCCTGATTTTCGCGGAATACACCGCTCTGTTTCAGAAGCTGGTCAACCAGAGTTGTTTTACCATGGTCAACGTGGGCGATAATGGCTACGTTACGGACATCTTCACGTTTTGTTCTCATAAAATGATTTTCCTTTCCTCTTTAAGCTTTGAATGGGTAACTGTTCGGCACACTGGCTGAACAGTTACCGGAATTGTTAATATTCATGTGTTATCAGCAGGATTATTTTGCTGCAAAAGCATTTTTCAAGTACGATATAATCTTGCAGATGAATTTGTTCCTATTATTATGTGTTTTTTTTCAATAAGTTACCCGAATTTTCAGTTTACCACATTTTCGCCAGATTACAAGGTGTTAAAATAATTTTTTTTATTTTTGCAGATTCTGGTTCTAAATGAGAATGCCTGTACATAACCTTATAAAGAACAATACAAGGTACAGAGGAGCATATGCGGGATCGCTGAAAAAGCAGAGACGATTTACGGTCTGCACTGCAGGCAGGGATTCTGACACAGGTGCTCTACAGGGAAGGAGAACCACATTATGGCAGATAAAATTATTGAAAACAATCAGGTATCTATGATGGGCAAAATTGCAGCAGGCTTTACATTCAGTCATCAGGTCTTTGGAGAAGGCTTCTATATGACTGAGCTGCTGGTCAAAAGGCTCAGTGATTCGGAAGACAGGATTCCGGTGATGGTTTCTGAACGGCTGGTGGATGTAACGCAGGATTATATCGGAGAATATGTGGAAATCCATGGACAGTTCCGCTCATATAACCGCCATGAGGAGAAGCACAACCGTCTCGTGCTTTCAGTATTCAGCAGAGAACTGAAGTTTGTGGAAGAAGAGGATGAAACAGTTCCGGTCAATCAGATTTTTCTGGACGGATATATCTGCAAGCCACCAGTATACCGTAAGACTCCTCTTGGAAGAGAAATTGCGGATGTGCTGCTGGCAGTAAACCGTCCGTATGGAAAATCAGATTACATACCATGCATCTGCTGGGGCAGAAATGCCCGCTATGCATCTGCGTTTGAAGTAGGCGGTCATGTCCTGATCTGGGGACGTATCCAGAGCAGAGAATATATGAAACGGATCGGGGAAAATGAAACAGAGAAGAGAGTTGCGTATGAAGTGTCTGTGAGCAAGCTGGAATATATGGAATAAAATGTTACTGTTCACTCCGTTCTCAGTAACGTAGCCAAAATTCATTCCAGATTGCCTGCGGCAATGGAATTTTGGCTTGTATGACTCGGGATTTTGGCATATTTATGCCAAAACGCTTCGCGGGATAGTGGTGTATGAACAGTAACATAAAAATTACTGTCATGTGTCTGTTTACGCTGCAATCACCCTGGAATATATGATGATTGGTTACTGTAAACAGTAACACTTGCAATTCTTCATAAACTGCGGTAATATAAGCGTATTCAGATAACTATGGCAGCCTGCTGTTCCACGAAGCATTCCGGCGTGAATATGCCGGAAGCTCATCGCAGAAGTCGAAAACAGACTGCTGTTTATCATGTCTGTAATGACACAGAGAAGAAGGTACAATTTCAATAACGATAAGAGGAATTGTTTGTTATGGAAAAAGAATTTACAGAGGTTTACTGTGGCGGGGGAAAGGGAAAGACAACTCTGGCGATCGGTCAGTGTCTGAGAGCTTCCGCACAGGGTAAAAGCGTCATTATTATTCAGTTTCTGAAAGGAAGAGAGCGCAGGGAACTGGATTTTCTGGCGGAACTGGATAATCTGGATATTAAGATATTCCGTTTTGAGAAGCATGATGAAGGATATGAGGAACTGAATGAGCAGGAGAAGGCAGAGGAGAAAACCAATATTCTTAATGCTTTGAATTTTGCGCGCAAAGTGATCGCAACGCAGGAATGCGATTTTCTGCTCCTAGATGAGATTCTTGCACTTCCGGATTACGGGATCACCACTGCAGAGGCAATCGGTGATATCCTGAAGATGAAGGACGAGAGTATGCATATTCTGCTTACGGGACGGACGTTACCGGACAGCCTGCGTAAATATGCAGACAGCATAACTACACTGACAACAGAGATTGTATAAGGTGTATAAAACCTGATTATTGTTTATGAATGGGCAGTAATCTGTATGGAAATTACAGAAGAATAAAGGAGGAAGGCAAATGGCAATTTTTAAAGGTGCAGGTGTTGCAATCGTAACCCCTATGTATGAAGATGGCAAGGTTAATTATGATAAACTGGAGGAACTTCTGGAGTATCAGATTGCAAACAGTACAGATGCGATCATTATCTGCGGAACAACAGGAGAATCATCAACGATGACGCATGGAGAGCATCTTAAGACAATTAAGTTTGCAATCGACAAGGTAAACAAACGTGTTCCGGTTATCGCAGGTACAGGTTCCAACTGTACGGAAACTGCAATTATGATGTCAAAGGAGGCTGCTTCTTACGGTGCAGATGCACTTCTTATAGTGACTCCATATTATAACAAGGCGACTCAGAAAGGACTGATCGCTCATTATACAGCTATTGCAGAGGCAGTTCCGGAAACACCAATCATTATGTACAATGTTCCGAGCCGTACAGGTTGTAACATTCAGCCTGCAACAGCAGTAGCTCTGGCTAAAAATGTTAAGAATATTGTTGGTATCAAAGCAGCAAGCGGAGATCTTTCACAGATTGCAACCATGATGTCCATGGCTGATGGCTGCATTGAACTCTACTCCGGAAATGATGATCAGGTACTTCCGATCCTTTCACTTGGCGGACTTGGAGTAATTTCCGTACTTTCTAATGTAGCTCCTAAGGAAACACATGATATGGTTATGAAATTCCTTGAAGGAGATACAAAGGGTGCAGCAGAAATCCAGTTAAAGGCAATCCCGTTAATTCATGCACTGTTCAGTGAAGTAAACCCGATTCCGGTGAAAGCAGCTCTGAATCTGATGGGTAAAGAAGTGGGATCACTTCGTATGCCATTATCCGAGATGGAAGATGCAAACAAGGCAAAACTCGCAGAAGAACTGAAGAATTTCGGAATTAAACTTGCATAAATATAACCGCAGGATTGTTCGGAAAATCAACTTGCCGATATACTGGAATTGAGAGGAATAGACAAATGGTAAAGATTATTATGCATGGCTGTAACGGTCACATGGGTCAGGTAATCTCCGGACTTGTGGAGAAGGATCCGGATGCTGAGATCGTAGCAGGTATCGATGTGGCAGATCAGGGAAAGAACAGCTACCCTGTATATACAAATATGGAAGAATGTCAGGTAGAGGCAGATGCCCTTATCGACTTCTCTTCTGCAAAAGCAACAGATGCACTTCTTGCTTACTGTGAGAAACGCAAACTCCCGGTTGTATTATGTACAACCGGTTTAAGCGAGGAGCAGCTCGCAAAGGTGGAAGAGACATCTGAGAATATCGCAGTTCTGAAATCTGCAAATATGTCTCTTGGAATCAATACTCTGATGAAACTGCTTCAGAATGCGGCAAAGGTTCTGGCAACAGCAGGATTTGACATGGAGATTGTTGAGAAGCATCACAGACTGAAACTGGATGCACCAAGCGGAACAGCACTTGCACTGGCTGACAGCATTAATGAGGCAATGGATAACCAGTATCATTATATCTATGACCGCAGCCAGAGACGTGAGATGCGAGATGATAAGGAAATCGGTATCTCAGCAGTCCGCGGTGGAACAATCGTAGGAGAACACGAAGTGATCTTCGCAGGTCCGGATGAAGTGATTGAATTTAAGCATACTGCATATTCCAAAGCTGTATTTGGAAAGGGTGCTGTTGAAGCTGCGAAATTCCTTGCAGGCAAACCGGCAGGAAGATATGATATGAGCGATGTTATCAGTGCAAAATAATCAGGAATGCAGTAAAAATTGATAACTGGTAATTTTCAGTATCTTCATAGCAGTGAAATAAAATATATAAAAGGAAAGTGTATCTGATGTTTCAGAACACTTTCCTTTTTTGTAATATTGGCCTGTATGCTGCTATAATAATTCTGATCAATGATTATATGCGTAAGTCAGCAATGTTCTGGAATCCTGCCAGCGGGCAGAAGATGAATCTGCACCCAGGACAACAGAAATATAGGTGTTTCCCCTTGCGGAATAAGAAAGTCCGACAAAACAATAGCCTGCTTTGTTGGTATAGCCTGTTTTCATACCCTGAACTCCCGGAACATTGCCGAGCAGGGCGTTGGTGGTGCCGATAGAATAGCTTCTGCCGGTGTTGAGATTAGAGAAAGAATAATAGCCGGTGCTCACCAGTTTGCGGAACATAGGCTTTTTGATCGCATACTGGGCAATTTTTGCCAGGTCAGAAGCTGTTGTGTAATGGTTATACCCTGCATCCAGACCATTTGGGGTTGCGAAATGTGTATTCGTACATCCGATCTCTGCTGCTTTTTTATTCATTAATTTAACAAACTTTGCAGTGGAACCGCTGACGTGTTCGGCAATGGCAACTGCGGTGTCGTTGTGGGAGGGAAGCATCAGGGAATAAAGCAGATCTTTCAGATAAAATATTTCTCCTGCATTTGCATAAAGCTTGCTGGGTTCAATAGATGCTGCGTAAGGGGAGAACTTTACTTTTTCGTTTAATTTGCAGTTTTCAAGTGCAAGGATACAGGTCATAATCTTGGTTGTGCTGGCGTTGGCATGAGCAACATTTTCATTTTTGCCATAAATAATCTGACCGGTATCTGCATTCATGAGAAGTGCACAGTCAGAGGAAAGGGAATAATTTAATCCGGTGTGGGTGACAGTACCATTCTGGTTAAAGTAATAGTAAGTTCCCTTGATTTTGTGTTTTCCTGTAACTGCTTTTCCGTCTTTGCCAAAATAGTATTTCTTTCCGGATTTGTCAGTGTACCATCCGGTAACCATGGCACCGTCTTTACCGACATAGTAATAATTTCCTTTATATTTGATAAGAGAATTCTTTATCAGATATCCCTGAGATCTGGTTCCGAAATAATAATTTTTGCCTTTGATCGTATGCCAGCTGCACCAGCGGTGTCCGAGTTTGTTAAAATAATAGATCTTTTTGTCAATTTTCAGAAATACATTTTTGGCGATGGTTTTATCATCATAGCGGTAAATCCAGTAATCGCCGTCTTTTACAAATTTTCCCGATGCTGCGATATCAGGTTTCTGAAGTGTGGATGCATAGATAGTAGAAACACTGCAGGTAAACAGCAGGAAAAGTGCAGCCAGAAATATGAAAACAGAGCTGCGAAGTGAATGGTTCCTTTTTCTTTTCATGATAACCCCCTGTAAATATGAGTTATAGATATTCCGTAAAATACTGCAGTCAATCCATCTCATCAATGAGTGAAATCCTGCTATGGCAATGCGCTAGTGTGCCGACAAGTTGATTCTTGAAACAATCTTGCAGGATAAATTTTCTTATTTCAAGGCGGAGGAAGGAGGCGTAGCGGTGGCTACGGCGACCGACGACAACGCGGAAATAAGAAATTTAGACGCAAGATTGTTCGAGAAATCAACTTGTCGGTACACTAGATTGTAGGAGTATATATGTACGGAGTAATCTGTTTTGTGTTATTTAAATCATAGCATGAAAAGTAAATTTTTTCCAGAATAGTATTGAGTTTTTGGTACATATTAAAAACATAATATAAAAACATGAAAAGACGGAGAGGTTCTGCTGCATGGACCGGCAGAATGCTTTCCGGGAACAGGAGATGAATATGGGAATAAAGGTAAAAAAGATTCTGACAGGTACAGCACTTATTATGTCATTGTGCATATTCACAGCATGTGGAAATGCAAATAAAGCAGCTGATGAGGCAGACACAAACGAAGAAAATATGACGGATAATAATGCTGCAAACGATGATAACATGGAAAATAACGCAGGAGAAAACAATACAAATGGAAATAGCACATCAGGAAACAATGCGGCAGATAATAATGTAAATAATGGTGGAACCGTCACAGACAATGGAACTGCCGCAGAGGATGAAGCTGCAGAAAATGAGACAAAACAGAATAGCAATGCAACAGATAACACTGCAGATAATACCAGAATTGATGAAAACAACAACGGTGACGGCACAGTATCCGGTGAACTGGGAAACAGCGTCAAAGATCTGGGCGAAGGGGTAGGTAATGCTGTAGAAGATGTGGGTGATGCTGTTGGCAATGCGGCAGAAGGAAGATAGACATCAGGAATAATTTATGGTATTATCGTGTTAAATCGGTAAAATTTAAATAGTGTACTCCCGAAGTTTTATTGTATTTGTTTTTGCATCTAACTATAGCAATCATTGTAAATAATGCATATTGATTCAGCTCATCAGAGCGTGAAATCCGTTACTGTGAACGTCTTCCTTGTCTTTCGCACTCTGCTGAACTGTTTCAAATGCATTAATTTAAGAGGCTTGCTATAAGTACAAAAAGATTCTGAGAGTACATATAACGGATATGGAGGTATGGATTTTATGAAATTTCGCCCATGTATTGATATACATAATGGAAAAGTAAAGCAGATTGTAGGTGGAAGCCTTACGGACGTACAGGATCAGGCAAGTGAGAATTTTGTATCTGAGCAGGATGCATCTTTCTATGCAGAATTATATAAGAAGGCAGGGATAAAAGGAGGACATGTAATTCTGTTAAATGGTCATGACTCCCCATACTATGAATCAACAAAAGAACAGGCGATTCTTGCATTACATACTTATCCGGGAGGATTACAGATCGGCGGAGGAGTGAACCCGGAAAATGCAGGGGAATATCTTAGTGCAGGTGCCAGTCATGTAATCGTTACATCTTATGTATTTAAAGATGGAAGGATTTCCTGGGAAAATCTGAACAAAATGAAAGAGACTGTGGGAAAAGAGAAGCTGGTTCTTGACCTGAGCTGTCGCAGAAAAGATGGAAAATACTATATTGTGACAGACCGCTGGCAGAAATTTACAGATGTCACTATGACACTGGATATTATGAAAGAACTGGGAAGTTACTGCGATGAGTTTCTGGTCCATGCAGTAGATGTGGAGGGAAAGGCACGCGGAGTTGAAACAGAACTTGCATCTCTGCTGGGGGAGTATAAAGGAAATCCGGTTACTTACGCAGGTGGAGTTGGCTCCATGAAGGATATTGAGGATCTGCGAAAATATGGAAAAGACAGACTGGATGTCACAGTAGGCAGTGCATTGGATCTTTTTGGCGGAAATATTTCATTCTCAGAACTGATTAAACTTTAACTAATTTTTATAGTAATCTCAGGAATCACAGTGAAAATGTACAGAACAATTACAGAATTTTTGCTATTTCCCCATAATGACAAAGGAACTTTAAAGTTATTTCTGAAGTAAACAGAAAAAATGTGAAATTTTAATAAAATAGTGTTAAAATTCAAAAATGTGTGTTATAATAGGTTCATCAAACAGCAAAGGGGATGGAAGCATGAAGTTTATCATCAGCGGAAAAAATATTACAGTTACAGAAGGTCTTAAGACAGCAGTCCAGGACAAGCTCAGTAAACTGGAAAGGTATTTCACTCCTGACACCGAAGTTGTAGTAACTTTAAGTGTTGAAAAAGAAAGACAGAAAATTGAAGTGACAATCCCTGTAAAAGGAAATATCATTCGTTCCGAACAGGTAAGCAATGACATGTATGTATCAATCGATCTGGTAGAGGAAGTCATTGAACGTCAGCTTCGCAAGTACAAAAATAAAATCGTAGACAAACAGCAGGCAGCAGCCAACTTCCAGAAAGCATATCTGGACAAGGACTACGATGAGGATGAAGAAGTTAAGATCATCCGTACCAAGAAATTCGGAATCAAACCAATGTATCCGGAAGATGCATGCGTACAGATGGAACTGCTCGGACATAATTTCTTTGTATTCTACAATGCAGAGACAGAGCAGGTAAATGTAGTTTACAAACGTAAAGGCAATACTTACGGTCTGATCGAACCGGAATTCTAAATCTGCTTATAAGATCAAAAATATGAAACATAGACAGCCATAAAAAAGTTTTCATAAAGAAAAGCTTCCTTACAGAGAGACAAAATGCCCCCTGTAAGGGAGCTTTTTTGTCAGGAAAAATATATACCTTTAGCGCATAAGGAATGCTTTGACGCAGTGGCCTAAATATGTTAAAATATCAAAAGATATTATGAAATTTGTAACTGTTCAGCAGTTAAAAAATTACAAGTTGAAATTCATTCCGGATTGTCTGCGGCAATGGAATATTGACTTGTATATTCTGGTGGAACGTTCTGTTGGAATGGATTGCTGAAGAATAGTTACCGAAATTTTATAAATGAAGAAGTGTAAAAAGAAGGAAGGAGCACAAAAATCATGAGAAAAGCCGGAGTATTAATGCCAGTTTCCGCACTTCCGTCCCGTATTGGTGCCGGAGAACTTGGAGAATCTGCATTCCAATTTATCGAGTTATTAAAGGAGAATCATGTAAAGATATGGCAGATACTGCCACTGAATCCGGTTGGCTATGGTAATTCCCCATACCAGCCATATTCCTCCTGTGCAGGGGATGAGTTGTATATCAGTCTTGATGCGCTTGCAGAGGAAGGTCTGTTAAAGGAACATCCAAAGGAATTTCAGGAGAGAGCTACAAGAGTAGATTATGAGGCTGTCCGCCAGTACAGAGAGCCTTTCTTAAGAACTGCGTTTGATGTTTTTACAGAGAAAAAGGGACAGGAAGAAACAGCATATAAAGAATTTGCTTCACAGGAATGGGTATATGAGTATGGTGTGTTCCGCGCATTAAAGAAAGCAAATAACGGAGAATGCTGGAATGACTGGCCGGAAGAATATAGAACCTGGCCGGAGAACAGACAGAAGTTACCGGCAGAGGTGGAGACAGAGGCACAGTATCAGATGTTTCTTCAGTATATTTTCTACACACAGTGGATGAAGGTGAAGAAGGCTGCAAACGATGCTGGAATCCAGATTATGGGAGATGTTCCTTTCTATGTGGGACAGGATTCTGTAGACGTATGGGGTGGAAAAGATAACTTTCTTCTTGATACAGATGGACGTCCGATCTTCATCGCCGGAGTACCGCCTGATTATTTCAGTGCTACAGGGCAGAGATGGGGAAATCCGATCTATGACTGGGAGCATATGAAGGAACAGGATTACAGATTCTGGGTGGACAGAATCGGCTATAGCAACAAATTGTTTGATATTATAAGGATCGACCATTTCCGGGCATTTGATACATACTGGAAAATTCCGGCAGACTGCCCGACTGCTATTGACGGTGAATGGATCGAGGCACCGGGATATGAGGTCATTGATACACTTCAGAAAGAAATTCCGGGATTAGATCTGGTAGCAGAGGATCTGGGGCTGCTTCGTCCGGAGGTTCTGATGCTGAAAGATCATTATCATCTGAAGGGAATGAAGATTCTGATCTTCTCCATAGAAACAGGTGGAAAATATGCCCGAGATACCTTCCATGATGTGGAAAACATGATTTTTTACACAGGAACTCATGACAATGATACGATCATGCAGTGGTATGGAAATATGAGTGCCGCAGCCAGAAGAAAAATCCGCAGGATGTTAAAGAGGGCGGGAGCATCACAGGGCTCTGTCAAGGATAGATTCCTGCAGTATACCATGCAGAATCAGGCAGAATATGCGATCATTCCGCTGGCAGACATTCTCGGACTCGGAAAAGAGGGACATATCAACACACCGGGAACCATTGGTTCTCCGAACTGGGAGTGGCATTTACCGGATTTTATACAGGCCAAAAAGGAACTGCAGAAATTTGGCAGACTGATCGTGGATACAAAGCGATAAATTTGTTACTGTTCACACACCACTATCCCGCGAGGTGTTTTGGTATGAATATGCCAAAATCCCGAGACATACAAGCCAAAATTCCATTGCCGTAGGCAATCTGGAATGAATTTTGGCTACGTTACTGTGAACGGAGTGAACAGTAACAATATTTTGTCAGTACAGCAGTGCGTAAATATAAAGGAGAAGATTAATTATGGCAAAAGAATGTAACAACACTTCATGCGACAAAGCAAGCTGCGAAGGTTGTTCCAGCAGCAAGAAACAGCAGAGCTTTCAGGCAGAAATGAATGCTCAGTCAAATGTAAAACATGTGATCGGGGTTGTCAGCGGAAAGGGTGGAGTTGGTAAATCCTTCGTAACAGGCTCTCTGGCAAACATGATGGCAGCACAGGGATACAAAGTCGGTATCCTGGATGCGGATATCACAGGACCGTCCATTCCGAAAATGTATGGATTAAAGGGTGCAGCAATGGCAAATGATGAAGGTATCTACCCGATGATCACAAAAAACGGGATCAAGGTAATGTCCATCAACCTTCTGCTTCCTACAGAGGATACTCCTGTAATCTGGAGAGGTCCGGTTCTTGCAAATATGGTAAAACAGTTCTGGACAGATGTTATCTGGGGCGATGTAGACTATCTGTTTGTGGATATGCCTCCCGGAACAGGTGATGTTCCGCTTACAGCATTCCAGTCTCTGCCGATCGAAGGAATCGTGATCGTAACATCACCTCAGGATCTGGTTAAGATGATCGTTAAGAAAGCCTTTAATATGGCTGAGATGATGAAGATACCGGTACTTGGAATCGTAGAGAACTACAGCTATGTGAAATGTCCGGACTGCGGAAAAGAGATCAAAGTCTTTGGTGAGAGCCATATTGATGAAATCGCAGCAGAGCTGAAGGTTCCTGTACTTGGAAAAATGCCGATTGATATGGATTATGCAACCAAGGCAGACGGCGGATTCTTTGCAGCAATCGATAATCAGTATATTACTGATGCACTGGCTGTAATGCCGAAATAAGAAAGTTGACCAAATAGTGAAGTGGATTGTGAATATCCGCTGGACTTCAGATTGAAAAACAGAATAGAAAAATAATAAGAAGTTCTCATTCAGTAAGAAACGCGATTATAAAAATTGTTGTTTCAGTACTGAGAGAGGACTTCTTTTATTGTACAAAGGCTTTGCAACTGCAGCATAGAAATTTCATAGTATGGAAGTAAACATTTCAATAAAGCGTTCAGCAGCCTGAGAGACAGTAAGACTGTCATGCTGGGCAAGTATAAGCTGACGTCCGGGAAGAGGCTCTTTTAACATGAGCGGTGTCAGCTGATCATTTTCTTTTAACATATAATCAGGAACACAGGCAATCCCCAGTCCGATCCGTGCCAGGTCCAGAAGCAGGTCATTACTGTTTAACTCTACTTCAGGAAGAAGCTTGAGATTATGGGCTGTAAATGCTTCCCGCAGATATTCGCTGGTGGTACTTTTTGGGGAAAGCATCAGGATTGGATAGTTCAGAAGCTCCTGCAGTTCGGTCTGAACAGTGTGTACAGGAAAGTAATCTGTATTGGCAACGAATACATCGTGGAATTCTTTTAGCACACGTGTCTGAAAATGACTGCCAAGTCTGGAATTGGGACAGTTGCATACAATCAGATCTGCCTGACCCTTTTCCAGAAGCTCTGCACAGCCGATGGAGGTACTGTTTGTGACTTTAATGCGGACATCAGGATAGGTCTGATGGAATTTCTGCAGATAATCAATGAGAAAATACCGGCAGATCGTATCGCTGGCAGCAATACGCAGCTGGCCTTTCAGCAGATTGTCTCCGGACAGGAGAGATTCTCCCTCATCCAGAAGCTGGAGCGCCGGTTTTACATGCTGGAGCAGAAGTTCTCCTTCAGGAGTTAACAATACTTTCTTGGTACTGCGGATAAAAAGAGGATGATTTAGCTTCTTTTCCAGAGTTTTAATGGACTGGCTGACTGCTGACTGGGAGATAAAAAGCTGGCGGGAGGCCTCTGAGAAGCTGAGGGTGGTGGCAACATAGTAGAATACTTTGTATAGTTCAAGATTAATATCCATAGAAATAAATCCTTTCATAAAATAATGTGATGATACAAATTGTCGGCAACAATGGAACTTTAGATAGTATGTCTCGGGATTTTGGCATATTCATTCCCCAATATCTCGTCGACAGTGGAGTGTGAACGGTGATTAATTAACTATATTAATAAAAAATATAAGATATATTAATTTTACTAATGATATTTCCTATGATACTATAAAGAAAGCAATAGTTCAAGCAGCAGGTTCACTGGAGTCGGGCTGCAAGGTGCTTTTAAAGCATTTTTAAAACAATGCATACATAAGAAAGGAGTTTCTATGAGTAACGTAAGACGTGTCTATGTAGAAAAGAAACCGGCCTTCGCTGTACAGGCAAAGGAATTAAAACATGAGGTCAGCAGCTATCTGGGAATTAAATCCGTAACAGCAGTACGTGTGCTGATCCGCTATGATGTAGAAAATATTTCTGATGAAGTTTTTGATAAAGCATGCAAAACTGTTTTTGCAGAGCCACCTGTAGATGATTTATATCTGGAGAATTTTGAGGCAGCAGAAGGCTCCCGCATCTTCTCTGTAGAATTTTTACCGGGACAGTTTGACCAGAGAGCAGATTCTGCTGTTCAGTGTGTACAGTTCCTGGATGAGAATGCACAGCCTATCATTCGTTCCGCAACTACTTATGTAATTGAAGGAACTATTTCAGATGAAGAATTTGATGCTATCAAGCATCACTGCATCAACCCTGTAGATTCCCGTGAGACAGGTCTGGAGAAACCGGAAACACTGGTAACTGTATTCCCGGAACCGGAAGATGTTAAGATTTTTGACGGATTTAAGGAAATGCCGGAAGCAGAATTAAAGGAACTTTATGATTCTTTAAATCTTGCAATGACATTCAAGGATTTCCAGCATATCCAGCATTATTTCAAAGAAGAAGAGAAACGTGACCCGTCCATGACAGAAATCCGTGTACTTGATACATACTGGTCTGATCATTGCCGTCACACAACCTTCTCCACAGAACTGACAGATGTAAAATTTGACGAAGGTGATTACAAAGCACCGATCGTAGATACTTACAAGAAATATCTTGCTGACAGAGAAGAACTTTACAAAGGCCGTAAGGACAAATTTGTCTGCCTGATGGACCTGGCTCTGATGGCTATGAAGAAACTGAAAGCAGAAGGAAAGCTTGCTGATCAGGAAGAATCTGATGAGATCAATGCCTGCAGTATTGTAGTTCCTGTAGACGTAGACGGTAAAGAAGAGGAATGGCTGATCAACTTCAAGAATGAGACACATAACCATCCTACTGAGATCGAGCCATTCGGTGGTGCAGCTACCTGCCTTGGCGGTGCGATCCGTGACCCGCTTTCAGGACGTACTTATGTATATCAGGCAATGCGTGTAACAGGTGCAGCAGATCCTACTGTTTCTGTAAAAGAAACTCTCAAGGGTAAACTTCCGCAGAAGAAACTGGTAAGAAGCGCAGCTCATGGTTACAGCTCCTATGGAAACCAGATCGGTCTTGCAACAGGTTATGTAAAAGAAGTTTACCATCCTAACTATGTGGCAAAACGTATGGAGATCGGTGCTGTTATGGGGGCTGCTCCCAGACGTGCGGTTATCCGTGAGAATTCTGATCCGGGAGATATCATTATCTTGCTTGGAGGACGTACAGGACGTGACGGTATCGGTGGTGCTACCGGTTCTTCCAAGGTTCATACAGAAGCTTCTATCGAAGTATGTGGCGCTGAGGTACAGAAAGGTAATGCTCCTACTGAGCGTAAGATCCAGCGTATGTTCCGTCGTGAGGAAGTCAGCCATATTATTAAGAAATGTAATGACTTTGGTGCAGGCGGTGTTTCCGTTGCTATCGGTGAGCTGGCAGCAGGTCTTAGAGTAGACCTTGACAAGGTTCCGAAGAAATATGCAGGTCTTGACGGAACTGAGATCGCAATCTCCGAATCTCAGGAACGTATGGCTGTAGTAGTTGACCCGAAAGATGTAGATACTTTCCTTGGCTATGCAAATGAAGAGAACCTGGAGGCAATTCCGGTTGCAGTTGTAACGGAGGATCCTCGTCTGGTACTTGTATGGAGAGGAAAAGAAATCGTAAATATTTCCCGTGCATTCCTTGACACTAACGGTGCACATCAGGAGACAACTGTAGAAGTAGAAATCCCTAACAAAGAAGGCAACCTCTTTGAAGAGCGCCCGGATGTAGCTGATGTAAAAGCTAAATGGATGGAAACTCTGGCAGACTTAAATGTATGCTCCCAGAAGGGACTTGTGGAAATGTTCGATGGTTCTATCGGAGCAGGCAGTGTATTTATGCCATACGGTGGTAAATATCAGCTCACAGAGACTCAGTCCATGGTAGCAAAGGTTCCGGTACAGAATGGTAAAACCGATACTGTAACCATGATGAGCTATGGCTTTGATCCGTATTTATCTTCCTGGAGCCCATATCACGGAGCTGCTTATGCAGTGACAGAGTCCGTTGCAAGAATCGTGGCTACAGGTGGTGACTATAAGAAAATCCGTTTCACATTCCAGGAATACTTCCGTCGTATGACAGAAGATCCTAAGAGATGGAGCCAGCCTTTCGCAGCACTTCTCGGTGCTTATGCAGCCCAGATGGGATTCGGACTTCCATCTATCGGTGGTAAGGACAGTATGTCCGGTACATTTAATGATATTGATGTACCTCCGACACTGGTATCTTTCGCTGTTGACGTTGCGAAGATCCAGGATGTGATCACACCGGAATTAAAGAAAGCAGGAAACAAACTGGTATGGCTTCGCGCACCGAAGGATCAGTATGATCTGCCGGATTATGCAGGAATCATGGATCAGTATGAAAAACTTCATAAAGATATGCAGGACGGCAAAGTTGTTTCTGCTTATGCACTTGACCGCCATGGTATTGCAGCTGCAGTTGCAAAGATGGCATTTGGTAATGGCATGGGCGTGAAAATCGAGCATAACCTTGATCCGAGAGATTTCTTTGCACCTGGATTTGGTGATATTATCCTGGAAGTTCCGGATGGTAAGGTTGGAGAGCTTTCCATCACTTATACAGTGATCGGTGAAGTAACTGCTGACGGTAACTTCTCCTATGGAAATACAGTGATCACTGTAGACGAAGCTGAAAATGCATGGAAAGGTACTCTGGAAAAAGTATTTAAGACAGTTTCTTCTGAGAATGATAAAGAGGCAGCTGACAGAGATGAGAAGCTTTATCGTGCAGACAGCATCTATGTATGCAAGAACAAAGTTGCAAAACCTCGTGTATTTATTCCTGTATTCCCTGGAACAAACTGCGAGTATGACAGCACACGTGCATTCGAGCGTGCAGGTGCAGAGGTGGATGTAAAAGTATTCAAGAACCTGACTGCTGAAGATATCCATGACTCTGTAGAGCTTTTTGAGAAAGCAATCGATCAGGCACAGATCATCATGTTCCCGGGCGGATTCTCCGCTGGTGACGAACCGGATGGTTCCGCGAAATTCTTTGCAACTGCATTCCAGAATGCGAAGATCAAAGAAGCTGTTATGAAGCTGATCAATGAAAGAGACGGTCTGGCACTTGGTATCTGTAACGGATTCCAGGCTCTGATCAAGCTTGGTCTTGTACCTTACGGTGAAATCTGCGGACAGAAAGCAGATTCTCCTACACTGACATTTAATACTATCGGACGCCATATCTCCAAGATGGTTTATACTAAGGTTGTTAGTAATAAATCTCCTTGGCTGCAGAAGGCACAGCTTGGCGGTGTATACTGTAACCCGGCTTCACATGGTGAAGGACGCTTCGTTGCAAATGAAGAATGGCTGCAGAAGCTGTTTGCAAACGGACAGGTTGCAACTCAGTATGTAACTCCGGATGGACAGCTCAGCGTTGATGAAGAATGGAATGTCAATGGCTCTTATATGAACATTGAAGGTATTACCAGCCCGGATGGACGTATCCTTGGTAAGATGGCACATAGCGAACGTCGCGGGGACGGAGTTGCTATTAATATCTATGGGGAGCAGGATATTAAAATATTCGAGTCTGGTGTGGAATATTTTAAATAAACTCTTTCCGGGACGAAAGGTTCCCAGAGGAAGGACAGAAAGCGCTGTCCCTCTGGACTCCACCCTTGCGCTTCTTTTAAGGGCAGCGCCGGGATTGTGGTGTGCAGGAGTGTATTAACTTTGCGGATTCGCCTGGTTGGGTAGGCTGTGAAGTGAGAAGCGAAGAAGATTAGAGTGTAGTCTCTAAAAAAGATGTGATTTAACGAAAGGGCGGCTGCTTGGGCAGCGCCCTTTTTTGAATAACTGCGCGTCGCATTCTCGTTACTTTCAGTGAACTTAAATGAAAAACTAAATTCCAGCTGTGTCTTATCTCAGTAAATATGCGGGATTAAATTCCACTTTACACCTTAACAATTCCATTTTTTTGCCTTATAATAAACCTGTAAGCACCCATGATTTATGTTTTTATGCATACTAACCGGGCATCTGAAAATAGTGTGCAAGACTAAATTCCACATGCCTTATGTGCAAGACTAAATTCTGGTGCAGTGAAATCTGCCTGTGCTTTACTATTTTATTTTATAAGTTTTGGACTAAGCATAACATCATCAGGTGCGATTGCCTTTAATCCTAATGCTTTGTGCAGTTTGTTGTCCAAGAGTAAAAGAGAGAGTTCATATGGGCTATGTCCATTAAGACTGTCTCTTTTTTCGTTGTTTATGTGATTCATCATAAGTCTGACTTTCTCGTCATTTAAATCAGCGAATGAACTCCCTTTCGGACGGATGTAGCGGATATACTCGTGGTTCTTTTCGCAGGCACCTTTTTGCCAAAAGCTGTATGGATCACAGTAAAAGACCGTCGTGCTTTTACTTCCGTCACAGAATTCCTCCATCTCTTCACGAGCTGAGAATTCTGAACCTCCATCCGTGAGGATCACCGGAAAAAGCTTTTTGAATGCATCCTGTCCTAACACTGTTTCAAGCCATACAAAGACCTCTAACACGCATTCCTGGTCTTGATATTCCAACAGGAACATAAGCATAAGATTGCAGTTGCGGAATGTAAAGGTCAAGAGGGCGCAGCTTTCGCCTTTCATTCCTTCCACGCAGTCCATTTCCACAACATTTATATCTGGATGATCTTTCATATAATTCTGGAAATTTTCGTAGTTATGACCTTGACGATAAGAACGATCTTTTGCACTGGTCTGTGTAGGTTTCTTGCGTTTCTTATAACGTACAGAACGTCTTAAGTCACCATTGCGGACATCGAATACACAATCATTGATGTAGGAGTAAAGTGTTCTTCTGGAGCAACCCAATTCTTCTGCATGAGTAGCATAAATATGACCGATGGACTGATGCTTCTCCTTGATCAATGGAACCAATAAATCATTCATGGATTGAATGCTTTCCGGAGTCTGGTTAATGCCGACTCTGCAATCGACCAGCACGCTACGGTACTCATCATGGGCATATTTGGATGAATAAAACTTTCTGGGCATAAGACAATGGGTCTTTTTACCACAGCCATTACATACGTAGGGAGGTTTATTCAGTTTCTCACATTCAGCTGTCTCATATGCGGGACATATATCAGTGCAGCGAAAGGATGGTTTTCTGCAAAGCTTACAATGAATGCCACACATCTTATCACACAAGCATGTCACCTTACAGTTCTTGCGATGAATACATGGCGGGTGAGTGTAACCTGAATCCGGACGTTCTTTTGTATGTGCGTGGAGACGTACTTCCTTTGATATGGTAGATGGATTTTTACCAATAATCCGTCCAATTTCAGTGAAGCTTTTATTCTCAGTAAGACCTTTCTCGATATCAACACGCTGTTCAAATGTTAAATGTTTCTGATTGCCTTTATTTTTCATAATTATCTCCAATCTGCACAGGCAGGCAATCAGCTGCAAGTACATTATACGGAGTAATGATTATCAAAGACAATATGGCAAATATGTGTGCAAAAGTAACTTCGACCTATATGGAATTTACTCTTGCATTTGTCCCAAAACCGGAATTTAGTTTTTCATTTAAGTTTCATTTAAGTATGTACTAGTATACCATTCAGGCAAAAAAAAGTACAGAGCAAACTCAAACATTTGTTCTGTACTTTTTTTCTTTTGCCCTATGCTATGATCAGATTTTTATAAAGCGGACATTCGCAATCAATCAAACTTTTCGCGATTAGACTTCAAATACATGTTTTACAAAGTGCAACGCACTTTGAGCGTCCATATCTAATGTAACTTCAGAACAGTTTCCAATGATATCTCTCCATATTTTAATGTCATGCCCTACTGTTCCTCCCTGCATTACAAATGGCTCCATAACTGCTGCATGTTGGTAGTTTATATCTCGCAATGCCTGTCCTATCTCATTCCAAGGAAGCATACCTTTTCCTGGTACTTTACGATTTCCTTCTCCTATATGGAAGTGATAAAGCCTATCTCCTGCTTTACGAATGGCTGCTGCTATATTATCTTCCTCTATATTCATATGAAAAGTATCTAACATAACACCAACATTAGAAGAGCCAACCTCTTCAACGTATGCCAACGCTTCATCGCATGTATTCAACATATAGCCTTCAAAACGGTTAAGAACTTCCATCCCCATCATTATGTCATATTCTTCAGCATACTGACTAATAATTTTCATGTTTTTAATGGAATTCTCTAAATCCCTTTTCTTATCAAAAGGTTTGGAATAATCTACAGGCCAATAACCATAGAGTGCGCCTCCAACAATATGAATATCCATTAACTTCAATTTCCGGAGCGTCTCTTTCCAAAAACTGATTGCTTGTTTCTGCGTATTGGGTTCTGAAGATGACAGGCTTTCATTAAAATGAGGTCCATACCTGTCTCTTATACACATCTGACGCTGCCGACGAACTCTAGGGTGTAGA